>LFCJ01002322.1_pt1 | contig 13694 bp, 19 predicted proteins | sample 643141 | NCBI WGS metagenome assembly LFCJ01 (sample SAMN03766243, study PRJNA286221) | soda lake metagenome | biome: soda lake; feature: Kulunda steppe; material: water; isolation source: sample B1-Br-g2 brine of Lake Bitter-1 | place: Russia: Kulunda steppe | collected 2010-07 | reverse complement strand
CCCCCCTGCTTCTCTGTGTGCAGTCAAGCTGGCGGGGTCACAGGCCGAGGGGTGCAACATATGCCCACGCTGGACCTGCGTGCCTTGCACCCTGTGTGCGCTGTCAGCCCTGCACCATGCAGAGCCGCGCAATTGTCCGCACCTTGTGGGCTCACCTGCATCTTGTGGGCTCACCTGCACGCGCAGCTCCGTGCTGCCAGACATCCGGACCTCCAGCCCCCAGGCCAAGGATCGCGCTCCCATCCCTCGCGCGCCCGTGCCGCATGCCCATCAACCCCCGCAGCACCACCAGGCGGGCGGGCTCAGTGGTGCAGACCAGGATCGAGCGGGGGGCCCAAGCAGGCCGGGCCAGCTGCCACCCCCTCCTGCTGCGCCCATGCAGATCCAGGGCGCAGGCGTGCAGGTGCGAGAGGGCGGCCCCCGCTGACCGTGCAGCATGTTCCCCCTTTGAACCCTTTCCTGTGCACCCTCCCGGTCCCAGCCTTTGCGACTCTTTTCTCCAAGCTCGGTGCCTGCGCCCTGGCGTGCCCAGCATGGCATGGCTGGGCGCAGCTTGCCATAAGCCCTGCGTGCACCTTAGTGTGTCTCCTAAAACAGCAGCAGCCCTTGAGCAGTGCATGTGACCAGGCATGTGTTTTGTACTGTGTGGCCTGTTCAGGCCATGTGCCAGGACCAAATTGTATTGACACACGTGTGGACTTACAGCAGCAGTAAGCAGGGCGGCGCACTCACCCTGCTGGCTTTGTTCGTGTCTGCACTGGCCATCACCAGCTCCTTTACCACGGCCGTGTGACCAAAGCGGCTGTGGTGAAGGAGCTGTTGGCGGCTGGATCAGAGGTGAACAAAGCCATCTATGCATTTTCTTACAGCATGTGCATTCTCTTATAGCAAAGAGATAGTAGACTAACACGTGCATTGTGCAATGCCTTCAGACAATCTGCTTTAAGATGGTATTCTTGACAAGCTCTTTTTCATGTTTTGTGAAGAAAATTTCATCTCAAAACATGAAGAAGAGCTCGTCAAGAACAACCAGATGGATTTACCCAAATTAATACTCCATTTCTGTATACAGGCCCTCAATGTTTATGGTCGGCAATGCAGATTATGTATTACAAATTCTAAAAATAAGTTTCTTATAGCAAAAAAGATAGTAGACAGATGGGAAACAGATGGCAAACAGATAATGAATAGATGGAATCCAAATAGTAAACAGATGGCATACAGGTAGCATACAGGTAGCAAACAGTTGGCAAACAGTTGGCAAACAGATAGTAAACAGATGGCATACAGATGGCATACAGATAGCATACAGATAGCAAACAGTTGACAAGCAGATAGTAAATAGGTAGTAACAGATGGCAAACAGATAGGCAAAGATTATCTTTTGAAATGAGTAGAACGGCAGATAAGATCCTTTTTAAAGTGCGAACATAATCTTCCCAGACTTCGGCTTGGATTGGGAGGGGCTGGAGATTGATCTCCTTACTCTGAAGATCATCTTCGATGCAAAGGGATCGTCTTCCACAAAACTGCAGGGAAGAGATGTCCAAATTGTACCGGTAATTCGTTTCTGGGACGGTCAGATTAACGTGAAAGCGTGGCATTGGGGCATAAAGTATTGTTGGCTGGAAAGAGTACTTTGCAGGGACTCCGCCGGTGGTCGCGGCTTGGCGAACAGTGCACTCAAGCACAGTGTCCCCGGCCCCCAGGAGCCGCGCTGCGCCCCTTTCCCGCCCCCCGCGAGTGTGGTTTGGTGCCTAGTGTGTTTGTCTTGGCGTTCTTGTGACAGTGGCGAGCGCAGGAGGGGCGGGGGGCGTGGTGCTCCGCGGACCCCGACGCGCGTGCTTGCAATTAATTGACGGTCCGTCCCCTGCCCTTCCCGTGTGAGGCGCCCCTCACAGCACACAGCGCGCCCCCCGCATTGCGTGCCACAGGCATCAATACCAACAATGGTGTGCGGGGGAGGGGGCGGGGCCTGGTGCTGGTGGATGGGGGCGTGGTCAAGGGGAGGCAGTGTGCGTGCGCGCGTACATGCAAGCACACACGCAATTTAAGTGTCCCGCATGTGCAACATAGAAGCCATAGTACAAAACTTGTGCTCTCAGGCAATGTCACAGCTGCCTTGTACACGAGCTGGCTTGGGTGGCTCCATGCCGCACCCACTTGCACCATGCTGCTGCACCCACTGCCTGCCTCGCAGAGGAGGGATTTTGTGCACAAAGACGAGGGAGCGGCTGGCAGCGACGACGACCTGCAAGGCTTCCATGAGCGCCCGATGAAGCCGCTGCCGGTGAGGCCTCCGGCCCAACTGACTTTGCAGCATGCAGTGCCATGCAAGAGCGCGTTTTGAGCTGCACACTGCTGCGCTGGTATCCATGGGGGCGAGGATTGGCTCAGTTGCCTGTGCCTGGTGAGGATGGCCCGGATTGCGCGTGCCTGGTGAGGATCGGCTCAGTTTGCTTGTACCTGATGAGGGTGGCCCAGTTTGCAAATGCCTGACAAGGATGGCTCAGTTAGCGTGTGCCTGTTGAGGATGAGGCGGCCAGGTGCAGCGAGCCGCACGCTCAAAGCAGGCCCTTGCACATCGCACAGTGGTGCAGCAAGGCGCACACTCAAAACAGGCCCTTGCACGACAGAAAGCAGCCGCCTGCAACCCTGCACCTCTGTTGGCATCTCAAATCCACAAGCAGGTTTGCAGGTGCGCGCGTTCGCACGCGTAGGTGTGCACAATGCATGCATGGGACAGTGGCTCATATGAACGCATTCCCAACCACTAGCAGTTACACCTCCAGGGAGAGCTGCGGGCTCATATGAACATATACCCAACCACTTGCAGTTACACCTCTAGGGAGAACTGCGGGCTCATATGAACGCACACCCAAGCATTAGCAGTTACACCTCCAGGGAGAGCTGCGGGCTCATATGTATGCATACCCAACCACTTGCAGTTACACCTCCAGGGAGAGCTGCGGGCTCATATGTATGCATACCCAACCACTTGCAGTTACACCTCCAGGGAGAGCTGCGGTCCTTGGGGTCTGCTATCAGCAGGGACATAGTTACAGACAATCCAAATGTGAAGTGAGTGCAGTCACAGTACCAAAGAAGGCTACAGCCTGTTGGATCACCTGCGACGCACTGCTGTTTCAACTGTGAAATGCCGCCAGGCTCGAGGTTCCGCTGTGCCAAAGCTCTCTCGTGCTCTGATTTCCACGAGGCGCAGATGGATGCCTGGCCCTGTCTACCTTTCAAATTCTTTGGGCTGACTACAGTGTGCTGTGCAATGGCTTGCACTGCTTTGTGCTTGCCCCTGGCTCCTTGTAAGCATTCTTTTGATCACTGCCCCGTGACAATCAGGTCAAATCACTGCTTGCAGCTTCAGGTTGAACATTGCTGCAGCATGCCTGGCCACATTGTCAGTCGTCCGCCTTTGCAGCGCGTGCAGGCTACATGCACAAGGTGTACCTGGATAACTGCACCTATAGAAATGCTTGCTTCAGCATGTCCAACCTCTTATGGTATACCTGTTCATGGTCTGTGTGGCCAATGCAGGTGGGAAGACATAGCTGGGCTTGACACAGCCAAGCGCCTCCTGAAAGAGGCTGTTGTCATGCCCATCAAGTACCCAGAGCTTTTTACAGGTGCGCGGCTTCTTCAAGAACCTTTGAATTAGTCTGCTGGTAAGATTGTTGGCAGGACTTGTTCTAATCGTGTAAATAAGCATGGCTCCGGCTCCATAAGCAAGTCAGACAGTCACTTCCTAGGTACAAGGGGCAACATGGCAGCTTTGGCATTCCTCCCCCTCCCTACACAATATTTTATGCTGCATTGCATCAATGTTCCATGTGCCGATTTGTTTCCAAGACTGACGGTGGGGGCCCTGCATGCACATGGGTTCTGTTTTGAGTACACAGGACCTGAGCAGCTCAGCTTTTAGTTGGCCGGGCTTCTGATTCCATGCCTCAACTCCTCCTTGCCATTGTTGTTTTGTAGGCTTGCTTGCTCCCTGGAAGGGTGTGCTGCTGTATGGCCCCTCTGGCACCGGCAAAACATTACTAGCCAAAGCAGTTGCCACACAATGCCGCACAACCTTCTTCAATGTGCAGGTACGGTTTCCCTGCATGAGCGTGCACACACATGCTGTACAGAGCGGGTGACTGTACAAGGTATTGGGTGCTAGGTAGCTGCCAATCTGTCGGGGGCCACTTCTCCACGAAGGAGGTGCTGCTGGTCCTTGATTGCTCATGTTTTGACTTGGTGTAGGTCTAATGACAAGTGTGACGGAAACTTGGACATGTCCGTCAGGAGATCCTTTAATCTTTGAATCATGTCCAGCGGGGAAAAGCATGGCAATGGATGGCCACATTGTGCATTATCTTCCTGCCAGTACATGTCGGGCAACTGATGTCGGCTTTACTTGTATCAGGCATACAGCATGCGCGGAGCGGAGTGCCCTGTTGGTTGCTATTGTTTCGTATGTACTGAGCAGCTTGCCCATCATCCCATCCTGTGATCAAATAAGCAATGCCTTCGTTCATTGTTAATACTTGACAATGGGACCCACGTCAATGCCGCAGGCATCCACCATCATTTCCAAGTGGAGGGGTGACAGTGAGAAGCTTGTTCGGGTGGGTTGGTGCTTAATTACTGCATTGCCTTCTCTCGTCTGCCCGCCTGATATCGCCTCTTTCAGGTGCTGCGTGTTGTGACCTGCCCATGCTATCGTGCAAACGAGCATCCTAATGTTCTGGCTTGTATTGCTCACCATGCCTAGGCCTGCCCAGGCTGCAACCTAACAATAAGGGAGTGCGAGTCTTTGGAGGCAGTCCAGCAGTTGCTCAACGCCCCTGCTGCGACTTCTGGGCAGCCATAGCCAGGGGGGCTGCCAGGCCACCAAGAGCCGGCCTGTTTTGTAAGGAATTCCGACAACAAGGGTCTTTTGATGAGCTGGCAGAATGATTCCAGTTACCATACCTGGTCAATCCCCAGTCTAGCCTGAGCCTGAGCCTGGTGGCTGGCTAGCCAGTTGGTAATGATTTGGTGATCAAGGAAAGGCTGGTTTCGGTACATGCTTGAAAGCCTCCTGCTGCTCCTGCCCTGCATCCCTGGCTGAGGGCTCTGCCTTACGCCAGCAGGCGCAACATGCTTGGGGCCAGCGCAAGCGCCACTGCTGCCCAGCTTTTTCCTGCCCAGGGCTCTGCCCATGTACCTCAGGTGGGACGTGTCTTAGGCGCTGAATGGGCTACGCCATGCAGGTGCTGTTTGAGCTGGCACAGCACCACGCGCCCTCCACCATCTTCCTTGACGAGATCGATGCCCTGATGATGGCACGCGGCCAGGAGGGCGAACATGAAGCCTCTAGGCGCATGAAGACCGAGCTCCTCATTCAGGCAGGTACAGAGTGCGCAGGTGCAATTCAGGCAAGCACGTGGCATGCTAATATAGGCAAGTGCAAGGTGTGTTCATTTAGGCCAGTGCAAGGAGCCATTGTTCAGGCTAGTGCAAGGTGTGCAGGCTCAAGTGCACTAGCTACGTTCATTTGTAAGACCAGTTGTATACAACACCAACTGATGTAGCAAAAACGGGTGAGAGACATACACAGAGATAGAGAGAGAGAGTGTGTGTGTGTCTTACAGCCCAATAGGCTTGCCTTGTCCTGCCTGCATGCCTTTGTGACTTCAAGATCAAGGTATCCTCTGTACTAGCTATGCGCAATGCCAGAGTATTGCCCCTCTGATCTTGCCTGCTTTCGTGTCTCCTAGTTGTACGCATGCTCAGCACTCAACAGTTTGGATGGTCATGACACAGCAGGGCAGCAAGCACGGTGCACCCGGCACTGCTTGCCATGGCTGCAGATGGACGGCCTGGCAAAGAGCAACGCCCTGGTATTTGTCTTGGCGGCCACAAATCTGCCATGGGAGCTGGACATGGTGCGCGGCAGGCACAGGCGGCATTGTTGCATGTGCTCAGGGATGCAAGGGTGTGTGGGTGGTGGACCACCATTGGTGACGCTGGAGGCATGAAAAGGGAAAGGGGGGAAGGGGTAAGAGGGGGGAGGAAGGATGGAGGGACAGGCCCTTCCCATCTATGCAGGAGATGAAACTCATGTTCTATACCTGTACCTGTCCTGGACCAGCTGAGAGGAGACACCCACACGGCCTGTGCCGGGATCTCGAGGGGCATTCCACTGTTTTCAGAACCTCGGAGGCTCTTTCATCCATCCATCCATCCATCCATTCGTCCATCCATCCAACCATCCATCCATCCTTCCATACAATTGTTTCCTCCCTTTCGTCAAACATCTTTGGCCCTGCCTATCAGGACCAGCCCCTCGTCCCTTGGCATGTCTGTAGGATACCTGTAGGCTTGTTTGGAACAGTACACATGCAAGAAGTGCATCTACCAATGTGTGTGCCGATTTGCCAAACTGAATTGGGTTTAAGGAGCATATGTAAGATTGTAAGAAGCTCTACATACCTGTGACGCATGCCCTCTTAGGGCTGAGCTTAGTCTTTAACCATGAGCAGCTACCCTGGTGCTGAATTGCACGCATTGCCATTGCATGCACATGCTAACATTGGTCATGGCGTCTTGTGGTTGACGTTGTATTTTCCCCAGTCCCTTTAAACCCAAACTTATCTATGCACAGCTGAGGCAATATACGCATTTGTCATTTGTGAAGTACGCATGCGTGCTTGCTCAATGCAGGCCATGCTGCGCCGCCTCGAGAAACGCATCCTGGTGCCGCTGCCCAACCACGAAGCCCGCTTGCGCATGTTTGAGAGCCTCCTCACCGGCCGCACGCGGCCTGAGGTCACCTTCGCTGACATGGCCAGCAAGACCGACGGGTACTCAGGTGTGTGTCCATAACTGGAGGTCACCTTTGCTGATATGGCCTGCAAGACAGGTGCTCAGGCATGTGGACAATTTGGGCCCAGCAAGGGCAACAGATGCTCAGGCATGTGGGCGATTTGGGCCCAGCAAGGGCAACAGGTGCTCAGGCATGTGGGCGATTTGGGCCCAGCAAGGGCAACAGGTGCTCAGGCATGTGGACAATTTGGGCCCAGCAAGAGCAACAGGTGCTCAGGCATGTGGGCGAGTTGGGCCCAGCAAGGGCAACTGGTGCTCAGGCATGTGGGCGATTTGGGTCCAGCAAGGGTGACAGGTGCTCAGGCATGTGGGCGATTTGGGCCCAGCAGGGCAAGGGGCAGATGCGATGATGCGATGAGGGACGCAGCGTCTGATGTCATGGATGAGGGCCAGGGGCTGAGGCGATGAAGCAGCATGGATGCATGGCAGCCAAATGCAAGGCATGGCCGGAGATGCACACGCAGCTGTAGCATGGCCTAGTGCGCGCGTGAGTGGGTCAGCTGTCCTGATGTTGGGACCGTGCATGCACTTCGGGGCGGTATGTCCTGGCATCGCTCCCACGGCACCGATTGAGGGCTACACCCAGAAACATGAGAGCCAGCCTGGAGTGTCTGCAAACACATTGAGAGTCCATGATGAGTGCCCGAGCTGGTCTGTGGATCCTCTGCCCTGTGTCATCTTGAGGGTCCTGGGGCCCAGCAAGCACAACCCTGTGCAGGTGCCTGGCGTGGTGCTGCCAGCCAATGGTCCCTTGCAAGCTGCTGTTGTGTATGCAGGTTTTGAGATGGTGCTGCCAGCCAACCATGCCTTTCAAGCTGCTGGTGTGTATGCAGGCTCTGATGTGGTGCTGGTGGCCAAGGAGGCGGCCATGCGGCCCCTGCGGCGCCTCATGGCTCAGCTGGACTGCTTAGACGACGAGCCCCACGGCAACCCACAGCAGGCGCAGGCGGCACAGGCAGATGTGCAGCGCAGCGTGGCAAGCAAGGTGAGCAGGGCAGGGCCTGGGTGCCAATGTGCAGGGCTCCCTGTGGTGCGTGCGCATGGGGCGCAGAGGGCTATAAGTGCTGGGCACCAAGGATACTGTGCCGGAGCCACCCAGGCTGCAGTCGAGGGTCAGAGCGCGTTGGCTGTACAGCAGGGAGTGCGCAGAGTCCAGGAGAGAGTGCTCTGCATTTGTTGTGTGTACTCTGTGGCACCAAAGCAAGCTAGGTGCTGTACCCAAGAGGCCTCTTGTGGTGCCTCTGCAGCTGCCCTACCAAGCTGTCTAGCAATTTCTGCTCTATGCTCCGGCAGCTTCCCTTTGACATTGCATGACATAGGCTTGCTTTCACTGCCGCTGCAGCTGGAGCCCATCTCCATTGCCGATGTGGAGGCAGCCCTGAGCGTCACCAAGCCCTCAGCACGGCTCTTAGAGCAGAAGTACAAGCAATTCAATGATGAGTTTGGCCAGACCGGGACTTAGATCAAGCTCGTGGAGCTTCATGAGGCCTACTGTGCTAGAAAATATTTGACAGGCACTCTGTGTCTTGCTGGTTGGCATCGTTCCTCCATTGAGCGCTTTCATAAGCCTTTTTACAGATTAGCAAATGTGACACAGTATAGCCTTCTGAGACCTACTTCTAGGGACGATGTGCAGCCTGCTTTGGAAGCATGGTGATCATGCGCTTCTGACTGTGCCTGGTGTGGACCTCTTGGCCTTAGATGAACACAGGATAGGACAGGTTCTTAGACAAACCAGCTCATCCGCTTTTATGCCTTATCAGGTCTGTCATTATTTTACAAATTCGTTGCCTTGCTTCTTACCCAGGACAATTTAGGCACAATTCATGGCTTTAAAGCTGTTGTCTTCAAATCTTCGCATGATGCGTTACTTTCCTGCTCAGCATAGTGTGCTGCAACACCAAATGCGCATTCCAATCCATTCATTACAACAGCAAGAAAAGAAAGGAAGAATCGAGCTGGCCCACTCCGGGATAGTTTTAATTGGAGTAAACATCCTCTGACTTGCTTTATTGGCACCTGGCAAATCGCATTATGCATAAACTGATGTTTGTTATGGCCATGCCGCGAGTGCAGTTAGGATGCAACAGTCTCTCGGCGTGACAATTCATGACAGGAATGAGTATTCATCGGGATAAGCTCAGCACTTCGATTAAGTAATTTGAAGCTCATGCTCAATCACCTAAGTTAGGTTCTACAACAGCATCATGATGCTGTCCTCTTAGCGTACCAATCTGAGGCAGATCCTAAAAGCTGACATCCAGCTGGGCCTCCGAGTTGGACACCTTGCGCGTGCGTACCTTAAAAAAAAGGGATCACATGGTGGGGAAGGGACTGATTTGGGGGCTGTGACACCCGTACATAAAACCTTATTGAAGAGCCTTAGCTGGTTCCCACTAGGATCAGGATAATGCTATTCCTAACAAGTAGTACTTGCTATGCGTCCTGAGCACGACGTTAAACTGCGGCTGGAAGGACTTGTCCTCAAAGGTCCCCAGTTCGAGTCGGGCTGGGGATAATGGTGGGGGTTATTCGCAAGATAAACCACCTTCCTTAATCCACGCCTCGGGTGTATCCTGAGTGCGTAGCTTTTCCTTTTCCTTGCTATCTGATCGATATTCACTGCTGACCTATGATTTCGAAATTCGGCACTGACTGGCAGTGATGACGTGCCACGGACGTGCCCAGCAGACCCAGACGTGCAGCAACACACTTGCATTTTATCAGCCTTGGATTGCCTCTCTCTTGCAAGATCTTCAGACAATTTCAAATGCACGAGTGTGGAAAGGATTTGCTCCTATGGAGTTACCTCACAATGTGTACCTTGACCTTCTTGCTTCAGTGAGCAAGCTAAGGGAAATATCATACTTCAAATATGAGCCTTAGCTAAGCAGGCTTTGTATGCATGCCCATACATGCGCAGTGAAATCCACTCTTAAGCGAGGTGGGGACATTTTTTTTGTCATTGTATCTCCGAGAGTCTTGTTACTATGTAAACTAAGGTGCACTCTTTTGTCACTATCAAGATTTGTTTGTGTGCCACAAAGGAAACATATGTTTGATTCTACTTCGTTTATCGTTTAGTCCTCGCAGTGACAAAACTGTGTAACCTAACCTAACCAACTTCATTTCCGCCGGGCATTTTTGTGGCCGCCACGTCCTCCAGGGGCGGCCATATGCATACCATGATGGGCTTTTTGCATGCCTTGTCTGATAAGTGTCTTAGATTTCCTTTCTAGGTCCAGGTTGCAGGCCTTCTATGTTTCAGCTCAGTTGCCCTCGTTCAGCAGATACAGATACGTAGCCTAGCCTCTCCTGACCTTAAAAGCCTTTGACTGAGTGTCCCAGATTTCCGAAATCATTTCCTTTGAAAGGAGTCCTTTCTCCGATAGAGTCCTGAGACAGTGGCAAACATTTCTGCCGTCTCATTCCAGAAATCATGGATAACTCACTAGCTGGCAATGACCGACCAAAACCAATCAGCTTAGCTTTGCAGTGCCACTGCAGTGCTCTAACTTGTGCTGCTTAGTGAAATCTATTTGTGCACGAGCATGCACGCTTGGCTTGCTGTGCCTAGGATTTCATTGCGCATCAAGTATTACCTCCTCTTCTGCACCCTCTCTAGCAACCCAAGCAGGCTTAGTGACTTTGCTAGCTTAGCAGACACCAAAGGCTTGGCCTTCCAGTTCAGCTGAGCCACCCTGGTTTGGCAGATACTGCTATGTCACTGTGTTCATATACTTGCTTTACACCCTTTCTCCCCTTTGTTATAGGCTTCCTCCTAAGAACTTACTGATTGCTCAGCTATGCTCCTAGCTAGTACCCTCACCTTATACCAACAATTTGGTTTCTTTTTACCTACATCACAACAAATAATCCCCACTGACCTGAACTCTTAGAAACACATACCTTATGGCTTGCTTATGGCCACTGGCAGTGGCCAGCCCAGGATGGGAAGCAATTGGTTTAAGTTATAGCATTTGTAAACAATACGTCCAGACTGGTGGGAAGTAGCAAGAAACTTCATTATTCCCGATCCATGTTAAATCATTTAAGATTGACGGCCGTGCCAACTTTGACAGGCTGTGTGAAGAGTCGCAAAGGAAAACATGGCCTTAGAGGTGGCGAGTGACCAGGCAATACAGGGAAAATAAGCCAAGCAATGAAACACCCAGCCAACTGACACAATCGATTGCACAAGCACGCGCAGCAATGTTGTGCATGCCCTCCCTGGTATGATGGCGGAGAAGGTGTTGAGAATATGCATTCTGTCAGCCTGCTGTCATGGCGGAATGTAGGCTGCAGCAACGCCCTTAACAAACCAGCATGAATGAAATACTCAGTACAGGCACACAAAAAATACATAAGGCAAGCACACAAGTGAGAGCACTGCACAGTTCAGAATGTCACCAAAGCAATCCAACACGATAAGCCTTCATAAAGGTGGACTATGGTACATGGAGTCACGCAAACCTCAGAACCTCCTAACCTCAAGGTCATGGTAAATTTTCCATCTTGAAGATGACAGGTGCATACAATACTGCTCCGCGAGGAGGGGAAGCAAACCTGCCCCAGCTCGTATCACGAGCTGCCAAGCTCCAGGGTCTGCAAGAACTCGGCCTCTGTGAATTGCAACGCTCGCGCAGCCTCCATGTGCACCTGAGAGGATTGTAAGACACCGTGTGTGTGTGTGTGTGTGTGTGCATCCAACTCCATGAGCAGGAGCGGCGGGGTGCCAACAATTGCAGGAGCCCAAGCCTGCCCTCATCAGAGCATGGTGCCCTCATCAGAGTATGGTGCCCTCATCAGAGTATGGTGCCCTCATCAGAGCATGGTGTCCTCATCAGAGTATGGTGCCCTCATCAGAGTATGGTGCCCTCATCAGAGTATGGTGCACAATCCCTGTGCCATCAGGGTGCGCCTGTCTGTTTGCTGGACTCGCCCGAGCACAGCCCTGCGTCATCAGGGCCTGACGAACAGTGTGGCAGCCGCACGTGGGGCGCGGGTCAGGAAGGCGGCACACCTTTTGTCGCTTCAGCACGTCTATGAGCTTAAGCTGCTTCTTGAAGGCGATCAACAGCTCCGCCCGCTGCCGCTCTAGGCGCTTGTTGTCAGACGCGAGACGGCTCAGGTCACTCTTCACCAGGTCTTTGCCGTCTCGCTCCTGCACAAAAGCCCACAACGCACACACGCGCACACACGCGTGTGCCCGTGCTTCTGCCATCACCAAGAGCCGGTCGCAGGCCAGGGGGCCCGTGCTTGCAGCCACCAAAGACTGTGCACAGCAAGAAAGCGCATGCGCCGCATCACAGCAAATCCAGCATCACTTGCAGGGACCCTATCGGGAGGGCTGTTCCTCCTTCGTGGCATTCCCTTTAATCATATGCACTGGAGGGCACTCCGCATCTTACGCATTTGGCCTCTCCCTCTCGGTTGTGCATGTGCAAACATCGCATGCGGGCACAACAAATGTTCCATGCAGAGAACAACAACGACAACAACAACAAAGCACATTCTTGCTCCCACTTTGCTCGCCCCGTCGCACTCCCTGAGGCGCACGCACGGAAACGTGAGAGGCACGCACCTGCAGCCGCACTTCTTGCAGCATGCTCTTGTACCTCTCCACCTCCTCCAGGGCGCGCTGCAGGCGCACATCCCGCGCTTTGCTCTCCTGCTCCGCTACGCGCCGCTCCTTGCCCACCCTGCAGCAAGGAGAGGCACACAGGGGGCCACACGCGTGTCCATGCCTACCTGCCCCACCAGAGCAGCAGTCCATCGGCCTGAGCAAGCTCGTGAGTACTGCTCAAGAGTGCTGCTTGTGAGTGTTGCTCGTGAGTACTGCTCGTGTGTGGCCAAGGCCTGCCTACACACTGAAGCTCCGAACAATGCAGCTTGTGGGCAAATCGAACAGGCCCCCTGGCGCAGCTGGCTGTTGCGAGGGGGCATGCATGAAGCAGCAGAGGCCGTGACAGTCGCATCCAGACAAGACAGCTGGCTGTGGCAAGCGGGCATTTGCACAAAGCAGCAGTCTGGGAAAGCAATCCTGCACCCTTGCTGCACACCTGCTGGTCTCCTTGCTGCCTTCCTTCAGGGCTTGCTCGCGTGCCGTGAGCGCAGCCTCTGTGTCCGCCAACCGCTTCTGGAGCCGGTCAACCTGCAGCACGCGAGCGGCCACGCCCCCTCTCTTGCACCACGCAAGCATGAGGTAGTACGCTCATGAAATCTATCAGCCTGCGGCATGCAGACAGCCATGCCCCCTCCCTTGCACCATGCAAGAATGAAGTAGAACGCTCATGAAACCTATCAGCCTGCGGCATGCAGACAGCCATGCCCCCTCCCTTGCACCATGAAAGAATGAAGTAGAACGCTCATGAAACCTATCAGCCTGCGGCATGCAGACAGCCATGCCCCCTCCCTTGCACCACGCAAGCATGCGCACAAGGCGTCAACACAAGCTGGCGCGGCTCATGACCCGTTCTCTGCACCTGGACACATGGACGTGGCCCTTCCCACGCAGCATGTCCAATGCAATGGCCTGCATGTGATCCTTAAGTACACCTTTACCCAGCCTGCTTCAAAGCTTTGCCTTAGGCCGCGGTCACACACATTTTTTTTCACTTTTTTTTCACTTTTTTTCACTTTTTTTTCACTCGACCCAAAAAAAAAGTGAAAAAAATCGCGGTCACACACGAAAAATTTTCCAACCCCAAATTTTTTTCACTTTTTAATTCAAACCCCCAAAGTGCACTTTTCACTTTTTTTTCACTTTGGGCGAAAATGGGGGGTGGTCTCAGGAGGCCCCCAGCGAGGGTCCCAATCATGCT
>LFCJ01002321.1_pt1 | contig 13695 bp, 14 predicted proteins | sample 643141 | NCBI WGS metagenome assembly LFCJ01 (sample SAMN03766243, study PRJNA286221) | soda lake metagenome | biome: soda lake; feature: Kulunda steppe; material: water; isolation source: sample B1-Br-g2 brine of Lake Bitter-1 | place: Russia: Kulunda steppe | collected 2010-07 | reverse complement strand
TTCCACGGTTATCGTCGAGCCGACGACGCTCGCGGTGCGGTTGGCAGGGGCTTCACCGCTCCCCCAGCCAGCCACGGCGGAACCGTGGTGATCCCGTGGTTCGGACGCGGTGGGAACGTGGTTCGACCGTGGTGCGGACGTGGTTGCTTCGATCCCCACGGGGTGGTCCACGTTCACGCAGATTTTTAAGTCGTTGTCGCTGATACGTCGCTTCGAACTCACGAAGGGTTCGACTGAAAGTGCTCGCTCGGGAGGTACGAGGTAGTGAATAGGGTTGCTTCAAACACACAAGGGGTTCGGCTGAAGAGGCGTTCTTGTTCAGGCGCGTAAACTTGATTCAGAAGATCTTGAATATTTGCATGAGCCGGGGCAATCCTACCTGAATTATACCGTATTACTAGCTGAGAAAATAATTCAGTACGCTACTGAGTGGCACAGCGTTGAATGGAGCTGGCAAGTGACATGGTCAACAACAAAACAGACGACTTACTCCAAACCATCGCACCCGAACCCTATGGTCGGCCCAACGCGTTTGTAATGTTTGCTGGCTCGCTCGTTCTGCTGAGTACCTATATCTACTTCGACATTATACACGATGGCCCTCCATCAGTTCGCTCATTATGGCGGTCGGATTTGCTCTGTCTGGATTCGCTGAGTCTCTTCCGACGGAACGACGACGGACCGCAGGCGGATTGCGTCTCACCGCGATTATCTTGTTACTCGGTTTAATCAGCCTCGCTATCTTCGCTCCCGTAGTAATTCTTGGCCCACGGTAGGGGAGCTATGTCAGTACACACTCTTCAGCGACCAGGCGTTTTAGATGAGAATGTATCTGAAGAATAGAATTTCGATAAAGCCAATTAACTATTTAAATCTATGTGGATTTATGTTTCCAATGTAGATATGAAAGACTCGGTACATCGATCATTCATCGAAATCACGATTGAGCTAGCGAAAAACGCCGAAAAACAGGGTGACGCTCCGTGTGGCGGAGTGTTGGTGGAGAATAAAGAAGTCGTCATGCGCGAGCAAAACAGGATGAACACCGAGAAAGACATCGCAGCCCATCCAGAGTTCGTCATAGCCCGTGAAGTCGCCAAACGGTATTCATCTAGCAGGCGCCAAGATCTTGTATTGTATACTACCATTGAGCCCTGCCCGATGTGCGCGACAGCAATAGCGTATGCTGGTATCGGGACAGTCGTCTATGCAATATCGGCCGATGAGTTTGCTGAACTTATCGATACAAATCCGAAGGTATCGGCGGCGGAAATATTCGACCGACTAAATGCTGATGTAGAGCTGATCGGTGGAATAAACACCGACCAAGCCACAAGCGCCGTGTGTCAGGATCTTGGATGGCTCGCCTCGGACACATGGCATCAGCCCTAAAAATACAGTCGGACCGAAATGAAAAGTTGAAAGCTGTATGGTATAGCTATACGGAAACAGAACTGGTCACTAAATAGAAGTGCTGAAATGGGGGTTCGGTTGGTTGTAAATTAGATATTCGGCTTTATAGGCGAAATTCTGCCGTCTGTTAGAAGAATCATTAGTAGGAGACGAATCTACCGCCCGCAAAGTGGCGGCGGATTACCTAATTATGGACTCTATTCGCCCAGAGTTCGTGGATTAACCTCGATATCTCTTACTGAATGACTATTGATCCATATAAGCAGATGCCACAAATAACCGAAAAATCACAATAAAACTGTAGACGATCCTCAGACAACTCCGTCTGAGGCAACCCGAGTTAAACGACCTCCAGATTGGTACATAAATAAACACTTGTATTAAAAATGAATTGATTATCGATTGACGAATTACCGTTGCGGAAATGAAGCTACTTAGCATATCCCTCAACGATGAACACCCTCGCGGGTGCACCTTCGCCTCGGGCGAGTTTGATAGGGACAACCCACGTAATGAACTCATCAGGGAGCCCTGAGAGTTCAGCGACGTTTTCAACAATGACCTTGTCGTTCTCACAGAGCGTATAATGATTTGGATAGCCATGATCTCCTGAGTCGATGGGCACGTCAGTGATCAGGCCGCGCGCACCGGTCTCCACGACGAACTCCGATACCTCCGGAGCGTAGTAGGGCGAGTTGAGATAATATTCTTTTGAGTCGATAGTTTTATCTGCCCACCCCGATCGGATAAAAAGGTATTCGTCGGGCTGGAGATCGCGTGCAAGTCCCTCCTGAACTTCCTCAAGTTGGAGTTCGCGTTCGGGTTCGGTCACGTCACGGATATCTGAAACGACAGTCGGTCGGATGAGCCCCTCCAAGGAAAGGTTTCCGATGGGATCGCCCTCGGTATCGAAATGCAGCGGGGCATCGATATGGGTTCCAACATGTAGTGTTGTCGTCATATAGTCACTCTCGTACCCGCCGGATTCGTCGGCACGTACTACCCCTGCTTGCCGGAAACTCGGCAATCCTGGCGGAACTGTAGTCTCCTCGTCGACCGAAATGCTCAAATCACGAATTTTCATGCGTCATGTGAACACGACACGTCTCAGTTTATGAATCTATCGACGTCGGAAGAAAATGAATATCGGCGGGATTGGATGGCTTCTGCCGCTTTTGGAGTTAGAATAATGGCAATAAATTCTGGCAAAGAACCTAGCATGATGTATACGGTAATGTCTCGTCACCGACCCTAGCCGTGGTCTGGGGATGTCACAGTCTGGACTCACCGCAGATTCTGTATTCTCTGTTACAAATTAACTCGGATGTAAATTTTCTTAAAAACCATCAAGTTGAGATTCGATTCCGGCGGCCGTGCTGAAAAGCAGGCGTTCATCAAATTGCCCGCCGAGTAGTTGCAGACCGACTGGCAACGAGTCGACGCACCCACAGGGCAACGAGAAGGCGGGCAACTTCGTCACGTTCGCGATTCGCGTGTTCCGAGTGATACCAAAACCAGGATCATCCGCGTTTTCACAATGGGGCGCTACTCCGGGGACGGTCGGTGTGACGATAGCGTCGGCATCATAATCGTCAAGGATGGTTTCGACTTGCGACCGGAGGGCACGCCGGGCAGCGAGTGCTCGACTGTAGTGCCGACCGCTATGCGCGGTCAAAAGTTGTGCTCCGGCTAAAATACGGCCCCGGTAAAATGGATTGAGCTCGCCGCTCGCAGCGTTCCCGCGCCGCGCGAAGGCCACTTGATCACGACCCTCACCTCCACCCCGTCGGAGCGGAACGCCACCGTCCCGCCAGTACTGAGCGAGTTCGGGGAAACTGAGACAGTTCTTGATAGTGTCGACGTGTTCAAATACAGGAAGTGACTCGCGGATAATAGATGTACCCTCCACAGACAACTCGGCGAGAACTCCCTCCACGTGGTCGGTGACTGGGGTCTCACCAATATCAAACGCCTCTTCAATGGCAACTAGGGTTAGATCAGAAACATCAGTTTGATCGTTCGCCGCATCAGCATAGCCGCCAACCGTGTAACTATCATGGCCCGCCGCTGCCATACTTGCTGGGTCTCGCTCTTCCTTTCCTGCGATGGCATCAAGACAGGCAGCCGACTCAACGACGGTTTTAGATATGATCCCCACATGGTCTATCGAGTAGGTGTTCCCAACGACACCAGAAAGTGGTACCAACCCGTAAGTGGGCTTCACACCAACGAGACCGCAGACGGCCGCCGGAGCACGAACGGAGCCGCCAGTATCCGTCCCAAGTGCGATATCGACTTTGTCAGCCAGAACAGCGGCGGCACTACCGCCTGAGGAGCCCGCGGGAAACCGATCCGTGTCCTCTGGATGGAGGATCTGACCCGTCGCAGAGAGTCCACGGCCACCGCCGGCGAACTCATCGAGATTGGTCTTGGCAGTGATGCTCGCGCCGGCAGCACGAAGTCGTGTCGTTACCGTCGCATCCTCAAGCGGGGCGAACCCTTCCATAACAGTTGATCCACAAGTCATGGGGATGCCGGCGATGGCAATGTTGTCCTTTACCCCGACCTCAACGCCCGAAAGGGCTCCCTCTCCAGCCGGCGGAATATCGCAGAGCGTTACAAGAGCGTTGTATGGATCATTTTTTTTGTCGCTTCAGTCCAAAATCGTTCGCCAGATGTTTTCGTGTCCTTTAGTGGTATCTCGTAAACCTCATCAAGTCCCTCAAGCCGACGATTCACTCTAGGAAGTAGGTCATCGACCTCACCTTCCGCAACTTCGATACCAAAACCCTCGGCTAAACGCAGTAACTCTGCCTCCGAAACAGAACTGGTCGTTTGATGCATTATAAGTCTACGTTGCATAGAACATTAATAAACATTCGTTATGTCGGAACTCTTGGTGGCATCTCAGTATCTTGAGCGCGTAATTAAAGATTCACCAACTTTCGTAGCACTAGGGGCCTAACCATCTGAATCACTCGTTTTTCATCACCAACAAAATATAGTTATTATTAATTTAGAACAGCATGCAAACGTTATGGCCGATGAGTATACAATATAAGGTGATTACCAAACATTTGATTGTATAATACTCTTCAAGCGAAACATATAATAACGTGAGCTGCTCAGAAATTTCTATGCCACTAAATGACAGGACTGGTGCATCGGTAAGTCGGCGAAACGCGCTTAAAGGACTTGGAACGCTCTCGGCCGCTGGTCTTGCCGGGTGTATCGGGGGCGGTGAGGATGTGACACTCCGGATCGCTCACTCACCGGGGACATTTGGAGATTGGATCCAAGAATTCTTCCACGACCCATTTACCGAGGAAACTGGTATTGAGATCGAAACTGTCGAGGGTCCAGCTGGTGAGCTGGTCTCGCAAGTCATCGCTGAGGGAGACGATCCCTCTCTGGATGGAATAATGTTTGCTCACGATGATACAGCAGTATTGCATCATCAGGATCTCGTACTGGGAGACTTACCAGACCGGGTCGATAACTCGGATCAAGTTGATCAAGAATTTATTTATGATTGGACACTTCCGTTTATGATTACACCGTGGGGAATTTGCGTTAATGAGTCGATGGCAGAGATTGAAGTTACCTCCTGGGATGATCTCACACACCCATCATTTGAGGGGATGGTCGGAATACCTGATTGGGGGTGGCACGCCCCTATGTGGTTTACAGCCATGAATCAAATCTTTGGTGGTGATTTCGACAACCTTGATCCGGGACTGGAATATGTCCGAGAACTCGTTGAGGAAAATGACGCGATTCTCGCACCATCCAACGATGATGCGTTAACGCAATTTACACAGAGGGAGATCGGGGTCGCACCGTTTTGGCAGGCAAGAACTGTTGGACTGGATCAGGACCAGTCGGACGATTACAATTTCGTCTATCCCGAAGAAGGCACAATCGGGGCTAGCTACGGTCCAGCCGTCATCGAAGGACGGGGTAATGAAGAAGAAATGGTCCAGTATGTTGAGTCTATACTTGATCCCGTAAAGATCGGGGAGTTTGTCACAACGCTCAATTATCCACCTGGCGTCCCTGAGGCAATGGATCATGTCCCTGATGACGTCGTTGAGGCGGCCCCAAGTATGGTGCTAACCGACGAAATTCTGGACAGTTTCGCACAGCTTGAGTTGGATCTGGAGGGACTTACAGTAAATCGTGATGAGATGGGTGAAGCATTCCGACGTGTGACGACGAATTAAGCAGATCAATCAACACAAATGAGCCAAGTCGAAATACGTGACATATTAAAAGAGTACGGTGATACCGTCGCTAATGACAACATTTCTTTCGAGATTGAAGATGGAGAGTTCATCTCAATCTTAGGGCCGTCTGGTTCCGGAAAAACGACTTTATTAAAGATCATTTCCGGTTTTGAAGAACCCACCGCAGGCGCGGTGTACGTAGGCGGTGAAGAGGTAACTCACCTCGAGCCTGAGGATCGTGATACAAGCTTGGTTTTTCAGCGGTTGGCGCTTTTTCCTCACATGGACGTTGGTGAGAATATTTCGTTTGGGTTGAAAATGAAAACCGACATGTCGAGTACTGAGATTCGAAATAAGGTAAAAGAAGTGCTGGATCTCGTTGAACTCCCCGGATACGAAGATCGGTCGATTCATAATCTGAGTGGAGGAGAACAACAGCGGGTGGCTTTGGCTCGGGCAATCGTAACTGAACCGAACCTATTGTTGTATGACGAGCCGCTTTCCGATTTGGATAAAAAACTTCGAGAAAAAATGCGTCGGGAGATGGCTAAGTTACATGATCTACTAGACATAACTAGTATTCATGTAACGCACAATCAAAAGGAAGCGATGGCTCTAGCTGACCGCGTCGCTGTGTTGGACAAAGGGCAGCTTATGCAGTACGACACACCTGGGAACATTTACAACGAGCCAAACAATCGGTTTGTGGCAGATTTTATAGGAGAGGCAAATCTGATCAGCGGGTCAGTAGTTGAAGACGACCAGAAGATTCATTTCGAGAACGGGATGTTCGACGTTGAACTGTCTCCCGATCAACTTGAAAACGGGGCAGCAAACGAGACACTTCTAGTTCGACCCGAGAATATTCGATTAGTGGACATCAACGAAGGTGGTCATTTACGTGGTGAAATCACTGACGCGGTCCATCTTGGCTCAATCACTGAGTACCACATGAATGTCGGAATGAATGAAAGCTTGATAATTAGAGATGTTGGAGATATTCGCTTTCAGGAGGGTGAGACTAAATCAGTAGTACTGGATGATTACTCACTCATTCAGGACAGGGGTAAGACTAATGAGCATCATTGATTCCGCTACGGCCTACGTGGTATCGAGTAGTGTTTACGAAGAGTCAATCGAAAATAAGGATTTCTGGCCATTATATTTGCCTCTCGGATTCATTAGCATATTCTTTGTCGTCCCGATTCTATATATCTCGCTTTTGAGTTTCAGTACATACGATCCAACAGAGAATGTCGTCTGGGAATTGACCGTCGAAAATTGGGTTCGGGTTTTATCCGATGAGTTCTACAGAGGATTTATTTGGTATACGATTCGTCTAGCTGCAGTTGTCACTCTTCTGTGTATCCTCCTCGGGTATCCCGTCGGCTACCTTACGGCTAAAGCTTCTCCAAGAGTTCGGAGTACCATATTGTTCTTAGTCTTGCTCCCACTTATGATTGGGATTGTTATTCGAACATATGGATGGATGGCGATCCTTGGGCAAGATGGAATCGTGAGCAGAGCAACAGAGGCACTCCTCGGCGAACCGATTCTGTTACTTGGATCGACAGAGGCGGTGATCATCGGTCTCGTTGGAGTTTTTATTCCATTTATGATCCTTCCCGTGCAGTCAACGATTCAAGATGTCAACCCGGAACTCGAAAAGGCAGCTCGAGATCTCGGTGCAAACAAATTGACCTCCTTTTATAAAGTAACGCTTCCGTTAAGTCTTCCAGGCGTTCTCGCCGGGGTGATATTTTGTTTCACTTTGACCATGAGTGCCATCGTTACACCCCAGCTGTTAGGCGGGAGAGGTGACCTTACAATCGGGGTTCTGATGTATGATACCGCGCTTTCGATTATCAATTGGCCACTGGCAAGCACGTTGTCGATAATCATCCTCGTCATCAACATCGGTTTCGTTTATGTATACATTAGGGTATCTCAGATTGGAGCTAAGGAGTAGTGATAAAAATGGATATCCAAATCAACTCAGACCGGCGATCACTCCACCCATATGTCGAACGTATCTTAACCATAATTTATTTTTTCATTATATTTTTATCTATATCTGTTGTCATCGCACCAATTATCGTCGTGGTCGGTATTTCGTTTAATCCCGGGGTCGTAGAAGCCTTCCCACCAGAAGGACTCTCCCTTCGCTGGTATATTGAGTTCCTTAATAATGGCCGGTTTATGACTGCATTCTTCCTAGTGAGTATGCCTATCGCCTTTGCCACGGCTTTTATTGCCACTACTCTTGGGGTATTAGCTGCATATACTCTATCAATGATAAAATTTCGGTTCCAAAACGGTATTCAGGCCTTGATGATCACTCCTATTATGATCCCGGGTGCGGTCGTCGGCCTGAGCCTGATGTTTCTGTTTATCAGCCTGGACCTCAGAGGCACCTTTCTTAACGTTATTATTGGCCACAGCGTTAGAGTCATGCCGTTTACTTTTCTGATTGCGCTAGCCAGTTTGAGCAAAGTTGATTTTGATTTAGAACACGCGGCCCGGGATTTAGGAGCCTCAAAAACTCAGGCGTTCCTTCAAGTTACCCTCCCACTAATCAAAAGCGCAGTGATTGCAGGGTTCTTATTGTCTTTTATTCTCTCGTTTGCGGATATTAACATCGCGCTCTTTCTTGGGCGCGGCGAAAATACCACCCTGCCGGTCGAAATGTACGGCTATTTGTTGTTTCAGCGGAGCCCAATCATCGCTGCTATAGGGACGATTAAAATTCTGTTAATCTTGACATTGTTAGTCGTTATCGGACGATTAGTTGGCTTCGAAAGAGTATACCAACGGTAACCGACACTCAGGATTAATATGTGGTTTTTAATCTCTAGTATTTGAGAAGAATTGCATAGTGCTCTTTTGGCCGCCTATGGACCTCTACAACGATTACGCCGGCTTTTCACGTCCAAGTTCACTAGGTATTAAATGGAAGAGCCACTACCGATAATAACAGTCCGGTTATCAGTGTGTTAGCAGCACCAACATCCTCATACTCAAGGAAGGCTCGGACCCCCCTTCGCTGGAAGTAGTTCCGACAAAGGGGCCTTCACCGGACCATCGTCGCCAGGGATGATAATCTCAATATCCGGCGCGAAGGTGTGATAGAATTCTCGGCATACCCCGCAGGCAGAAATAACACTCATCGGATTGTTTGCGTTGTCATTCTCGTATATGACCGCGACGCTCGTCTCAATATCTGGGTCCCCGGCTATCACAGCACGTCCATAGGCGACTGGCTCAGCATGAACATCGGCCTGTCCACCGGTTGTGAGGTTGATCCCTGTGTATATTTCACCGGATACGGCCCTTATTGCGGCACCACAGCGTCGTCGACCCGGTTCATGCAGACGGCGCAACAAATCCTCCGCCGCGCTTATCAGTTCCTCATCTTCGGGAGTGATCGGTTTTTTCACCACAAAATATGATAACACACACTATCTCATAAGACTGCCGACTGTTTAACCAAAGCAGAACTAAAATAATAACAAATAGTCAAGAAATTTATTCTACCGACCGAAGGCTACCAAGTTTAGAACTCTGGCGAGAAACGAATGGTGAAGAATATTTGTCACTGAGCGCCTTCGTCACGTTTCGTTATGATAACTAAGGTTTGCACGTTAGCGTCAGCGGTTGAGTGAACGAAGAGGTGGTCGATCTCGGTTATCAAGTTATCGACACCGCGATCATCGTTGTCTCGAACCTACGAGAGAAGGTTGTAGACGGCTTCTTTCAGAGAGTGTTCGAGATTCGCTCGAAGCGATGACGCCTTCGAGCGAACCGTCCCCAAGGCGCTCAAATCAGGATCAAGATCGCAGTCTCCAAAGCCGAGATCCTGCTTCGAGTCCTCGAAGAACGTCTCGATGCGCCAGCGTATCCCGTACGAGCGAATTATGTGTGCGGTCGGTGCGTCAATCTTGTTCGTGGCGAGATACTTGACCAGGTTCTCCTCGTCTTCGTCAGTTTCTTTTTCGGCAATGATCAGCTTCACGTCTCCGAGTTTGGTGACGGGAAACTTCTTCGTCCAGATGGGATAGGTTTCGTCCTCGATGTTGCGCTCTGCCGTGTCGATGCGCTGGAAGAGCGCATCGGCGCGGATCTCTTCGCCGGCGTAGGTCACCTGTCGATTGCTCCGGAGTGGGCCGATCCAGTCCTTGCCGTAAGATTCGATGTGTTCAGAAAAGCCAGAATCGTGAGCGAACCCTGAGTCGAAGAGGTGACGATCTCGACCGCGAGATCGTACTTGGTATCGTGGTCTTGGTCGTCTTCGTCCTGTTTTTCGTAGAGGCGGAAGGTGAGTGGGTAGGCGGTTTTATTGTCGGTGTAGAAGGCGTAGATGAGGTCTTGGCCCCAGACAGAGTCGACTTCGGGTGATCGTAGAACCGATCGACGCCAGGGACTTCGTCCCCGGATTTCTCGGTAACCGTGTCGTCGAGGATGACGTAGCCATCCTTTGACCAGCGTGTTTCACCGTGTTTCCGAAACTCTTCAAGACGTTCGTGGTTGAATTGCTTTTCGTCCCAGTCGTACTCGGTGAGGAACTTTTTGAGGGCGGGTTTGCTGTTGGCTGGAAGGATCTCGCGTGCGATGCCCGCCACGGTCTTGTTGCTGGTCGCAAAAAGACCTGTGGCGCAGGTTTTGGCGTGATGACGCTGGGCAGGAGACAGCGATTCGAACTCGTCAAACACACGCGTACACGACAAGAAATCTGTAATCGGCATCATCTGTCCTTGCCACCCCCTACGTTACGCTTTTATTTCAACGTGAAAAGCTGAGTATTTTAGTTATACTTCTTTCCCCCATTGACAATACGCAGGCTTACTGACCGGTTGATTCATCGGGAATACTTCGAAATCAATAGTCGTCGACTGCTTCTCTCACGCTCTACATCTTGCACGACGTGTGAAACCTATCAGATAATAAGTGTTCAAGCAGAACTAATAACATAGCTGTTATTTTTTGTTAAAACAGTACATTTTTATACATTATCATCAATTGAGAGAGTCCACCCATGCACTCAATTGATTCTGAAGCTCGCTACGAATGGACTATTGGCGTGGATGAATATCAACGTGCACTCTACCAAGGAAACAATAGCAAACATATGCTCGGTTCAGTGTTCACGATGTGACTCCAGGGTAAAGGCGGTGTCTCTGGCTGGGACAACGCTGCGCTTCTCGGCGGAATAATCCACACCTACAGCGGTCTCTCGCTTCCAGTCGTCGCCGTTTGGCTCGGCATTGAGCCGAGTATGGTGTGGGGAGTCGACTCGCCTGCTTCGGCACCACCATGAAAATTCACGGGACTGAATGGGTACCTGACAACGATTGATCGCCGAATCGTCCGATAAAACCCAATCGTAATCTGCTAGCATCTAAACCTGAGTGAGTTACGAGAACGCGTCGCGTCTGCTGCTCCTGAATAACAAGGCGCGCCGGGTCAGGCGCGCCAACCACCCCTGTGTTTCTGCTGGAATCTGCCGCGCGAAGCAAGGCAGTGGTTTCTATATGTGGCTCCTTAGCCACACCCCTAACGGAGAAGTGGGTACCCCATGCAAGAATTGTGCCACCGATGAACCGCGGGTTGTCACGCTCACGAATAATATCGCGTTTGTTGTCACTATCCACCCCTAAAAACAAGCAAAAAACACCGCTAATCCACACTATCGACAGTGATGCCTCTCAGCAGTCCGCGCTCTAGCCGGGCGGTCCGAGCGCGTTGACAAAGTGATCTGGCGCGTACCGCTTGCCATCAACCGTCGTGATCGCTGGTTTGTACGCAAAGCCAAAGCGCCGCTTCGGCTCGCCAGTCACCTTACTCCACTGAAACGCACCCTCACGGAACAATCGCCGAGCGGCTTCGAGACTCGCTGGCTGAAACCCGATATCAAGTTCATCGGGATCGGGACCCTCTGTGCGCCTGATCTTCCCGCCATATCGGTCAAGCCACCGACTCCACGGACTCTCTTCACCGCCGTGTGATTCAGCTCTCGTGAGCCCATCAAGCGCATTCTCTAATCCTGACTGAATGCTCTCTGTGACGCCGTCGATGTAGCCAGTCAGCTCCTGGGCGATATACTTTGACCCCAACTGTACATCCCCGTAGGTATGGTCGACAAGCGGTCCAAGCCGCTTGAGTGCCCGATACACTGTATCCAAGTGAACACCAATAGTTTCGGCTAACTTCTTTGGTGAGGTCGCCCCTCCGTTCGTGAGCAGCGTCTCAACAAGCTGGGCATCAGTTTGTGTCATTTGCGTTGCGGTCGCGAACACCTGACTATCTTGTTTCTGTTCAATACGGGGCAAGCTGTCGGGCAGGAACTTTCGCCAGCGTGGGCAGCCTGTTACCGTGAAATAATCGTCTGCCACGTACACATTTCTATCCGGTCGGGTCGGAAGATCCGACCACTCCAATACGTTCAACAATGCCTCGTCAAGTTCAGTCGTCAGCGTGTCGAGGTCATCCCAATGGAGCGTCCTATCGTGAATCGAGTTCTGAAGCGAGACGCCGACTTTCGGATTTTCAAAAACAGTTCCCTCGACCGCGTCGGGTTTGCGCATGTAATAGTGCTTGAACTCCTTGGCAAGTTGATGATTACCGATGAGTTCTGTAGCACGATCTGAGTCGATAGTTGCCGTGTGATAGTGACCGGGACACTCACGATCGTCTCGAATTGATTTCGCGTAACCCTCACGATCACCCGCTAAGAGCAGGGAGATTCGATGAAGCGTCCCGTCGTAGGCAATTACCTTACCGGTTTTCCCCTTCTTCACGCGGACATAGAGCTCTGCATCAACGATATTCGACGAGCGGTGGATTCGCTCGGTTGCGAAATCATCGGGATGAATGGGTGTCGGGCTGTTGAATCGAAAGCCCTGGCGGTCAGCTAACGCGCTGAGAGCCTGTTGAAACACGACCGGATACTGATCGAACGCCCAGTTCGATCCTTCGACTTCGACATCATAGCCCTCGATGTCACATGGATTGGACATCGTTCGCAAGCCTTCTTTCGTCTGGATATCAGGCCAGCGCGGAGAGATGCGGAAGTACGCTCGTTTGCGAGCTTCCGATTTCGCATCATCCCACGAAGCGTACGCAGCCGGATAGACGTATACCAGATATTCACGCACTTCGTTAAGTCGGAAGCTGTCCGAATCACGTGGAGCAAGTCCAGAACTCTTGAATCCAAACTCGACCGCCCATTCGTTATCGTCTATGTTGGTCGTCGTCCGAAGACGGCCGTATTTTTCGAAGTCGTGCTCACCCTGCAACGATCGAAGCCCAAAGTAAGTTCGCAACGGATTCTCCAGATGGCCACAGTGCCACTTGAGATACGCGTGGAACTCGTGCGGTTGGGGCTCGATAAAGCGACGCGAAAAGGTGTTCTTGTCATCCGACTCATCTAAGCCAGATGTTTCATTTTGGCTCGCCGCGGCTTGTTCCTCCCGCTTGCGCTTCTGCTCGGAGCGGTTGTATGGCTCACACGATTTGAGATGCTGTTCGGGATCATCTCTCTTAGTGTGCGTTTCACCGCAGTGGCGACAGGCTGCGGTCGGTTCAACGTCGCAGCGTCCTTCGTGTCGCTGCGCAAGTCGATGTTCTTTGAATTTATATCGACAAAACCGACACCGAGCCACATATTTTGAAGAGAGACACCGTCGTCGCGATCTTTCTGAAACATCCCTATCAAAATCAGTCTGTGCACTCGAACGGACTTCGTCTGCTTCAGTCTGTTCGACCGACGACTGGACTGAATCCGTCTGATCGTCAGTGACAGGCTCGGCCGTGTCAAGCTGATCGAAGAGATCGTCCGGGTCGGTCACGTAGACCACCCCAAATTAAAAGAATGAAGACGAAGCAGTGGCTCAGCAGAAAGTGTAAATAAAAGTTTGGGCAGATATTCGCTATTCTTTGCCGAACATCTGGCGCATCATCGGATGCATTTCCATCATCTGTTCTTCGGCGATCTCTTCGTACAGTTTGTACGTAATCGAGACCGTGAGCAGCAACCCTTCGCCCGTGACGTTTCCAATCG
>LFCJ01002320.1_pt1 | contig 13696 bp, 19 predicted proteins | sample 643141 | NCBI WGS metagenome assembly LFCJ01 (sample SAMN03766243, study PRJNA286221) | soda lake metagenome | biome: soda lake; feature: Kulunda steppe; material: water; isolation source: sample B1-Br-g2 brine of Lake Bitter-1 | place: Russia: Kulunda steppe | collected 2010-07 | reverse complement strand
GGGGGGGGGGGGGAGGGGGCATTTCTTGTTGAGGCTGCGTCTCGTATGCAAGCTAGACGTCCATGCTTGCTAAGTGCGGTTTGTCTAAACGTGAAGCTTCTTGTCCTCTAAGCTCATATGTTTACTTTCAAATGAGAGGGCAGACCAATGCTAGGCTGTGTGCCTATGCTCGCATTGTCCCTTTTTTTTGTTGTGCACCGTAAATATGCTGAGGCAAGTGCACAATGCTTAACTTGCAAAATGCTGCAGGTTTGATTTAGAAGGAAGCACTGGGCCTTACAAGCTTGACATTGGCAACGTGCTGTACGCACCTGTAGCTTTCTACGACCAGAAGGTGGGATGGGATTGGGCTACCTGGCATGTAGTGTGGCAGGCGTAGGTGTATAGGCAGGTCGGTATGCCGCGGAAAGATTTTGCTCTCCAGATGGGCGACGGTGGCTACTTTAATTCCATTTGCCTTGCCAGGCAACATGCTGCATGCCTAGACAATTTGCTGCGTGCCTGGGCAACATGCCGCATGCGAAATGTTGTTTAGGCATGCGGCATGCCTAGACAACATTCTGCTCATTTGAACATGCCTGGACGACATGCCGCATGCTTTGACAGCGTGCTGCGTGCCTTGACAACATGTTGATGAGCAGGCTGGCCGCTTGCTGGTATGGGGCTACCTGAAGGAGCTGTGGCAACTATCGCCCCCGCCCGCCATGTGCAACAAGTTTGCTAACTCAGGCGGCGTGTCCCTGCCCCGGGCATTGTACCTGAAGGCCGGGAAGTTGCACCAGGTGCGCCCATCCAGGATCAAAGGTTCAGGATCAAAGGTTGCTGGGACTCTGGAAAAAGCCGATCAAGGTGCACTGTTGGCAGTTTGGAGCACTGGTTTTTGGAGCACCACGATAATAGGTGCTCAACGCCCGCCGGCTGCTCCTGGTAACCAGGGGACCAATGTGAAGATTGCACAGCAGAATAGGGGGGCTGTAATCAGTAATCAGCATCCAAGAGCAGCATGCATCTGTCCGTCCAGGTACCACTGGGACTGCTGGCCACACATGCGCACTCCTCCAGCAGGAGCCCTTGCCGCGAGGCCTGTAAGGCTGGCTGCCTGGCACGGGGGCTCCTGCCAGACTTGTGCCTTTGAGATGGCCCTGCTAGCTGTGTGCCTCAAACTTGTCCCTGCTCGAGCTCCCCTTGCCTCCCTCCCTTCAAGTCCCTCTGCACCCCCAGCCACGCATGCCTGCAGGTGCCCATCCCAGAGATGCCGGTGCTGCTATCACATCCTTTCCTAACCCACCCTATCCTATTCCATCCTGCAGGTGCCCATCCCAGAGATGTCTGAGCTGCGCCAGGAGGGCAAGTGCTTCAGCGTATACAACACGCAGCTACAGCCTGAGGCGCCGCTGCTGGTGCCCGGGCCTGAGGCGGCCAATGGCATTGAGTGCGGGGATCACATGGACATTGAGCTGGTCATCCGGTATGGGGGAGATTTCATACAGACTCAATACAAAGCAGTTCAATTGAAAGAATCTTTTTGCGTCATTGGGTTGGGTGCTCACCAGACACCCCATAGATTAAACAAAGAACTGGCAATGAAGGCAAGGATCAGGCAGGTGCTTCAAGGGCAACAGGACCCTGAGCTTTCTCTCAGATAAGAGGGGTGAAAAGACACTCCTTGACCAGGACTGAGGAGCACAAATGCATGGCATAGTGATATGATGCGTGTGACTCTGTCTGTAGGTCCTGATCAAGTCGATCCTTTTGTCCGTGGCTCGTACACACATCTGATCGCCTTGCCATCTCCTGCCTGACAAGCTCTGCAGGCTACCCACCCGCCAGGAGCCTCAAAGCTAGCACGCAGATGTGTCTAGCTGCGGCAGCGGCAGCTGCGCACCGATGCTAAGCCCCACACATGTGCATGCATTCTCCTGCACGCATATTCATCACGAGTATGCTTACGCTCGCGGGTTTGCAGGCGAGGCAGTGCTGCACGGACATCGCTGCTGCTTGACTCTTGGAGGCCTAAGGGCCGAGGGGCTGCAGCACTTGTGTTTGACTGGACCACCAAGCAGCTGAGGGTTGTGTACAAGGTGAGGGCTGTGTGTGTGAGCATGTGTGTGAACAGAGAGTGCATCCAGGAGTGGAGGGCTGTGTGTACGCGTGTGTGAGTGCGAGGTGTGCTCCCAGGAGCAGAGGGCTGCATGTGCGTGCGTGCATGTGCGTGTGTGTGAGTGCGAGGTGTGCTCCCAGGAGCAGAGGGCTGTGTCCCAGGTGCACACCGGCTATGGTAGGTAGCAAAAGATGAAGGGGTTGAGTAAGTGAGCAGGTCTGGCTTGCGCATGAGCCAACACACTAACGCAAGTGCCGGCTGCACAAAGGAGCAGCTCTGGCTTACGCTTGAGCCAACACACTACTGCAACTGCCAGCTACTGCCTTTGTAGCCTGCCTGGTCTGTGCTTGCTCAAGGCCGCATTGTTGGTAGCCCTGCCAGCATGCGTGCCGACAAGCCTGCCAGGTATGCAGCCCTCGTGCTGGGATCTTGCAGATCAGGCAGGCCCACCATGCGTGGTGTGCTCAGCAACGCATCGTCACAAATTACCAGACATCTCTGACTGTCTGACTGTCTTGCAATGTCTGACTGTCTTGCAATGTCTGGCTGTCGAGCATCTGGCATGCCCTCCCTAGGATAAGCCATCCCACAGACAGAGGGCAGGCACATCTTGCATGCGCGCCGCTGCCAGGACCAAGAGTCACACGGGCAGGGCAGACTAGGTTGCGTGCTGCTTGTGGGTGCGTGCGCAGGCGCACATGCGAACTGAGCAGTGGTGCAGTGCAGCCATGGCCGACGCACGGGCAAAGGCTGAGGCCGCTGCTGCCGCGAGGGATGAGGGCACGCACTGGGCCCAAGACCCTGTGGGGCTGTTGTCCAGCTCCAAGAACCCTAGCCTGGAGGGCGGCAAGCACACAATCAGGGACGAGGATGGCGCATGCTACGACATCTTTACTGATGCCAAGGTGGGGGTCGAGGCTGGGTAGGGGCCCAGCGCTTGCTCTCCTGTTGCTGTGCTCCATGCCAAACTGAGACGACTCAAGCCCAGGGCATTGCTTTCTGTGGGACAAGAAAGGGGTCTGGCACACGTGCATTGAGCAAACTTAAGCCCGCTCTATGTGTGTATGTGTGTGTCTGTCCTTCACTTGTGTGCACCTTTCCAGCACAGAATGGTCCTGGCACAACACAAGTGGATTGCTCTATCGACTCAGCATCCCAGGAAAGCGATGCGCAGAGCTACATGCGCCGCCCATCCCATCAAGCGGCAGTCGTCTCCATCAATGTCCACATTCTAAACCCTCACTTAGGGCAACGCGTCCCTGCCCTCGCTTCTTTGCACAGTGCCCGCCGGTGCCCGACATGAATCCTGCAGTCCCGGACTGGATCAGGATGGACAGAGGAAGGGCAGGTGGGTGGACAGTGTGTCAGGATGGACCAAGAATCAGGATGGACAGAGGAAGGGCGGGTGGGTGGACAGAGGATCAGAATGGACTGAGGACCAGGATGGACATGTCTGTGTGGTGTGAGGGACCTGGCCCACAGCAATCGATGACTGGGTGGTGTGTGGGACGTGGTGGTGTGCGGCCCACAGCGATTGATGTCTGTGTGGATTGTCCCATCTGAGAGATTAGGGATGCAGTTTTCTTCAAGGCCGCAAACCAGATCCTGACACGAGGCTTTTTGGTGGCAAGTATGCTGAGACTCAGGGGTTGGGTTGAGTACTGGACCCCCAGGCCCCCTCCCGGTAGGCAGCCTCACCAGGAATCAGCATGGCCGATGCTGCAGGTGGTGCGCTGGACATGCAAGAGGGGGACCCCCTGGAGCTCCGTATTTTTGTTGACGGCTCCGCTGTCGAGGTCTTCACCGGGACAGGCCAGGTGCTGTCAACCAGGTGCGCGCAGCACAGCCTCAATAGTACTCCGCTCTAGCTAAGCAAAGCATGCTGTCCAGAGCAATGCTTGCTGAGCTGGCAACCATTGCTTGCATCACACTGTGCTGTGCACCACCCAAGGCCCGCCCCATCCCGGCTTGCTGCCGGCCCAGGTGTGCCACACTGACGATGCTCAAGGGCTGCATGGCATACGCCGCAGCACCACTGCCAATCCTCATCCGGTTTGCAGCAACAGGCTTGGCTGCTGGTGTTGACTGCAGGGTATACCGCGGTGCGCCTGCCTTCTCTGGGAAGGTGGATTCAGGGATGGCGGGCAGCAAGGGCAGCAGCAGGACCCAGCCTTTCACCCAAAGCCTCCCTGGCCAGTCGGGCAGCAGGCTGCAGCTGCTGTCAGTGGGAGGGACATGCGAGATAGAGCGCGCTGAGTTCCATGAGACACGGAGTATCTGGTTGCGTGGGCAGGTGAGCATTACTTGGCTGACCTGCCTTCGTTTGGGCACTTTCTGCCCCTGCTGTCAGGGTTGAGATGCTACCCAACTGCTGTGCTGCCCTGCAGCGCTAACCTCCCTGGATTGCATGCTGCGAAGACTAGCTGCCCCCCTGTCTGTGCCGAGTCTGCCTGCGTGTTGAGGCATCCGTACTCAGGATTCTCGCATGCCTCACTACCAAGCAAGCTTACTTCAAGTCAGTCCTTGGCAAGCCAGTATTTACAGTTAGGCATTGTGGCAATAAAGGGTCTTAAGTTGCTGATCTTCTTGCTGCTTCAGGCGAGTCTTCAGAGTTAACCTTGGAGCTGTAACTTTATGAATGCTCGGTTGACTCTGGAGGCTCGCCTGAAGCGTTGAGCAGGTGCTGCTTCTTGCATGAAAGGCAAGTAGATCCATGGCCTTGTGGAACCATTGGCTGGTATGACAGCAGTTTCATGCCTGTGATTCTAAGATCAAGGGGATGAAGATGGAAGCAATGCATCAAGCCAAGTTTAGATAAAAGAGAATGAATGGAAGTCTGACTTGTTTCAATCCCCCTCTCGGAAGAATTACCAAGAAGAATTACCCATCAAGAGGAAATGCGTTGTAGTCCCCTCATGTGCTGTCCTGCACTGTACTGCCACAGGCCGACGCGCCTCTGCCCCCTCCAGTAACCCCTGAGGCGCTGGAGCTTTGGAAAGCAGATGCCCGGCGGGCAGCCAACTTTGCTGAAGAAGCTGCCCACGCAGTGGAAAAGGAGGTTGAGAACAGTGTGAATAAGTCTTAGCAAGAGAGTGTTGCAAAAATGGCAGTTCCAAGCTCCTGCTTCTATAGATTTCTGAGCACCACAACAAATTTGCAGTTTGGTGGACGTGCAAGGAAATTGTCGTATTGCAATAAGGTGAGCGTGCAAGGAAGTTGTTTCTTCGGACCGAGTTGCTGCTTGTTGTGTTGTCTTCAATCTCTTTCAGATCACCACGCTCTGGTGCCCTGTCCACAAATCCTTGTGACGTGAGGAACTTGTCTTGAAGACTTTCTCTAGGTTTTCTCATAACCATGATGACTACAACTTCTCTTATCACTGTACTAAGATTTCATTGACTATTTTAGGTGTCCCCTCAGTCATTTTACCGGTCTTGCGTTGTGGTGAGTTGTTTCATTCATTGCCTCTTCAACCGCCCGGAGTATGCGAAGCTTCTTCACAATCACTACTTGGGGCTGCATAAGGGACTGTATCTGCAGAGCACGGTTTGTACGTTTCCATGCTCCTATTTTGGGCGGACCCTGCCACAATCTAGCATGAGGTCTCTTGGACTCCACAATCGAGCTGTGCTACAACCCTGAAAGCTCGTATAGTCTGCATTCCTCCAGCTGCTCACCAAAGACAAAGAAAACTACACAGGCAGTGAAAACACTTCCTGCATCAATTAAAGAAGAGGGTGCCACATAGAAAAAGTCTATGGGGATCAGGAGGGAGACTAGCAGTACTCCACTGCTGGATGACGATGGAAGATCGTCTATGTTTCCTCGAAAGCAAGTACTGACAAGTTTACAAGCATCCTGGACTTCAGTTTGATTGAGCCGAATGAGCTGAAAGCTTCAAAGCAAAGCTTGGTGGCCTCCCTTCCACCTCAGGCTGAGGCAGGCATGAGTATTGGTTGGATTGTGGCCTTTTCCTGAATTGATTGAGAACCTTAAGAAATTTCCCGTTTCTCATTTAGAAATGACCTGTTTCCACCAAATAACTTCATAACTTTATTTTCATTTTCTTTTCTCTCACAGCAAATGACCTCGCCATACCAAGCAAATGACCTTTCCATAACTTCTCAGACATTGCTTGGCTCGGTTGATGATCTGTTGAGCAGCGCAAAAGAACCTGGGCTGGAACAGGTCTGGAACCCCCAATATCATGTCATTTCATGCTGAAAGCCTGTGCGGCATTCCAGTAGCAGCAAGTAAACAGTGAGTGAGCTAGTGCTTGCATCTTATGAGGAGTCCAATCAGAGCCGGCTAGGCTTTGCGAGTCAGGCAGTCTCATACCCTTTTGGAAACTTGGTGGCCCACTGCCACTGGTGAGTGCACATGTCTTGCACATTATACTTGGCTTTCCAACCCAACTCTTTTTCTGCCATTGTTGTGTCTGCCCAGACTGCAGTACTGTCTCCAGCTCTCTTGCCCACCACCTGTGCAGAGGAATACGTTGGAAAGTTGCCCCTGGTTTGAAAAGGAGTTTCCCCACGATGTTGCCTGACGTCACTAGGCCGATATGACCAGGCAGTCTTCCTCCATTTGTTTAAGCTTATTTCTGAGTGGTGACCTAGGAACGCATGCGATCTGCCTGGAACAGCACCTGCTTCAGTTGAGCTGCCAAGTTCATCTATTAGCAGGCTGAGTTTATGCATGCTCAGATGGATGCATGCATGCACCCGAGCTGCGGTGCTTAATCAACAGAAAGGTATGCACAAGCTTCATGATACAAATTGCAGTGCACTAGCAAATCACTCGGGCAACCTACCTTGTAGTTGACCTTTTGGCCGCTGGCTTTCTCAAACGCTTTGATCATCTCAAATACAGACGAGCCTGCAGTGCAGGGATGGAGGCAAGGAAGCAAGCATGGCCACTTAACCTGCTGGCTAGACAAGCCGCGGCCCATTGACCGAGCATTTTTGCTTCAGCTCAATCCAGGGTCGTTTGATTCCTGTTATTTTCTACTCAAAACAGCAGCTTCAGCGCTCCCACCTGTGCCTGTGCCAAGGTTGATGGCTTGCAGGCCGTGGTCCGATGATTTCAGAAGCTTTGCCACAGCAGCCACCTGTGTGATACAGGGCCGACGATCATAGATTTAAAATGGTCTTTGACAGAGTCCAGAAGGCCTCAAGCTTTCTGTGGCCAACTGGAAAGAGGAATCAGCCGTTGAGGGCATAGGAGGCTTGGCCTAGCGCGAACGCATAGCCCTGATGCATTAAAATATCGCTCTGTGCTTGTTGAGCATGGTGCTTTCAACAGTCAGCATGGCACCTACTACTACCGCACTCTGGTCAGGCCAGGGAATGAGGACGGGCCGCGCCACCAAACACACCACCTGCATTGAACGTCAAACTCTCTGGTATGGCCAAGTCTAGCTGGGCCGAGCCCAGCCTGCGCTATCCTTAAGCACGCAGTCCAGGCTGCTCACACATCCATGGCTCTCAAGGCACAGTCCAGACTGCCAAAATGTCCTTTGGAAGGTCCACCACACCCGTAATTTCATTCGCACTCCACACCACTCCACTCCACTCACATGACCCTCCGCAAGGTCCATCACGTGGATGTAGTCCCGGATGCACGTCCCGTCGGGCGTGGGGTAGTCACCTCCAAACACGCTGAGGCACTCCCTCTGCCCCATGGCAACCTGCGCTTGGAAGGGGTGGCGCGGGTGCTGTGTTGGCACTCATGCCTGGGCAGCAGAGCACGGCAGTGACTGGCCTGTCGCCAGTCCAAGGAACACACCTTGCACACCTCGAGGGATGCAGCAATTCCAAGGAACACACCTTGCACACCTTGCACACTTTGCACACCTTGCACACCTCAAGGGATGCAGCAAGAGCAGGCCAGGGGACCTGGTCTCCCAACAGGACGTCACCAGCATAACGCCCAACAAGCTGCTGCACTGATCTTGGGCTGCTTGGTTGTGCTTGTGCAGAGCTGGACACCACACCCGCACAGACAGAGGAGGACGGCCGTGCCAAACCCCCGAAAAGTCCAATCTAAGGCACAATCCGAAGGCAAATGGCACAAGCTTCCCGCACGACATGCAACGCATCCTTGTGGCACGCAGCTCAAAGCTGAAGGCACCCTCCCATTGCTTTTAGGTCTGAAGGCAAGCATACGCAGCCTTGCATCCTTGAGAGTCACCTGCTGGATGTAGGGCATGAGGTTGTTGGGAATACCGACGGGGTGCTCTCCTAGCTCACCGCTGGGGTGCGCAGCCACCGGGTTGAAGTAGCGCAACAGCAGGATACGCCACTCCTTGTCGGAGGCGGCAATATCCCTGAACATGTCCTCCTGTGCGTCCATAGGGTGAAGGGGAGGGAGGTGTCATCCATGGGGGTCATCCCGTGCAGGGACAGCGGAGCAACTACATTGCTTCCTTTTGGGCAGTGGCTGCACAGCTGCTCACACTGGCAAAAGCTTGTCACATCCCCCTTGACATTGGGTGTAGGAGAGGTTGACGCAAAGGTATACAGCCCACGAAGGGTTGACAATGGAGGGCTGAAGCCTGTAGCTCGGTAAGGGTTATGGCAAGTCTGGGCAAATGATCGCTCTTCAAGCAGGCCAAGCCAACATCAAAACAACATGAGATGCTGACATTCACACTAAGCGAGGCTGTCACAGAGATGAAGACAGCGATTCCGGCTGATGGAGTGATCCATGCGATGTGGGCGCGCTGATGTGGTATGCAGAAAGGTTAGGTTGTGCACATTTGAATGTGAGCGTGCATCATTCTTGATGAGCTTGATTAAGCTGAGCTTGATTGAGCAAATAGGCGCACAGGTAAGAAAGCACCTTCAGTGATGACCCTTGTCCGCCCTTTTAATCCCTGGTCATCCGATAGAGCATCGCGATGTACAGTTTTGTTTGGCAACATAGCTAGTAATTCTACACACTTCCAAATGTTTCAGCTTCCAACAAGACTTACACACACACACAGCAATGTTCCACTCTGGTGGCCCTTAACAACGGGCACTGGCAACTCGTGCACAGAGCCCCCCTCACCCAAAGCAGCCCCCACCTGAAAAAGCTTGGTCCTGCCGTAGGGGCTGATGGCAGCTAGGGGGGTGTCTTCAGTGATCGGCACCTTCTCTGGAAGGCCGTACACGGTGCAGCTGCTGCTAAACACCATCTGCGGGCATGGCATCAAGAGTGCCAGTGGCTGTATGCGCTGTGCGCAGGGCTCATTCCCTGGCTTCCGGAAGGCCGGGCCTGACAGCGCACTGATCAGCAGTGCCACTAGCAGCGGCAGCAGTGGCAGTAATGGCAGCAGCAGTAACTTTATTTCCCTCTTTGACAAGCACGACGGAAGGAGGCATACTCATTGAAATTCCAGGTATACCTGTTCAAAAGGGAACAGGCTGTGCGCATGCATGTGCCATATGGCAACGCACAGGATTTCCTGCAAGCATATGGGTCACGCAGGATTGCTCATGGAGCCACCTCGTGAGTCCACCAGCTATCCAGCTTACCCTCCCATAGCCACACAGTGCTCACATTCTTAAGACCCTGCTCGCGCATGGCACGGAGCAGCGTGACAGTGCCTTGAAAGTTGTTGTAGTAGTACTCTAAGGGCTTGGCCACGCTCTCCCCGACTGCCTTGTAGCCCGCAAAATGAATGACAGCGTCAAACCTGTGAGCACATTGTCCAGGCGCACCTCCCAGTGAGAGCAATACTTTTATGTGATGCTGCCAGGTGCTGCGGCATGGGGATAGGAGAGGCAATCTGCGTCGCTGTCCACAGCTGCAAAGCCACCTACTTTTCTGCCTTGAAGAGGGCTGTCAGCTTCTCATAGTCATTGATGTCGCACTGCAAGAGGTGAGAGAGCATCGGAGATCAGCTTCAATGAAATCGAGGCAGCCTGGGCTTGCATTCCTGCCACTATCCAGGATGAGGAGCAAGTGTGGCACGAGGCACATGCCTGCACAAACTTCATGTTGCCAGCCTTGTCCCCAGCCAGCTTTTTCATGTGGTCAAGGACACGGAGGAAAGAGTTGCTCAGATTGTCGATGAGGGTAACCTTAGCCCCATTCTCGAGAAGGACGAGTACAGTGTGGCTTCCTGAAGGGGCGGAGCAAGGTTAGTTTGTAGATCACACGCGCGATGCGACTCGCACAAGTATGTGTCTGAAGGCACTGTCTTGCAAGCATGTATGCATTAGCATGTGAGGGCCATGATATATCCCCGAGGCAGGCACAGCATAGCAAAGGTGGACTTCATGCTCGAGCACAACATGCTGCAGGTGCGACTAAGTTACTGAAGTTTGTGGGCAGCAATAAAAGCGCCTGCCCTGGCAAAAGAAAGTGAAATATGGCTTTTCCACACGCATGCATAATAGTGTGTCCAAGGTAGGGATCTGTGCACGTGCACGATGTAAGTAGGACGCGCAGCATGCGGAGTTGATGGCATAGGGCCCCTATTGCCCTGCACAGGCCGTGGATGCAAGCAACGTGGCCCAAGCTATAGAAAAGTCAGGTGAACAGAGACCATAGGATAGCCACCTTAGGTGAGTGCTCTGGAGCTACCCGGGTCACATACCTATGAAGCCCAGCCCTCCCGTCACGAAGATGTTGGTACCCGACAGCGACATTGTTACACGTTATTTTGTTTTCAAGAATGCCATTAGCCCAAGTCCCGAGAAATGATGTGCAGCACCATTTGCCGTTGTAGCCCTTGCAAAAATTTTGCTTTTCGAGCCACAGGTGCGTGATGCTTTTTGTGCAGTTCGTATACAGTCATGAGCGGTTGTGGGAAAGACTCAAGCACAAACACGCTGCTACCCTGCCTACTGTCCGTGCAGCACCTCGAGGACAACAGACAAAAGGGAGGCTATCTACTCGTAGCCGAGGACCAACATGTCTGAGGGGTAAGCACCACTTGGCGCAGCAGCCAGCTCGGTGTGCATGGGCGCCCCGCACACCGTGTTTCCACACCTGCTGCAGCACATAAATGCCTCCTTCACGCAGTGCCGCGAGCTTCGTTAGAGCACCCTCAATCTGTACTTCCTTGCGCCACACCTGCAGAGAGGCAACCCCTGTGGCCGAGGTCGAGGCTAATGTGCCCAAGGAGGCGATGGACATCAACACCGCCGTGCGCGTGATGCTGAAGAAGGCCATGCAGCACGACGGCCTTGCACGCGGCCTGCACGAGGCGGCCCGCGCCGTGGAGAAGGGCTGGGTGGGTGCACTGTGGGCATGCCCTTATGCAGCTGCTCCAGCTTTGCAAGCACATCCAGCCCATGCAGTGGCTCACCAGCTGCAGTTTCTGGGTGCCAGTGGCAAGCTAAGCCGGGATGTATTGTGGCCTGCTGTCTAATTGCAACCAGTTTGGAGCCGCATGGAGCAGCATGCAGCTCAACATGACACCAGGCAACACCAGGACTTGCTTTCACTAATCTTTTCCTGCCACAGGCTCAGCTCTGCATCCTGGCTGAGGATACCGATTCTCCCGACTACAAGAAGCTGATCGAGGGCCTGTGCGCTGAGCAGAACGTCAACCTGATCAGTGTGCCCACCAAGATGCAGCTGGGCGAGATGGCTGGCCTGTGCCGCATTGATGCTGAGGGCAACCCCCAGAAGGTTGTGGCCTGCTCCTGCGCTGTTGTCACTGACTACGGAGAGGAGTCTGAGGGTCTGTCTGTGCTGCAGGAGTACCTGAAGGTGAGGGGAGGGGGGACTGCAAGTTGCGCTGTCATGTCAGCTTAGGGTAGACACGATTCACGTTTCCAATGATGTCTGAGCCTTGTAGGAAACCATCGGATCCATCGGATCGATGGATGTCTTGACATGTGTCTTTTGGAATGTGGGACAGGAAGAGGTGCAAATCAGTCCAAAACTGATGGTTAGAGGCCAGGAACAAATAGTGGCAGGAGGGCAGGCATGACGGGGGATGCAGGATAAACTCGTGGCAGCGCAGCCCAGAGAAGGGCTGGCTGAGTCTGCATTCACAGGTATCATTCCAAGGGAGTTTTTTTGGCTTGTTTTATTTAAAGCACAGCACCATTCCAGGGGTGTTACTGTGTAAGGCCAAGGTAAGTGTACTGCAACGAAGACTGCGCAATCAGATCAAGTCACTCTGGCAGGCCAACTGAATTTTGAAAGTACAAGGTGTAAGTGTGTGCTTGTTTGCCTTAATATCCATGCAAAGAGGGTGCGTACAGATGGTCCTTGTTATTGTGTGATAAGCCTTTCTATGCATGGCCTCACAGGCAAAAGGAGCAGCAACCCCAACAATACAGAATAGAGAAGCCTGCATGATGAGAGGGGAGGGTGATGGATGGCCTCTGGTATTGGCTGGCGGTATTGGGACATGGGCGGGAAGACTCTTCATGCCTGAAAATGTTGGCCTGAGAAATGTTGGCTGGAGTGAAAGACCACTCTCATGGCAATTGATTCCATGGGTAGCTGTGGTTGGTGGTGCTTGTCTGTGCACGCATTTGTCTGGACCCTTGTTCATCTTCCTTACAATGCCTCCCTGCCTGCTTGTTTTGCAGGCTCGCTAATGCAACTGCTGCTTCTGGCCTCTTGAGCATCCTTACGGGCTTGGTTTGGTGTTCATGATCATAACTACTCGTAACAATGCCTGACTATTAATGAAAGAGTCCAGCTCTGTGGCAGAGGGTATCTGTGTTGGGCAGGGATGAGAGAATCTATTAGGAAGTGAAAACTCCCTACAGCAGTCAAAGAAAGGAATCACCTAGTCGGGTCAAGGAACCGACCTCTGCCAGCCAGTCCACACACCCACATTGCTCAAATACAGCCACAGCTGAACTGAGCAAGGGATCAAATACTCTACCAACTGACTCAACCAACCTCCAGGTCACAATGCAGCATAAATCTGGCACTGCATAAATCTGGCGTGACAACACAGAGGGGATACATCTTTGGGGAGGAGGTTTACAAGGGTAACCTTTGTAACCTTTACAAGGGTAAAATAAAGGCCTTCAATGAAGAAGTGCGACTGCGAACCTGCTCACAAAAGGGAATAAGGTCATGGAGGAAGGAATATTGGTTATTTTTTCTGGCTCAGGTTAGGTTACTGTCACGCCGAGAGACTGCTGCATCCAAATAAGACTCGCGGCATGGCCATAACATGAGGGTGTGTAGACTGGCTGCGGACAGCGACAGTGTACACCAAGCAGACAACTGGTTGCCCGCGATGAGACCGAGGAGCCTCTGATACAAGGTAAGGTTTTTCGCGATGAGACCGAGGAGCCTCTGATACAAGGGTTACAAGAAAAAGGCCTTCAGTCAAGAAGTGCGACTGCTAGCCTGCTCATAAGAGTTACAAGGGGTTACAAGAAAAAAGTTTACAAGTTTAAGTTACAAGAAAAAGGCCTTCAGTCAAGAAGTGCGACTGCTAGCCTGCTCATAAAAAACTATCAGTGCATGCAGGAAGTTTAAAGTTTAAAAGGGTTAACCATGCAGGAAGAAATATAGCTTATTGTTTTCCTGGCCCAGAAAAGCAGACACATTGTTTAAGCCTGCGGAAGAAAAAAGGGAAGCATAAGTCCTTCGGAGAGAGACAACGTGTGGATGGGTGCAGTG
>LFCJ01002319.1_pt1 | contig 13699 bp, 11 predicted proteins | sample 643141 | NCBI WGS metagenome assembly LFCJ01 (sample SAMN03766243, study PRJNA286221) | soda lake metagenome | biome: soda lake; feature: Kulunda steppe; material: water; isolation source: sample B1-Br-g2 brine of Lake Bitter-1 | place: Russia: Kulunda steppe | collected 2010-07 | reverse complement strand
GAGCAGTCACGTGATTTCACATATATTGAGAACGCGATTCAAGCAAATATCAAAGCCGCTGAAGGGGATGTCACGGGCGAGGCGTTCAACGTGGGCACCGGTGGTCGTGTGACCGTAAACGAGTTGGTCGAAAGTCTGAATGAGCTGCTGAAAACTGATATTGACCCAATCTATGATGATCCGCGCCCTGGCGACGTGCGCCATTCACATGCTGATATCTCGAAAGCAGAGGAACTCCTGGGTTATGAGCCGACAGTTGGGTTTGACGAAGGTTTGGAACGGACGATTCCAGTACTGAAAACGAAGATATGAACGACCGTTTTCGGATGCAATCCGAGCAGTCGACAGCGGGTACTCGAACATCAGCAAGTCGATAGGTATATTCCTGCGTCCCAGCAACGGCTGATACGGAATGGCTCGTCTCGACGATGTGTGTGTTGTTACACAACCCCTCTCCAGTGCGAGTGCCTCACATGTGCGTGATCTACTCGACATTATTAGTGCGATAACGACTGTCTCATTACTGACCGCAAACCTCCCAGACGATTCGTCGCTTCGGGAGGAGTACGAGGTGATTAATATTGCAACAACGGGAACTGGAAGCTCAATCGCGATTGCAGCTGCGCGGTTTCTCCGAAATCAGTTCCGGATGGCCTCCGTGCTCTGGCAACGTGAAGAATCAATTGTGCTGTTTTTTGGGTCGACATCGTATCTGATTCCGATTCTCGCTGCGAAACTCTCCGGAAAAACGGTCGTGTTGGAACCACGTGGAGACGTGCCGTTGACGCTCCGGCTGCACTGGGAACAGCGAGTACCGACGCCGATTGCTCGGATGTTGGCTGGATCTGTGTGGTGTTTGGAGGAGGTTGGGTATCGGCTCGCTGATGCGATTATTACGTATACACCGTCGATGGCTGAGGAACTAGGTCTTGATCGATTCGAGTCGAAATTGTATCCTAACGGGGCTCGATATATAGATATCGAAAAATTCTGTCCGCAGGTTCCCTTCAAAAAACGTGAAAATGTGGTCGGGTTTCTGGGAAGACTTGACGAGGAAAAAAATGTCAGGATGTTGGCTACGGTTGCAAAAGAATTGGATGATGATGTAATCTTCCGATTTATTGGTGATGGTGATCTGTGCCAAGAGTTAGAACAGGAGTTAGCTGAAGAAGTCTCGGCAGGAGAGGTAGAATTTACAGGATGGGTCGACCGAAAGAGAGTGCCTGCGGAATTGAGCGAATTACGATTGCTGATTTTGCCTTCTGAACCGACCGAAGGATTGCCAACGGTGATTTTGGAGTCTTTGGCCTGTGGGACGCCGGTGCTTGCGACGCCAGTATCGGGTGTGCCAGATGTGGTGCGTGAAGGTGAGACAGGGTTTTTAATCAATGATCTTGATTGTGTAGAACTCGTAAAGATTATAGAAACAAATATTGTATGTGAGAATTTGAGTGAGATGAGTGAGAATGGACGAACATTGGTTGAAACAGAATACAGTTTCGAAGTAGCAGTGGAGCGGTATAGAACAGTACTTGGGATAATTCGGTGAGGTATTAATATTTCATTATTAAAATATATTATAATAATATGACAACAGAAAGAATAATAAAACATACTACACAAGAAATGGAAAGGTTAAGAAACCATATCTAGTAGAACTCAACCTATGCAAGATGAGTTTGGATAGACTGTTTGTTGAATAGCAGTGATAACATGATCAACAAACGGGAAGTAGCTCATGAGGGAAATAAATTCGAGGATTTTCAAAATCGGTGTCGCCTCGTTTGAAATCAAAGACTGATATTCAGCAGAGCACTCGCTTCTCAAATTGTCTGTACTGTACATGCGAAAACAGGCTGCGGTTCACAAGTGCATAACATCAAAATGATCCGGAATATCGTTTTCGTAATACTTTTTTTCAAGATGTTCTACCCACGCTCGGTGACGTACCATTACTGTTACTGGTACTGATTCTATTTCCAGTATCTTTGCTATAGAGAGTCGGTGTTTTCCATCAATATACAATGGAGTGCCGTCTCGGCCGATATCAATACGTATCTCATCGACAAATTCACGCGGATAACTTATTTTAGATCGAATATCTTTCTGTGATCGAAAACCATGTTGACTAATTTGTTCATAAAGTTCTTCCAGATACTTACACCGGTGTTCGATATCACGAATTGACGAACAACCATGCCATGTTCGTTCGCCGTTTTGTACCTTCCTAATTGATTTTTTGATATACGGTGTTTCTTTCCAGTCGACATCCTGTTTAAATCGCTGTCGCAAGGTTTTATATATCGATTTTTGACTGAATTGGTACGTACCTTGATCCCATTCCTCGCCCGCAACACGACCGAATTGTCGCATACACCGGTTAGGAGGATAGGTGTGCTCTGGAAACTCACTGGTGTAGACAATCTTTTTTGGATTAACAAACCGTTTAGTGAATGGATTTAGTGGGACATCGTATCGGTCAACATCCCGGGCCTTCGATTGATAATATCGTTTGGCAAATGGGCGATAAAAAGGAAGAATAGAGATTTCACAGTGGGATTTATCAATTCCAGCCAAAAAAATATATTTCAAGCCTCGTTCACGGAGCGTCCGAATCGACTTCATATCAATTTTGGCGTGACATCAAAACATATGTGTTTTGTTTTGGATAACCAATGTGTGAATTATATTCGCAATTTTCAATAATAGACTTGGGCGACAATATTACGATGCTATTCTACCTGTGATTTTATAATTATAAAAATCCACATTTATAAAAAAGACAAATTTGATAGCCCTGAGACAAGAACAGCAATAAAATGAATTGGGATAATCACAAAGACTTTGATCAGAAGGTTACTTTGTTTGAAACTGGCGGTGCGTATCGCGAAGTTCTTGAACCCATCGGAGACGAAGCTATTCGGCGTGGATATGACATTGAATATACCGACGATCTCGCCTCGGAAGCTGATATCGGTATTTATTCCGTATCTCCTCCTACCATACCAGTTGTCAACAGCACTCTCTCTTTCATCACGTTTCATGGAATCGACTCTGCGTATGGGAATAATAGTTGGCACAATTGGAGTCGATTTGATGTCGGGCTTTTACCAGGTGATAAGGCAGTAGAGTATTGGCGATCGTGTTCGACACATCCTGCAGCTAGACCACAAATTGGGGCGTTTTGTGTGGGTTGGCCGAAGTCAGATCCGATCTATGAGCCTTCATTCGATGAGACGATCCGTTCGTATCGACAACAATACGAAATTAACGGGAAAACTGTTCTCTATGCACCCAAATACGAATGTAATGGGAAAATGGATGATTTTGTTGACCAAGCGCGGCCGACAGCAAATCAGTTACTCATTAAACACGCGCCCTATGATGACGGCTCGTTCACTGTAGAGGGTAATCTTGAAACATATTACAAACGGTACGCCAATGAAAAATCCATTGTGGTTCTCGATACTAAGGACCATATTTTTCATGCGCTTGGTGCTGCAGATATAGTTGTTTCCGATTCAAAGAGTGTTCTCTTGGAAGCAATTCTTACAGATACAATCCCAGTCACTGTCGTCGACTGGATGAATAGAAAAGGTGAAAATAGAATAAAAAAAGCATTTCCCGAATTCGTAATTAAAACAGAAACCAACCGTTTGGGGGATATGCTTCGCACGTTATTTGAAAATAAACCATCTAAAATTAATGACTTGAAATCTATCCGATCCGAACACTTTGCAAATTTAGGAAATAGTGCTACAGTAATTTTAGATCTTGTTGAACAATTATCAACTAACGAAAAAATAGAGCTAAATCCAATCAAACCTTCAACACCAAGCCGTATGAAATATACGGCTGCCTTGGCGGGGTTGGCCGTCGAAAAAACATATCTCACATCTCGTGGACAGCTTAAAAAGAATATTTCTGATCAAAATAAGAGACGACTCAAAAGATACGGCATTGGCCGGTGTGTTCAATGGTTTGATCGTTTGTTCCGTCATTATAATAGATAGGAATTGTAAATTCATCTATAATAAGACAGGTTTAGTCAGGAGTACGTTCCAGTTCTGGGCTGCTAGAACCAATCGAGAGATATTGTAGAGCAATATATTACGGCTTAGTAACTGAACAGCATTAGCGACATTCTTAATTATATATTTGAACTACTCTAACCGGCAATGTATTTTAAATGTATGATTGTTCTACGTATTTTCCATAACCGTCTTGAAATTTAATCATGCCTAGAAATGTGATTAAAATTAAATCGACACTTAATTAAGTTCGTCTTGAATAATTCATCTATATTTTTGTTTACCAAAAAGTCGATCAACGGTATGTAGAAGTTTGTGGAGGTGTAGCTTTTCGAGACGTTCTATATGTTGCTCAGACAGTCGGCTAACAAATGTAGCTCGAGTACGGTGATATGGTTTAGCAACATTTGTTCGTGCGGTACGATACGTCCGTCGAAGCATATTCGACTGAGACTCAACTGGAGCAACGGGTTCAATTGGGGTATCGCTGTCAGAAGCCAAAGCTTCGATCAGGTCGACGACCACCGAGGCACTTTGTCCAAGATTCGCGTAATGGTTTTCTCGCTCGGAGAGGAGTTTTGATTGACATAGTTCGTACTCATCAAATATAGTTTGGAGTGTCGGTTGGAGGTATTCATATTCCGTTTGTTGTGCAAAGCTCGGGAGCTGAACGCCCGGATAGGTACGCTCTCGATCCTGCATCGGCCAGTCTGTCACAGAGATTGGAATGGTTTCAGTGAGGACCGATTCTTGTAGAACACTTGATTCGTCCGAAACGAGGATATCTGCCGTTGCAAGAGATGGAAATATCGGTTCCGACGGATCGAATATATGTATTTGATCGTCGTTTTCATATTTTTTATATATTGCATCAAGACGCTCCTTAGGTTCGTACGGAGCATGTTTGATGAGAACCGAGTCCGCAACCTCTCTAGCCGCATCTACATATTGATCCATTTTGCCATCGTTTTCGACCGTTGGTGCGTAGATGGTAGTTTTCCCATCTTTTACCCCGTATTTTTTGATCAGGTTTTGTACCGCCTCGTCGAACTCATCACTGAAGACGAAATCCGACTTCGGCCACCCAACAACAAAAGCACCGGTATTCGGCCTGACAGTCGATAGAGAAGAGTCTGCTCGCCAGTTCTTGGCAGCAATCTCACTTGGGAGCAGTCCGACATCGAATCGCCCCCAATTTTCGGAAATGAAACTTTTATAACCTTGATCAATTCCATGAAAAGAAATAACGGAAAGATCAGCATTGACTGCCGGGATTTTGTGTGTGTGCTGAGTATAAATACCTACGTCAGCAGCTTCTGACGTGTCCCTGCTGAACTGTACAGTATGTCCCCGTGATTTTGCTTCTGTTGCAATCGGCTGGACTGCCTCATCATGAAGCCCGCCCGGTGAAAAGAAAGTCATATGAAGCCCTTTGACCGCGTTCATTATTTGTTATATACATATAACCACCCAACATGAAATAAACCCTGCGTTACCGGATGGCTGAGCACCATCGCAAATCCAATGAGATATATATGTTATACACAATTTATGAGATAGCATTCCATTATATCAATTCAAACAATGAGTATTAGCGTCATAATACCCACATATAACGACGCGAAAACAATTCCACGAGCGATCAGTAGCGCACTAGAGCAGACTATTTCAGTTGATGAAATAATCGTCGTTGATGACGCCTCAAAAGACGATACAGAAGTTGTAGTACGAGCATTCGACGACAGCCGTATCCAATACGTTAAACACGAACAAAATCGTGGCGGGAGTGTCGCTCGAAATACAGGACTCAAACATGCATCCGGAGATTATATCGCATATCTCGACGCTGACGACGAATGGCTGCCACGAAAATTAAAAAAACAACTCAATAAACTCGAATCACAATCTGATGACTGGGTCGCTGCGCATTGTGACCGGGTTTGGGACGTGTCACTCTATGACAAATTCTCGTTCGCCTTGTCGACAGTTGTCGGTACAAAAAAAAGGGAGCCACCAAAGGAAGGTGGTGGTGAACTAATTAAAGAAATACTGACACTGAATTTGTCAACAGGAGCTTCGACACTTCTGGTCGAACGCGAAACAGCCGAAGCCATCGGCGGGTTCGATCCAGAGTTTCCGCGACATCAGGACTGGGAGTTTTTGATACGCGTACTTCAACAAGGAAAACTCGCATACGTCGACGAGCCACTGGTAATAAAACATGGAACAGGTCAGCCGCCAGTTGAGACCTATGAAGAAGGAAAACAATTACTGTTAACGAAATTTGAAGACAAAATTAGAGAACTCGAAACTCAAGGATATGATATAACTCACATCCAACAGCTTCAACTCACCAAACTATACATTGCGGATGGAAAACTACGACGTGGATTCGAGCGGCTCAATCGATCCGAGATTGACGTACGCGAGTTGCTCAGCGTGCTGTGGTACGTACCTGAGGGATTAATAAACAGGTTCAAAAAGTAACCGAAACAGTATTTGGTGTTCTCTTAGTACTGAAAACAATGAGTAGTCTGGTCGCTGACGCCAAGGCAGTATACCAGAAAGAGGGACCAGCTGTGCTGTTCCTCAAGGGACTCCGGACGGTAGTAGAGCCACTGACTGGAGCCGAACGTGCACAGGAATTCCAATACAACATAGCCAGAAAACTCGCTTACCGACAATGGTCCGTGCCAAAGATACAGCTACCTGACGACAGGATCACGATCAAAAGCAAGGAAGCGAATATTTTTTTCGGGTTCTACGATCACACTCCGTTCTGTCCGAGAAATGAACGTGTATTATTTAATAGAACGGAAACAGAGGTCGGACCAGTATCAGCCGAAGATACGTTGGAACTATGTTATTATGATTTGACTACAGGAGAAACGACCACATTCTCAGAAACTCAAACCTGGAACTGGCAAAAAGGATGCCGGCTACACTGGCATCCAACTGACGATGACGTAGTCATCTACAATACGTTGCTTGACAACGAGTACGGAGCCGTCTGTCACAACGTCCGAACCGGGGAAATAATTCGAGAATATCAGCACCCAATCTACGATACTGATCCGAACGGTCGATATGCGCTGTCCGTGAATTTTTCCCGACTCGAGCGCCTTCACTATGATTACGGGTACGTGAATTTACCTGACGCAACGAGTAAAGAACCAACGCCTCCTGACGATGGTATCTATCGACTCAATTTGGACACAGGCAAGACAACACTACTCGTCTCCTACCAAGAACTGGCCGAGTTCGTCGGGATTCCAAAAGGCGTTCACAACTACGTGATGAACCTGATGATTAGTCCTAGCGGTGAGTGGATGAGTGTTCTCCACCGATATCACCACAATGGAGACCGGAAGACAGAATTAGTCACGATCTCATTAAATGATAATAAAATAAAAATGTTACAAAATGATGGGGAAGCCTCACACCCGTTCTGGCGAACCGGCAGCGAATTGCTTTCAACTGTAAACTTCTGGGAGGACGAGCGTCGAACTGAATTCGTTCTGTACGATGTCGAATCGGGACAGAGTCGTAGACTTAAGCATCCCAAGCTGAGTGTCGACAGTCATCCACACATTTCACTAGCGGATCACACACGGTTTGTCGGAGATACGTATCCAGATTACTGTGGCAATCGACATCTCTATACGTTCGATATCGAAACCAATCAATACGAATCGTTTGGCAAGGTATATGGTCCAGTATTCAACGACACGAAACGAGACTTACATCCGAGGTGGGATCGAACTGGTGAATACATCTGTGTTGATATCCCGTTGTCTCGAAACAATCAAGCAATGTCAATACTTAATATTGAATCAATAAAGAATACATCATAATATGTCGGACATGAAATGACCATATGGGCCACTGAATGAATATTGAGAGTTGATTATTGAAGGAAATGATAAATGAGTTTCATAATGAATATTATACGGCCAGTTCGGGACACAACCAAATTTTACAAAAAAATGATTCAGGCACGGTTCAAAATGCCGGACATTAAACAATGTGGGCTGGCAATAGATCCATACGAACCGATATCAGTCGATCCGAAGGTAATTACAGAATGGTCACGACGACCCCTTCCAAACCATCATAACGTTGTTGAGTTGTGTGGAACAGTCAGGGATGGTAACTGGGATATTAACGATTCATTTGAAATTCAACCGGAATTCAATAGAGAATATTATTTAGATATAATATATGATGACGTACAAATATCTAATACAACATTTTATCAATCAATGGTAGAACGCTTCCAGCAACAGGTAGCCTGGGAAGAAACTGCCTATGTTCAGTCTTTGTTTGAGATCCTTGAAAAGAAAGGTACAGTAGTATGGGGGGGAAAACGCACCTGCGAAAACGAAATACTTGACCGATGCCGGGAGATTGATGAACTTTATAATTCGATAGCAAAACAGGGATATCAAACACAAAAGCAGCTCGGAAAGGGCCGAAGAAACCAAATAAACAATGAAATTCTAGTTGATATTGGAAGAGATGGAGATTATTTATTAGTGGATGGGAAACACCGCCTATGTATTGCTCAGATGTTAGGTTTAGAATCTATTACAGTGACTGTTCTTGTGAGACACATAAATTGGGTATGTGAAAATAAATAATAAGCTTGAGCTGGCGATGCTCCGATGTGGAAATCGATAATATATTTTCTAACTTGCTTTTTGTGCATCCCCAATCATGCTTCGATAGAGAGACGTTTTTGTCAAATATATCACTTGTGTTATTGCATTTGTATTCACAGCCCAGGATTTCAAGCCGCTAATCGAATTAAGAATCGCTGCCAGCCATACCAGCAGTCGACCGCGATCGCATTTCAAGAATGTTGTTCAAAACAAGGTTGCGTCAGGGATTGACCGACAAGTAGAGAACTCAATAACGAGCAACTCAAACGTATCACGATTAGATACCGCCCAGACGTAGTGCTCCTCGCCGTCAATGAGACGAAGGTTGAAATATACGCTTCAGGATTGGAGTATCCTTATAAATACATTCTTTGGAAAGGATGCTTAATCATGCGCCCAAATATTGTTAGATTTGGTTTATTTTACCCCCGCTAATTTATTCACATTGAGGATACACTCTCCTGATACAAAACCAGGTGAATTTATATGAAATTTGTACTATTCTTGCATTTCTAAATATTTTTTGACATTTAAGCAAATTTTCGGCGTGACCATTCAATGAATTCTTGAATAAATTTTGTAGCACCATCTCTTTTCATTATTAGTAGCGCAGATTCGACACCATTACAATCAAATTGTATACCAGTATCACCGTGTTTTAGAATGTGGATCAATCTTCCAATATTGGTTAGGTGTAAAAATGATATATCATATTCATATCTAACTAGATACCATTCAGACCCTTTTAAATAATTGAATTTTGACCCATGACCCACACTTATATTACTATTATTAATATGGTGGTGCAAGAGATATGTAGTTCTACATGAAATAGGTTTTTGTTGGTCTGCTTTTTTCAATCCCAACTTTTTCCAGTAAACTTCTAATCTGTTTATTAGATTAGAATATATATCAATATTTTCTGATGAGCTAACAATCAACAAATCATCTAAACGTTGAGGTCGTTTATTTCTTTTTCTATCAGACCTAAACTCCCACAGATATTCTGGGTTGTTCATAATAGGATCCGGGATCGGTTCTAAAAAAGCAATATCAGGTCGCGTTAAAATAACAACATCATATTTTTTTCTTTTCTTTTCTTCTACTTCTTTTTTTATTTTATTCACACTATACATTTTATACAGTAGCGGGAGCATACTTTTATGGAATTTCTGGTGGTTTTTGATATGCTCCGGTACAACAACTCCATTTATTTGATCATAGTAGTCTGGATCAAAACTCTCAACCACTACTTTTTTTGGAGAGTACCTCTTCTCTAATTTTTCTTCAGAGATTATACCGTTACTTGCTCCAGCATCACTTGAAGTTTTTTTTACTTTTCCACCTTGGTTTTCCCACGTATGTATGAATATATCGGGCTCAAACTCCGAGATGATGTTATCCTGCAAATAGTCCAGACACTTCTCATAAGTTCTCATTTGCCCATACAAACATAATGCCACATCCATGATTCGTTCAAAAGATATTGTTACGAGTATTTAAAACCGGCGTGAAACTCATAATAATGACCTCCAAAAAAATCAGTAGACTAGACAACTAGTTTGTACTGACATTTCGAATTTCCCCCCATTTTTACGCGACAAAGATATTATCATTCATCACACACCAGCAACACAACTGCTAAATTGGTCTTGTTTCAGAAAATCACAATTTAATACCTTATTTTGATAACAACTACTCAAATAAATTTATAATGTATTTATATTACTCCATCGTTGTATTAATATCGAAGACAAATCGATAGATGACCTAGGTACCTCGACCACTTAGCACCACATTTGATATGCAAATATAAACATATTGTCTGATTATTTACCAGATACTAATTTTAGGATTTCGTCTCTATCTAGATCCGTAAATTCAGACGGTCGAATAGCCTTATCATCAATATAAAAGCCGTCGTATCCACACCATGGTTTCCCGTAATGGATTTCATCATACGGAATTTTATGTTCATCAAGCCAGTCGTTCAATACCGGGGCAGTCTGAGCATTGATTTTTCCAATCCGGCCTTCATGCGTTCGCATATTTCGCGCAGTATACAGAATAATATAGAACCCCATGTCGGCGTACTCACGAAGTCGGTCGACAACATCTTCATTTGGGTCGCGATCCGCATAGTCCTCCTCAGAATCTTTTTTTGCCAAGACTCCATCAACGTCTACGACCAATCGATCATGCTCATTGGGGTTCATTATATTACGTGCGTTTGTGTCCACGACTCTCGAAGGTTTCGTTTTAGAATGACTCCAGATACGGACTGATTTTTTCGATGCCCTGAGAAATCATACATTGTTGTCTCTCAGGACTATCTGCGTGCAACGGTACCATACTAAGAAAGAGCAGTGCTTCAATGAATTGAACAGTCCCAAGATCAATATTTGGATGAGATGCAAGTTTCGAATCGAACAACGATTCGCGGTGGTTCTGTTCTTTCGTGGTATGAATTTCATACGTGAGTTTCGCCTGTTCTGGATCGTACGAAGCGTTGAATTGGTCGTTTATAATATGTTCGTAGTGTCCAACGACACTATGGCGGAGCTTCGCAAGATCGTACCGAGAGTCGCCATATATTGTGAATTCTCCAAATTTCCCGCGAGGATCTATTAATTTCAGTATCCCATGACGCGGGTCGTACAGGATATTTGGGAAGCAAAGGTCGCCGTGAATAGCCGAAAATGTGTGATTTTCGAAAAGTCCGACTTTGTCTGCCATTGGTTCAAGTTGATGAAGAATTTCACGGACAGATGGATAGGTAGCATCATTAACTATGATTTTATTCGAATCAAACAGCTCAGTAAACATTCCTTCATTATATGTCCGTTGAAGACGAAGACGAGTTTTCTTGTAGTACATTGTTTCGAGTGCAGACTTAATATCATCATTTCTTCCAGTCGGCCTATATTGTTGAAACTCTTCGACCATGTCAATCACTCGATCAAAAACGCCGTTCCAGATATGTTGCCCATGAGAACTATACAACTGAAGATCACTCAATGATGGATAGCCAATATATTCCAACTTGACAAACGGATCGTTTGTGTCAGTCGACCAGTCGTATACTCGCGGTAGATAGGGCTGTAAATCACTAGGAATCTGATTGTACCACTCGATCTCATTAATCAACGTCTCAGCATTGTCGCTCCGTTTCGTGATTGTATTCTTATTATCCGCATACAGCCTATTGAACGATCGAGTATTCAAGAACTGTTTTTTAGCCTGATAGAATGTATCCAGATGACCAACATCCACCCAAGTGTCGGGTTTGAATAATTCATATTCCCGTTCGGAAAGGTACGAGAGGAGACTTACAAAAAACGGATCGAGTTCGCTATTTCGAAGACTTAGGCCGTGTCGAAGTTCATCGCGAAATTCATCTGCCTCAGAAAGTCCAAACTGGCCAACAAAAACCGGTGACGTTGTCTCTGAGAGTTTGTTTTTTGGCGTTGCAGTACCTATTCGGTCAGCTTCAATTTCGAAGTTCGTCCAACGGTACGTTCGATCAACTTTTTTGTAGGAAACATAATTGTCCTCGCTCAACACCGGTATGGGTTGAACTAGCGTATCTGCAAAATTGATGTATAGTTGTGAATCAGCTAGTTCTGAGTTATGCAGTTGGTCTAATGTTGACAAAATGGTTTCACCAACGCTTTTTGTGTTACCGACATCGATCACCTGCCAATTGTAATTACTCCGTTGGGTGTATTCACATATGGCGTCACCAGATTCACCGACAGAGACAATTCGGGAAACAGACATAGAGTCATATGCCTCTGCAATTCGTTCAATCATCGGCTTACCTTTGAGTGGGATCATTCCGGTCGGAATTGAGCCGACATCCAGACGCAATTCATCAGGAACAAGCGCAGCGGAGGGGATTAAAAGAATATTTTTTGTCATTTTATTAGTGGTTGTTCTGATTAAATTCGGGATGAAAATTGCGAATATCTTCCGGTGTTCCGAGAACGTGAACAGAGTCTTCAGCAATAGAATGTGTTTCAACGCTCCTGCCGCTGCTGATTAAATGATTATACAGCGGTGCAACGTAAGTCTCACCGTACTTCGATCTGGTTTCTGGAGCGAGCTCCGCAGCTGCCTCGGTAAAATATGACCATCTATCGAAGTAATAGAATCCGACTGTTGCAAGATCAGATATCTTTTCTTTTTCGGAAACCTGTACGACATTGCCTTCGGTGTCTTTTTTTACAAAGCTCCATCGCTCACCGGTTGTTTCAAAAACTGGAATGAACCCGTCGCTTGTGAGTAGTTCAGGTCTTAGTTGCCCTTCGTCAATGTACGTGTCGATATTAAATATTGCAACCGACTGAGAGTCATCGATACGATCATCAGCAGCCAGTGCCGTCGACGCCTGTCCATCGGTGTAATCAGTTAGTCTAACCTCTTCATAATTATCAATGCCGAGTTCTTCGCAACGTTCAACCAAAAAATCACCTGGAGAGTCAGAGGATTGGGTAATAAAAATGAACTCCTCATCATAGAACGATTCTAGGCTTTTCATCGCCCAGTCGAACATCGGTCGGTCTCTAACGGTAATTTCATGTTTCGAACATGATATACCTGCGTTTTTGAATCGACTCCCCTTACCAGCCATTGTAATAATCAATTTCAAAGTTACTGTCTGGCTTTTTAGACGGATGGATATATGTTTTACGCTATGATAGCAACTGTTTAGCATAGATGGGGTTCATACAGTTTATCTACCAAAGGAAGCTACATTTAGTAATAAACATACGTAGATACCCTATTACTCGTAAGAAAAACGCTCTTGCGTAGCACATTGTTGATTTCAGAGCGTTGCTTTGATAGCGTGTTTGAGTGCCTCTCGACCCGGTTTTCGGTATAATTCTCGGCGGAGCTGGAACGCTCTGAGGTACTGTGTCAACTTGTCTTTAGAGACGCCTCGATGAGGCGAGAGCCACCGTCGCGTCAGCGACGCGTGGCTCTCGCATGTGTTGACGTGCACCT
>LFCJ01002318.1_pt1 | contig 13701 bp, 17 predicted proteins | sample 643141 | NCBI WGS metagenome assembly LFCJ01 (sample SAMN03766243, study PRJNA286221) | soda lake metagenome | biome: soda lake; feature: Kulunda steppe; material: water; isolation source: sample B1-Br-g2 brine of Lake Bitter-1 | place: Russia: Kulunda steppe | collected 2010-07 | reverse complement strand
TGGGCGAGTGCGCGTACGCCATGTGCTTGGAGACCAACCTTCCGTACATGATTGACGCCTCGCAGCCCCAATCTACAGGTGCAACATGCTTTGTGGGCTGCCTGCATATATGACACTCGTGCACGTCTCTGCTGTCTCAGCGTTCAAGTTTGCGGTTCAGGTGGAACACGCCCGAGCCCTTGTTCCCCCCTCCCTTTCAAACACACACCCACGTGCGTGCACGCGCTGCTGCAGGACGCTCTCGGCCGAGGAGTGGAACTTTGTAATGCGGGATACAATGCAGGTGTGGGACTTTGTGATGCGTGAACTTGTGATGCAGGATACGATGCAAGTGTGGGACTTTGTGATTTGTGGCAGTGGGGCTTTATAATGCAGGGCAGTGGGGCTTTGTGATGCAGGGCAGTGGGGCTTTGTGATGCGGGACAGTGGGGCTTTGTGGTGCAAGACAGAGGGGCTTTGTAAAGTGTGACAGTGAGACTTTGTGATGTGGGATTTTGTGATGCAGGGCAGTGGGACCTCGTGGTGCAGAGCAGTGGGACTATGTGATGCGGGACTGTGGGGCTTTGTGATGCAGGATAGTGAAACCTTGTGATGTGGGACTTTGTGATGCGGGACACTATGCAGGTGTGGGTTTTGCCGCTGGGCAGGGTGCGTGTTCCCTTGCGTGCTCAGTTGCAGCGGGGCCTTTCCTTTGGCTGTGGTGCATGGACAGCTGCTTCCCCCCCTGGGGCATGTATGCATACATGTGCAGCTCCTGGGGTCTATCCCTTTTGGTGGCCTTCTGGTGCCTGCAGTCCTCGCACGCCCACAGGCATATCTTTCCACGCTCGGTTTTGCGTGCACCCGCGCATTCTGCGTTTTGCATGTCCCGCATGCATGCATGGTCCTTGCGCAGGCTCATGCGCGCCGTGTGATGCCATGCATATCTGCGCAGGTTTCAGCCACTTCCACACACTCCGTTGCGCGCTTATTTTGTCACAAGCTCACGCGCGCGCCTTGCCCTGCCATGCCTGCCTGCGCAGCTGGAGGACTGCTACCTGGTGCTGAGGGATGTGTCGATCACTGTGGACGACGAGCAGGTGCGCATCGCATTGGCACACACACACGCACACACACACACACATGTGCGCACGCGCACACACACGCGCGCACACACACATACACAGGCGCGCACTCACTCTTGTGCGCACACTGCACTGGTGCCTTGCTGCAGAAATTCATCGAGGCCGGGCAGTACCTGGACATGGTGGACGACAAGGCCGCGATTGCCGCGATGCCCAGGGATGCGTGGGTGCGTGGAGGGGGAGCCGCGCACGCGCGAGGGCCTTGGGTTTCATGAGTCAAACAGTCAAGGGTTTGCGTGCAGGCTCGTGTTCAAGCCGGATTGTTTTGAGCAGTGCCCGCGTTTGGGGATAGCTGCAGGTGCAGGGGTTCGCTGCGGGGTCACGGTTGCGCTGCGGGTGCAGGGGATTTCAGAGGCGGCCCTATTGCACAGGCTCACATGGCACACCCACGTCTCTGCCCGCACACAATGCGACCGCCTGCTTCAAGCAGGGGATCCAGGGCCACGCTGCTCCCACCAATCCAACTGCTGCGCACTGGCCCTTTGCTGCGCGCAGGAGAACCAGTGCTCCATTGACCCCATGCTGGGCGTGCTGTACTTCTGCATCTACATGCTGGTGTGCGTGTTCATCATGCTGCAACTGGTCATTGGCGTCATCGTGGACAACATAGAGGAGGCCGAGAACCAGGAGCAAATGGCCATCACCCAGGTTTGTGTCCCATGCACATATATGTATGGGTTTGGGTGTGGATCGGGGCTAGCAGTAATAGGTTTGTCCGGAGGCCTTCATGCTTGTAACTCGACTGGGTGTAGATTTGGATTGGATGGGTGGGTGGGTGAGATTCGTGTGGATTTGGGTGTGGGGGGGTGGGTTTGTGAGTGCGCCAATGTGCATGTGCGTGCTCGGGTGTGGGTGCTTGCACCAGCTGCCCTGCCCCACATGCAATGCATTGGGTGTGCACCACAGCCAATGCTTTGCTCTGATCTGCACGGCCACCCCTTACCCACTGTCTTGCTCTTCCCTCCTCTTGTCCATGCTCTGCTTCCCTCCTCACCCACATCCATCCCTGCCCTCCTCACCCACTTTGCTCCGCTCTCCTCCCCCTCTCCCTTCTGCCCCACTTTGGCCCTGTCTCCCTCCCACGCCCACCTTGCCGTCTGCCCCCTCGTCCCTTTGCCCACTTTGCCCTGCTGCCCGACTGCCCAACTGGTGCGCGCTGTGAGCCGGCTCCCCTGTGAGCAGCACACAAGGAACCAGAACGAGCATGCGCTTGGTGGTTGGGGCCGGCAGCACAAAAGTGCGCAGTGTGCCTTTTGCTCATGGCGGTACGCCCTCTGCCTGTGTGTGCCGTGCCGCAGAATGACGTGCTGGACTACGTGCGCGTGTGGGAGGGGCTGGACCCTTACGGTACCGGCTACATCAACGTCGCGCAACTGACGGCCCTCATCACATCGGTGCGCGCATGCACGCCCGCGGTGCACCGCACATATGAGCATATGCCCCCCCAAGTGCCCTCCACCAATGTGCTCACCGCCGATGTGCACGCCTTGTGTGTGTACACGTGTACACGTGTGCTGCGCCAAATGTCTGTGCACGCTGCAACGTTGGGCGCACCACTGTGCACCTCTGCGCTTTTGGAGCCCTGATGTCAGGGCGTCAGTTGGATGCAGCAGAGCCACGCGCGGCCTTGCAGCTGTGCATGATGTCCAGGAAGTGCTGCCATGAACGCCACCTCAAACAGGCGCAAGTGAGCTTGCGCTCGTGCTGCAGGCCCCCAACTCTGTGAGCAGGGCACACTGCGCACTTGCGCTGGAACACAGCTTCATCCAGCCTCCAACACCACGCACGCGCGCACTCTGGTCTCTTGTGTGCTCATTCGCCCTTCCTATAGGCCATTGCACCACATCCCACAGGTTGGAGTGTGACCATTGCACAGGTTGGAGTGTGACCATTGCACAGGTGGAGTGTGACCATTGCACAGGTGGAGTGTGACCATTGCACCACATCCCACAGGTTGGAGTGTGACAAGCCACAGCTTGTCAGAGCTGGGCGCCCCATCGCTTGACATGTGTGCATGCTCGCCCACCATGCACACAGTATATGACGGTCATGGTTCACGGTACGATGGTCATGCAGAGTACTGCCGCATCCGCACGTGCGCACACAAACACTTTAAGTGTGCTCCGCATGCGTGCCGCAGGTACCGCCCCCGCTGGGTGTGAAGGGGCAGGTGAACCCCCTGAAGCGCGCGCAGCGCCTCATCCTGCTGGCTGACATCCCCCTCAGGTGGGCATGCAGCTGGAGGAGGCAAAGTGCCGCCGCTGTGATGTGTAACATCTACTTGTGTACGCTTGCACACGGCCCGCCTGAGCGAGCACAGCTTGCGCGCGTACTGCCATTGCGTGTCCGCACAGCTGCATGTGTGCAATATCTCACGCGCACGCACACACACACACATGCAGCCGTGCAGACATGGACTGTAAACACATGTGCACGCACGCACATTCACGCACTACACAAACACACACGCACTCATGCAGCTGTGCAGATATGGGCTGCAAATACGTGTGCATGTTCACATTCACAAATGTACATACACACTCATGCAGCTGTGTAGACATGCTACAAGTACATGTGCACACACGCGCACACACACACACGCACACACACACATACGCTAACACACGTAATCGTGCAGACATGGGCTACAAGTACACATGCACGCGCGCGCACACACGTACACACATGTAACTGTGCAGACATGGGCTGCAAATAGGAGTGCACACGCGCACATTCACACATACACACACGTACACACACTCATGCAGCTGTGCAGACATGAGCTGCAAATACGCGTGCACGTGCAGGCGGGGCGTCCAAGCGCACGTGGGCGAGCACATCCAGAGCGTGCTGAATGTGCACTTCATGGAGACGCTGCACGCGCTGGCTGGAATGGTGGCTGGTGCAGAGGTGCCGGCGGAGGAGGAGATCAGGCTGCACAAGGCGCTCGTGGATCATCTGCCGCAGGTGGGCTTGCATGTGCGCGCACATGGAGGTGTGTGGGTGTGGGTGCGTGCATATGCTCATGCATGCAAACGCTTGTGTGAATCTGTGTGTTTTTGTGTTTATGTGTGCGCGTGTGCGCTTGTACTCGCAGGGTGTGCTCACGCCACCCCAAGCAGTGTACACCAAGTGTATGTGTGTGCATGCGTGCGTGCATGCACACCTACATGCATGAGCACGCGCGCCTGCAGGACATCACACGCTACTCGGCATCACACGCGTACGCTGCCATGGCCGTCACCAGCGCAATCAAGGGCTTCCTTCAGCGGGAGCGGCTGCTGGAGCAGCTGGAGGCGGAGGGCGTGACCTCGCTGGAGGCGGACGACATCTTGCAGCAGCAGCAGCAGCAGCAGCTGCAGCAGCAGGCAGCGCAGGAGCAGCAGGTGGCGCAGCAGCGCGGCCTGCAGCGCTTCCTGACGCACATGGCGCCCAGCAGGGTGCCTGTGCCACCTGCGGACGCCTCGCCGCTGGCATCCCCGGCCCGCATGGGCATGGGCGGCTGGGCCGGCCTGATCACCAGCCCGCGCCGCCGCGGCGGTGGCCACCGCGGCAGCAACGCAGGCGGCGGTGGCGATGTAGGCGGAGGTGGCATGCCGCCGCTGAACCACGTCGACCTCAGCAAGCCCCTCACGCCGCGCCTTACGCCAGGCTCGCCCAGGCTGCTGGCACGCAGGCCGGACGGCGTGCTGTCGCCGCGCGTGCAAGGTGGCACAGCCGGCGAGGCCCAAGGCATGGTGTCGCCTCGGGCCGATCACCTGCAGCACCCGCAGCAGCTGCAGCAGCCACGGGCCTCGCCCGGGCGTCGGCTGCCAGCGGCTGCAGCGGCAGCTCCAGGGGGTGTGCCGGCATCGCAGGCGGTGCTGATGAGCGGGACCACGCCCCGCAGGCGGCGCGAGGGCGGCGCCGGTGGTGGCTCGCGCCTCCGGCCCACCACCACGGCGCTGCAAGGCTTCCTGCAGCCGGTGATTGCGGAGCGCTGCTAGCGGGATCGCGTGTGTATGTGTGCGTATGTTTGTGTGTGCAGTGCTTGGTCACTCCCAGTCCTAGAACTGTTACTCACGGCCCTTAAAGTGCCACTCATTCGTCTGTACAAAGTGTATGTGTACCTGCAGGATTTGAGATTACATCCATGAGTGTCTTATGTCTGTGTGTGTAGGTGTGCCTGCCCTCGTCGCGTACATGTGCACGCAAGAACAGCTGCGCACATCTGCCATGAATTTGCTGTCCTTGCAATGTGCTGGGCGTGGTTGGTGAGAACACTAGACATGTTCCTCTCGTGGTGTTTGCATGCGCGGCGCACTGCCCCAAGTGGTGCCCACAGCTGCGGCTGCTGCCTGAAGCGCATGATTGGTGCCTGATGACCACCAGGGGAACCAGGGTCGGCCCTACAACTCCCCTACCTTAACTTACGTGTCTGCATGATTTTTGCACTTTCCATCAACTACACAACGCCAGCACACCCTTAACACTTACTTAACAGGATGCACGCGCATTGATTTAGCTGTTCCAGTGTTTGCTTGGGCCACTCGTAATAAACAACTGCCATTGACTCAAGGAGTGAATGTGTGTTATGCATTTGTGAAGGGGGGGTTGGTGGACGGTCGTGAGAGTGGCTGTGCTCTGTCGCAGTTTCAGTGGTGGTGGTGGTGGTGGTGGTGATGGTTGTAAAAGATGCTATGTCCGCAGTCATCTGCGTACTGTGTATGCAACTTGGCAGTGCTCCTTCTTGGCATGTATCTTGACCGGTGCCCAGGGTCCCCGAGGGCCATGCTGATGCCTCGGCAAAGCATCCTAGAACTGCTGTGGGGAAAAACTGCCGCTCTCATGCTTTGTGACCAAGGCCCTCAGCTGTGGACGCCGTGCTTTTTTCAACTTTTGCAACACCATTCATCCAGAATTGCCCGCCATCTACCCGGCCTGTTTTGAATTGCCCTCGATAACCTGGAGCATGCATGGTGTCATTTGATGTAGGTGTGTCATGGATCATTTTCGCCCAACTCTGAGCAGCGCCTTTGTTGAGCCGTGTCCCTTGTCAGGCACAATCAAAATTGATCTTTTTGGCACACAGACAGTTGATACTGCTGCTTGGTTGTTGGTGAGGACACTGAAGTTTGCGTAGCTAGACCTGCCAAGGGAGTGCAGATTAGCTGAAATCCATGTAGCCAATATGACGTTTCCCAATGGCTTCGACCAAGAAAAAAAAGAAGAGGAAAACTACGTAGGCAGTGAAGCACTCCCTACATCAACTAAGGAAAAAGAGTCACCTAGGGCCTTAGCACCATATGACTCCTCCACCAGCAGAGAGAGCCGACCGAGCCTTAGCAGATAAGTTTCAACCTTGCTAAGGACCATATGCCAATTTCATGCTGCAGTTGGGCAGCAAAATAACCAGCACAGTAGCAAACACAGGCAGCAGAGTATCAAACAGATTGTATAGGTTAAGCGCACGCTTGTACAGCGATTCCACCAAGTGAGCCGAACAATCCTACTTGGACTCGGAGCGCTGGAACCAAAATAGCTCTCTGCAAAATCTGGCACCGTTCAAGTGACTTGAACAAATGAATATCAACTTGCTGGTGTTGGTACCTTGGGTTACAAGGGTTACAAGAGAAAGGCCTTCAGTCAAGAAGTGCGACTGCCAGCCTGCTCATAAAAAACTATCAGTGGGTACCTTGATTTGCAAAGAGCCCATAAAATTGCATTCAAATTGCGTGCACACTCTGTGTGTTATGCGCACAAGCGAGATGAAAGAACAGTTCCTGTCTAGGTCTTGATCTGGAGCAGATCCAGAGAGCGGTTTCTCATCCTCAAAAATCTCACTAGTTCTTCATTTTCCTTCGTTTTTTCTGATGGAGAATCATGGTGGATGATACTGATGGCTCTTCAGGCTAATGTCTCCTTTTCCTTCATCATTGCAAGGATTTTACCAAAGGGGTTCAGATGACCCAAAGTCTGTATATGCTCCTTTTTTGAATCTCATCAACATCATAAGAAAATGGGTGGGCAAGTTAAGAGGTCGGGCGGGCGCGAACGGTGAGAGGCCCCCACTAGGAGCTGTCGAGTCCTAAGTTCGAAATGTTGAAACAGTGTGCATACTGGGACTCCCTCTCGGAGACAGAGTTGTTATGAATTGAATGCATGGAAATCTATCACACGTATTGTGCTGGTTGTGGAAAGAGAGGTGACTCGGTTAAGTTAAAGGCATGTGCGACAGCTGAGGACCGCACGGTGGCAGCAGCAGCAGTAGCACAGCAGCAGATCCTGCTCTCCTGGAAGCTGCCGGTTGAGGAGGAGCTGTGCAGGGTGTGCAGCAAGAGGCAAGGGGCAGCCGTCTGACAGCTGATCCAGCACCTTGGCACACTCCCTGCACGCAAGCTCACCCGCCACAGCAAGCCAGAGGAAGATGCAGCAGCCATGGCTGAGCAGGAGGTGAAGGCCGCATTGCAGGTGATCCTTGAGCGGCAGGTGGCAGAGCCCAGTTGGGTGCTTGCAAGCGGAATCATGCTGATGCTGAGCTGGCAGCTTCAGCCTAGCAGCTCTTGAGGGCTGTGGTGCAGCACCAGGATGGCACAGACAACGAAGAAGCATAGCAGCTGCCCAGAGAAGCTGGTGTGTGTGCAAGTGCATGCATGAATCTGTGGCTGCCCAGATCTACATCACACAGATCTGTGTGTGCTGAGCTGTCAGTGCAGCAAGCTTGAGGCCACTATCCCATGCTGTTTTACACAAAGGAGCACAAACTCGCGCATGCGCATGTGTACACACACACACACGTGCTTACTGCACTCACAAACTGCGCGCATGCAGGGTGATAGTAAGCTCCTTGAGCCGCAGCAGCCGAGCATGGCCATGAAGAAGGATGCTAATGCGGGAGCTGCTGCCAAGGTAGGATGTAGTGTGTGCCAGCGCTTGCATGCATGCACACTGCTTGGATCTTTGTGTGTTGGTCTAATACTGCAATTAAGCTGGAAGGGCCGCACCTTCCTCCCACGCTGCCATGCATGCGCGCACGTGTACGTCCACACAAGTACACACACAGTTCCCTGGTCTGCTCACGCAGTGTGATCAGCTGCACCAGCAGCAGGGCGAGGCCATGCTGGAGAAGGGCTACAAATTGTAGCTTGACCGCTCTCATCGTCTGCATTGTAGGCTACATACCTTTGCCTCTGAAAGCTGTGTGGCCATGGGATGTTCTTGGCATGCATGGAAGCGAGTGATGATGCCCCCGCGTCAAATATGTCTGGAAGCAACCCTCTCAAACGCCACACGTGCAGACGAATCTGCCATATCGGACTGCTGCCAAACTTGCTGACACAATCCGTGTACACAAGGAAAGGGCTGCGCAGCTGGAGCGCGCGCTGAAAGAGGCGCGCAAGCAATTGGCAACAGCACTGCAGCAGGCAAGGGTATTACCCTGCGAAATGTTCAGCAAGAAGCTGCAGGATTTCATGACGCAAGACGGACTCAAAGGACATTGCTGATGCAGGAATGTCCAGGTCCATGTATAGGTACCAAGTTTTGCTCTCTTCGCCCAACCTCTCCAATCGTGCCTCCTATTATGCATGGAGCAAGTAGACCATGAAGGCGGAAAAACAGGGGTGCCTTTCAGAGGGCCTGAGTGCTGCCCCTGTGTAGGGCTGTATAGGATATGCACTCAGCACCATGGCGCGTGCAAGCTTGGCGCAATGCTCAAAGCAATTTGCCCCCTGAGGGCTCAAGAGCTGATAGCAGCAACCCCATCCTATTAGGCAGCAGCCTGGCGGCATTGCGCCTGGGGCGGCGTGCGCAAGAGTTGCAGGCAAACAAGTGCACATCGCGGCGTAGGGGACATGCACCACTAGTGTGATGAACATATGCCATCACAAGAGCCAGGGGTGCCCACCCTATCATGCATCCCATCAGGCAACAGCCTAGCCCATCAAGCAGCAGCCTGACGGCAGTGCGCTTGGCGCGAGAGTTGTGCGCAAACAAGCGCACATCGCTGGGAAGACACACCAACCCGCTGGTGCACATGCATGTGGCCACACCATGCAACTTAGCATGCTAAAGTGAGCGAAGCTGCATTGAACGGCAAATTGCACACTGCCGTAAGCACCGCCAAAAAGAAGGCTGGCCCATAAAAGAACCCATAGCACAAGGCTGTGATTGCATATGCCATCACATGTGCAACAGCGTTGATATTCGTTGATATTCTGAAAATCAATCATGTTGCAATACGCAGTCCCCTGAACAGCCAGTTACAGAAATTTTGCTGTGCAGATCTGGCATGCAAGTCTGCGCTCGTAGCCTCTGGAGCACATGCTCCTGATTTTCCTTCTCCCTCCACACACAACCTCGCATCCGGATCCACACACAGCATGTGCACAGCCACGCAAAACACGCGTGCGAGCACACACACACACACACACACACACACACACACGATCAAGCACGCTGTGCACATATACAGCAATGTGCGCACACATCCTGGATGCGTGGACAGAAGCATGCATTAAAGCGCCACTGCACAGTCTTATCATGCGACTGTATACCTGTGAACCTCGGCCAGGAGCGCACTCATCATGCAAGGCAGCAGGCTCTCCACCAGGAGGTGGAACGGCGCAGCCGTCAGCTCGTCCGCCAGGAGCTTGTAGTGCATCCCGGTCTTCTTGATGGCCCCGCTGGGGCCGCTGGGCAGCAGGACGTTCTTCTGCCGAAGCAGGGCGCCTGTCTTCCTGCCAATACTTGGGCTGAGCGTGAGTAGCACACTTGGGCCCAAAGGTGCAACACATGAAGCGAGTCGCTTCAAGCGACTGACAACTGGATGTGCTTCAAGTATGGTCACCATGCTTGAAATGCAGGGATCTGGGCGGGGGTGCATGCCATGCAAGGGAAGCGCTCAGCAGTAGGGATCAGCGGTCTGCTGCAAGTGCGCATGCCTCACCTACCCGGTGGGGGCGCTTGCCTGTGGCATCGCAGAGGTTGTGGGCCGGGTTGGGGCGCAGGTCGTAGTGCCACAGCCCGGCAAGGTCCACAGCCACAACGTTGGCCCGGTAGATGGAGGCAGGAGTCATGGACATCCCGTCCCCACAAGCCATGTTGAGGGCTTGAGTGGGTTGCACCCCCTCCCGGATGCCGCTGCGGCCAAGAATGTGCAGCGAGCCCTCCTTCTCCGCTGCAGCCGCCAGCCTCTTGTGCGGTGACTGTTCTAGCACAGCAGCCCAGATGAAACCAGCGGCAACAGCCGCGCGCACAAGGCCTGCATTTTTGTGCAAGGAAGCCAGTCCAAATCAAGGCCAGACAGGGTGGTAAGTACAAAAGTTTCCATTAAAGGGAGGCAGGCACATGGATGTTACGAGCAGAATGGGAAGAAGAGCAGCACTTGCAGAGAGCACCTAGTAATTCCACCAAAGGCATGGCACACTATAGCTGGTATACCGGCCTCTGTAAGGGGGGATGGACTCCCTGACCTCAAAGCCAAAGAGCGTACCTGCTACCGTCTCGCCGTCCTCCTTGGGCCTAGCTAGCACCAACTTGGGTTGGTAGCCGGCGCCATCATCGCCCTCATCACCGGACTTAATCCTGTGGTACACTAGGCCCTGCACAGCAGCATGCAACAAGCGTACAGCGGGGTCAACAAGGGGAACCTTGTGCGCCATTGACTCTCTCTTCAACGAAGTTTTTATCCCCCAAAACAGCACCATCAGTCAGCCATGAACTTGCACTTCTTCATGCATATGGGGCATGCATCCACGTGGCAACTTGGAACGTCCAAGACTGCAATCAATTCACCCGAACAGCCATTGCGGGTTCTGACAGGGTGACACATGCAACCCTATCTCGAAAACATATTGCGTGCACGCTGCAAGGGGCCCTCACCGCCAGGTACTCGGCCACGCCCAAATCTCCCATTGGTCACATGTGCAATGCCGCTGTTGGGACAGGCGCAAGGTCCCCGCGCGGAGACCCTCCCCCATATCATCCGTGGCCTGCAGGTTCATCTCAGGTATGACCAGAGGCACGGCCATCCGAGGCCCTGTCCCCAGGCACACCTGGAAGGCCTGCAACAAAAAAAAGCAGGACTGTTGCAGACGGCGCAAGAGGTTGCATAGGTCTGACCCTGACAAAGCCTCCTCTGTTTGTGAGTGTCAATGCTGGAGCTTTAGGAAAAGCACCAGGATAGAGCCCATGCACGCATGATGCAGAGCAGCTGGTGAGTGGTTATGCATCACGCAGTGGAGTCCACCCACCAAGCACTCTAAGTTCAGGTGAGCCGCTGCAAAGCCAAACACCTCATCCAGGCGGCTTCTGATGTCCTGAGGGAGATGCTGCAAAACCAAAGGCAAAGCCAAGGGGTGCGCAGCGCGCAGAGGCTGTGTGTGCACCTGCACCAGCCGCTTGGCGGGTTTACTTCAAGAAAATGGTTGGTGTGCATGGGCTGGGTGCGTGTTTGAGTGTACACCACACTGGTGGTGCAAAAGGAAGCAGGATAAACTGCCAGTCATGCAGTGCGTGGCGGCTGTGTGTATACACACAAGCTGATCAGTGAGCGGTGCGCCTAGCACAATGCAGGTCCTGTTCAGAACCAAAGCAGGATCAGTCAACCCTTATCGCCAGACTGTGCTTGGCGTACCTGGAAGGCGCTGGCCCCTTGGGCGTCCCCCGCCTCTAAGAGCTAGCGCGCAACGTGTGCCCGCGCATTGTTGACAGGAGTCTCGTAGCGCACAACGTTGAAGGCCTTCACGAAGGCCTTTATATAGGCTTTCAGCGTCGTGCGCTACGAGACTGCTGTCAACAATGCGCGGGCACACGAAGGCCTTCACGAAGGCTGCGTGTGTCTCCTCCCTTGTCTCCTCCTTGAAAACCTTCGGGTCCAGGTACCTCTGGTTGGCCAAGCTTCCTGCAAGGCGTGCCATGCAGAGGCAAGGGCGGCGTGTGCTGCGTGCTGGCCACTAAATGAGCTGGGTTTGAAGGAGTGATCCAACAAGCACAAGCAAAGGTGTGCTGCAGACACTCGTAGTGGGCTCGAGTCAAGCAGGGTCAAGCCGCCGGCGAGCGCAATTGCAGGCTCATGATTGCTCGCTTGTTTGGGAGGCCGTGACTTGTTTTGGAACGTCCATGCTGGGTCAGGTGTCGTGCATGGAAAGTGCGCTTGGAAAAATAGGTCAGACCTTTGTCTGATGCAAGCCTGGCCATTGCTTTTTGGCTCAGCTTGGTCAAAGCACCCTCAACCTGATCACGGCACTAGAGCCAAGATGGCATTCCCAGCATGATGAACTTCAGGCCTGGGACAGCAGCTGGCTTTATCGCCTGACAGCTGCGAGCACGAGCTCAAGGCTTTCTGTGCTCCACATTCCCAGGCCCATGAGCGCGCACATGACAAACTGACGTGTTGTGGCAATGGCAGCCATCCTTCGAGTGCTTGTGCTGCCCCCAAGGGGATGAGAAGCCATGTTCAAAAGGGCGCACATACACATTTCTGGCAGGCATGCCCATGGGCACCTGCAAAGAACGCAGGCAGGCATGTGGTTGTGTGTGTGTGACGGCTCCATGATCTGGGCTCAGGGGCCTCAAAGCACGCAATGACACGCCCGCCAAGTGCATGGGTTGCAAAGGAGGGTAGCCAAGGCATGGAGAGCAGAGAAGGACTGTGCGGACTTGCCTTCGGGCGCCTTGCGCCCTGCATCGGAGCGATTTTGGCACGCCCTGATCCAGTTGGCCTAAAACCTGCTTCACCTGGACATCTTTGCCTTATCAATGTCCTCCGTGTCCGTCTTTCAGGCCACAAGGTCCAGTGGACTTTGTAATAAAAAAAGCACACATGGAGGACATTGATAAGGCCAAGATGTCCAGGTGGAGCAGGTTTAAGGCCAACCGAATTCGGGGCCAGATTGGGGTACTCCAGATTCGTCCACATAGAGGTACCAGCTATCACTCTCTTCCTCCAGCCTCTTTACTCGAGCCTGATATTTCGTCTGAACAAGCAGGCCAGGAAGGCGTAAAAGAAAAAACAGGGCTGCCTTTCTCAATGGGCCTGAGTCACTGCTGCCCCTGTGAAGAGCTGTGGGAGAGCCGTGCAATCAGCTCCGTGGCGCGTGAATGCTTGGCGCAATGCTCAAAGCAATTCGCCCCCTGTGGGTTCAAGAGCTGATAGCAGCAGCCCCATCTTATAAGGCCGCAGCCTGGTGGTGGTGCGCCTGAGGGGGCGTGCGCAAGAGGCGCGCGCAAACAAGTACACGTGCACATCACGGCGTAGGGGGCACGCACCACTGGTGCACATGCATGTGGGTGGCCACACCATGCCACTGCGCATACTTAAGTGAACAAAGCTGCAATAAACGGCAGAGTGCATGCCGCCGCAAGCGCCGCCTAGAAGAAGGCTGGCCCACAAAAGAGTCCACCGCACAAGGCTGTGATTGCATATGCCATCACATGTGCAGCAGTGCATCATATTCAGAAAATGAATCAAGTCGCAACACGCCGTGACCTGATCAGCCAATTACAAAAGATCTGCTGTGCAGATCTGCTGCATGCACGTCTGCGCTCGTAGCCTCAGGGGCACATGCTCCCGTTTTCCTTGTCCCTACACACACAC
>LFCJ01002317.1_pt1 | contig 13702 bp, 11 predicted proteins | sample 643141 | NCBI WGS metagenome assembly LFCJ01 (sample SAMN03766243, study PRJNA286221) | soda lake metagenome | biome: soda lake; feature: Kulunda steppe; material: water; isolation source: sample B1-Br-g2 brine of Lake Bitter-1 | place: Russia: Kulunda steppe | collected 2010-07 | reverse complement strand
GTCCGGGAGCAGTTCGACGTTCACTCGAGTGGGCCAGTCGCGTGAACGAGCATGTATCGAATCGGGCTGGCATCGTATACAGACGGCTCGCGAAAGTATCCGGTAGGAAAAGTGCCGCCTCCCGGATATATACCAAGAGTTCAAATGCCTACCAGTTCTAAATTAGAGTATGCCAAGGTTGCCACCCAAGATCGAAACACTCCACACGCGGATTAAGAGTTCCGAGACTCTCTCACAGGAGGATAAAGACGCCCTTCTCAAGTTCTCCTCAGAACTCGGGGTTCACAACTACTCCCAGGGTCGATGGACTAAGCTCCTCCAGCACTGTACAATGATGGCTGGGGATTCGTACAAATACTCCCCAGATGAACTACCTGAGCCAAACTTAGTAGATATTATCGGAGAATCAAAGAAGGAGAAAGACGCCGCGAAAAAATACGTCAGTTGGATTAATGCGACTTATGATAGCGAAGAATCCAAGCGTGACCATCGAGTTGCGCTTCGAGTATTTGGCGGGCACCTAACAAAGGGCGATTACGAGGACGAGAAACCATCAAGCGTTGAGTGGATCTCAGCCGACCTCCCCAGAGACTACGATCCAAAACCAGACCCAACGAAAATGTGGTGGTGGGACGAGCACATCGTCCCAGTGCTAAATAACGCCAAATATGCACGCAACAAGGCGGCAGTCGCTGTAGACTGGGATGCTGGCCCCCGATCCGGAGAGTTCCGTAATCTCGCTGTCGGAGATGTTAGCGATCATAAATATGGAATGGAAATCACTGTAGATGGAAGACAGGGCCGCCGCTCCATTATACTAATCACATCTGTCCCATACCTCAAACGTTGGTTAGAAGTTCACCCTCGGGGCAACGAACCTGGTGCACCACTTTGGTCGGACTTAGACACAGGGCGGGACGTAAGCTATAACATGAAGTTGAAGATGCTTCGCGCACCTGTCAAACGAGCAGTCGACAACGGCGATCTCAGAAAGCCATCGAAGATGGAATTTACTCGGATGCGAAAGTCTTCTGCGAGTTACCTTGCGCGAAAAAACGTGTCGCAGAATCATATAGAGAAACATCACGGGTGGGTCGAAAATAGCGATGAAGCTCGACGATATATCGATGTATTCCGAGAGGACACTGCTCGTGAAGTTGCCCGAGCCCATGGTGTCGACGTTTCGGAGGATGAGATCGAAGCGATTGGGCCAGTGCAGTGTCCGCGCTGCCAACGCGATACGCCCAGGGGTGAGGTCCAATGTATGTGGTGTGGTCAGGCCTTGAGCCCGAAGGGCGTCGAGCGACTCGAAGAACGAAGAGAACGACTCTTCGACTCTGCCTTGGAAGCTGAGGGCGATATGAAAGAGCGTGTCAAGAGTATTCAAAGCGAGATTGAGGAACTTCGCTCACTGGGGATTGAAATATAGATCAGACGCTCTGTCGGTGATATCCTAAGATATGCCCAATTTTGTTCCGACATCAATGATGACATAATATACTCATAAATCGCTGTCTATTCGTTTTCGATTTGTAATCTCTCACAACCGAACCAATTCGAATCATCCAAAATCGCCATACTACGGCGGGGTGGGACAGTGTGGACTTTCGACGGTTAGCAGACTCAACCAAATTTGCCGGACGGAAACTCCTGCTGGAATTTCGGAGGGATCACAAGCCACCAAAATCAGAAGGTAATATATTTGTCACTGTGGCATACGGGCGGAGTATCTAAAATAATGAAATATTGTTTAGTTCCGATTTAGCGAAGATCAAATAGTGTCTCGTAATACGGGAATGAGGCTCTGTGGAAATCCACAGAGAGTGATCGGTTCATAACCCTCTGCGGTCAGTACAGGTCGAGCAGTTACCGGATCCACTACCGATCTCTCTTGGATCTGCCAAAAGTCGCCTGTTGACTATAGAATGTGAGTGCAGCACAGCGATTGCATTCGTTCCGATTTAATCAACTGAATCCGACAATTCGTAAGCGTACAGACTGTGCGGTGGCTGTCGATCAGATCTCTCACTTTGAGAAATTTGACCGACTTCAGTTCCGACTGTATAGGCTCTCACTCAGCACGATACTTATTACCGACCGACCGTGGTAAGCTATCGCAATCGGATAACAATTCATGGATCACGGTAGACTCAAACGGTTGTTGGAGTTTTTTATAATAGGGATAGTTTTTGGAGTGACTGAAGATATTCTGGCGGTTCTAATTGCAACTGATGCAGAGCTTTCTACCGACATCGTCATCGTAGTTGTTCTAATCGCCATCCCCTTTGCCATCCTTTCTGAACTCATCGTTGACCATCCGAAATTTCTGCACTTTGATCGACTATCTATGCTAATCCGGTCGTCGATCTTTGGCAACGACGGTTCACATACCGAACACGCACCAGGTGACATCACGAAAGAGTCTACCCCGTGGCGCAATCATCACTATTACTGCAATATCTGTAGCCAGGAGTTCGAAACCGGAGTACTCCTCGGGGAACATCTCGACCGTAACCACCCCGAAGAACAACTTCACTGGTGGATTCAATCCGATGGTTCAGCCTGAACCTCCGGAGTGATTGTCGGGTTGTTTCGATCCATATCAACCAATCCTAAATCCGTATGTAGCAGTTGCCCTCCGTGACTGATTCGTGCCGTGGATTCATCACGTGCTGAATCACCTTTACCAAAATTGTCAGAATTAGCCTAAAACATGCAGAGGATATATCCGGCACGAGAGTATTTTATTCTCACACGCCTACATTAAGATTATTTTATAAACCCAACTGGTTATGGAGCCGGATGGAAATTACACTCCAAACATGATCAATTGAATACCACTCTGTTTCGAATACGCATGAACAAACTCATTTGAGCCACGCTGTCCGCTTTTGAGCTGTAGCTGACCGATTAGCCGTTGGTAGATTGACGCTACTTATGTGAATCCAAACCATAATTTTCGTATCTTATGAGATGGAGCGATTCTTCGAACGGCGGGGGACCCTCTGAGACGATCGGCTGGTGGGTTTTTGCGCTCGCTCTTGCACTTGTCCTCGTTGTGACGTTGCACACCTACCTTGGATGGATTGTGTTTGGACTTTTCCTTTACTACGTCATGCGGCCAGTTGCCAGACGTCTTCAACAGCAAGGCGTTTCACCGGGTCTCTCTGCTCTCCTTTCACTTGGTTTGGTTATATTGCCTTTCGTCGCAGTTCTGGGGGTGTTAATCGTTTTACTACTTGCAGAGCTTGCAGCGATAGAGGCGACGGACGTCGAAGGGGTGCTGGAAACGCTATTTCCCGGGCTTGATATAGAGACACTCCCCACAAGTGAGGATGAACTCTACGCGTTCATTGAAACCCTACGGAGCGATCCAACCATCGCCACGTTTACTCCGTTGGTGAGCGGGTTCGTCGGGACGTTTACTGGACAAGTATTCAACGCATTGATCACATTCATCTTCGCGTTTTTCCTGATTCGAGACGAGCGAAGAATCACTTCCTGGTTTCGATCCACCATTGTAAAGCGGGAGTCAAACGTGTACGAATATTTGAGAGCGGTTGATCGAGGGCTCGCTTCGGTCTATTTTGGATATACGCTTACTATTATTGTGATCGGTCTTGTGGCCGCACTTATCTATAACGTGTTGAATCTCGTTGCTCCGCCAGGTCTTGCAATCCCTCATGCGATACTTCTCGGTTTAGTCACTGGACTGATTTCAGTGATTCCACTCCTCGGTCGGAATCTGCTGTATGGGTCGATCGTTCTTTATCTCACTGTCGTAGCGTTCCAAACAAATTTGTCATATGTCTGGTTCCCGATCGTATTCTACGTAGTGATGGGAGTCCTCTTCGACAACATCATCCGGACGTATGTCCGGCCCTTCCTTTCCGGACGTCTCTTTCACACGGGGATGGTCATGTTCGCGTATCTCCTGGGACCAGCAATTTTTGGGTGGTATGGGATATTCCTCGGCCCGTTCATCATGGTTGTCACCATTCAATTTCTGCGGATCCAACTACCGAAAATTCTCCCCGATTGAAGGGAATGGTCACGTTCCAGTACTAGAACTGTGGCGGTTTCCATGAACGGTGACAGAACCATCCGTCTCAGTGATCTGGAGAGAGGCTAATCCGGTGGGAAAACACCCTCCATCTTAAACGAATCCAATGCCCACACTCAGGGATTGCTGTTATGCTAGATTTGCGCTGTGTATCTTCCACGGCCCTACGAAAATCTGTCGCAACTGGAAGGTTATCTGGCGATACATTCGCACCTGTAGTGAACGAGGGTGCGTTACCGGCTCTACAAAGAAACTACGAGTGAGTATCGTATTCGTAAAGTCTGGACTGTCCACCGAGATGTGGCTCTTTGTCCAATTCAGCCTGGATTACGTCAGGTGTTTCACCAAGATCGAGAACACCTGCGAAATATCGTCGCCCGAGTTCCCGAACGTGCTCTCGATTCTCGACGTTGTCAAGGTAGTTCTTTTCGTCAACGTCGGGAGTCTTCGTTCCACCCTCCTGCGACACGAACTTGATCTGTTCCCGGTTCTCGTGAAGCGCTTTCTTGTACAGAGTCTTCCAGAATTGACGGAAGTTCTGGATTGTCGGAAACGAACCATCGTCCAACCGGACATCGGCAATTTTGCACAGCGTCTCCAGCCAGTTATTCAGAGTCGAGGCTGTTCGGGATCCAGACGCAGATTGGGAGCTAGGGATCAATTTTCCATTCCCATCGATGGATTCGATATAGTCAACGTAGAGTTCAAGGAATTTATCACCCATCATGATCGGGACCTCATCGGGACCTTCGTTCCGTTTCAGATTCTTCCGCTCGTCAAACTTAACGTAGGGATCGTCACCGAAATGAAACTGGGAACTCACATCGAGTTGCTCGACCTCACTTGAGCGAGGGCCGACAGCAATCAAAAAGACAATTAACACTTTCATCCAGAGTCGCCACTGAGCCAAATCGTAGTTCCTCACAGGACACTCTTCAAGGGCGTTTAACGTATTCCACAGGTCGTTCAGTTGGGCTTCGGTTACAGGCTGTGGCTCATTCTTACTGCGATACCACTCGAACTCATCCAATGCTTCTTCGACCGGATTAAGATTTATGTGATGGTTATTTTTCACAATATTGTAATATTCTTCGAAGTATCGAGGATAATTCCCCATCGTGCTGTCTGCCAGATCACGATCCATATATTCAATGATAGTGATAGCGTGCTGGATATTCTCTACACGTTCCTCATCAGAGTGGTAGGCACCGATATCAAGTAACTCGATGTCGAGATTTTCTTCTCGAATCGCCTCGTACACCTTGTTGATCACTGATTCAACGGAATCGATGGTCTTGTCGCTCCAGTCTCGTCTTTTTTGAGCACTGTCGATGTAATATTCCAGGGATTGGATGGTCTCTTCATCCTCAGTTGGCCATTTCCCGTTAGTTCGCACACCAAACCCTTGGTCTCGGAGAAATTCGAGAAGTGTTTGCCCGTACAATTCTTTGGACTTGTTGTTCAGGCCTTCCGCTGAATACCGAGTGTGTGCGGTGATGTACTTCCACGATGGTTCGTGATCACGCGGTAATCCATCCAGTTGAAACTGCTCGTGAAGGATTGCTGGCAACTGTTCTTCAAGTGTTTTCTGATCGATTCGCGTGTTGGTCATTTCGTCTGGTCACCCCGCGCTTGATCCAATTCTTCCAAGATGCGTTCGGCGTCGTAGGCGAACGGGAGATCACTCGCTGCGAGTACCTCCAAATCATCTCGCAAGTCCTCTGCTGTCTCGATAGCCGACTGGTACGGGTCGGTCGTCTCAGAACTCATGTTAGGCCTGGTCACCTCCTCTCGGCCGACTACAACTCAGATACATAGTAGTTCTAATTTTGAGTGGGTGGCAGTTTGACCCACTGCAATTTAAAACCTTGGGGGTACAAGAGGAGGATAACAACATGCCAAACGAGTCTTCGAACAACTCTGATGATGAAACAGAGGCTATCGGGAATTTAGAGAAAAGCGGCAACTCAGACTCTGTATACCCTGATGAGGGCGAGGAGGGTGTAGACGCTGGACCATACACAGAACCAGATGAAGTCCCTGAAAGTGAACTAGATGATAAGAAAATCCTTGACTTCTTCCAAAAGAAAGGTGCAGTGGAAATCCTTGCCCAGCTCGCTGACGAGCCCAAGCGATTCAGCGAGATTGATGACGCGCTTGTCGTGAGCCACGGCACGGTTGCAAGTCGTCTCACTGAAGGTGCCAAAACCGGCCTCTGGAAGGAGTATTTCCAATACCCCGACGACGGTGGGAAGATCAAACTGTATCAACTCAACCCTGAAGCTAAAGAACTAGCAAAGAGAGCTCAAGAAGAAAACGTCGCTGAAACAACGGAACGCAAGCGCCAGGCCACCGAACAACACGACAAGGCAGTCTCCAACTTCCAAAAAGGGATCACAACAGACGACTCTGAGGAGTAGTTCACCAGTCTGCTGAGGCTTCAGTACCAAATATTTGGTTACCACATCATTCCGTTCGACCTTACCCAATCGATGACAGACAAGATTGGCTTGTTCTTAACTGGCCGTTTCTCATCATCCTTGGCTCATCCTTCTTGGAAACTAAGTGTGCTCCTCGATTCTCTTCTCTATGGATTCACACATCGGTGTTGATTGGGCAAGCGGATCATGGATTGTTGTCGAAGCGACCACAGAGACCACCGACGTCAATACAGAACCCTCACTGCTCAACGTCTGGCAGAAATATAGGGATCGGGCAAACGAGATCCTCGTGGATATCCCAGTTCACCTGCGAAGTGAAGGAGATCGAGAGTGTGACCAGGAAGCCAAGGACTTCCTCGGGTCTCGTCGTAGTACCGTCTTCTGGACACCGAACAGCGACGCAGTGATCGCACGAGACTACGAAGAGGCTGTAACGAAGAATACCCGCGGGCTGGGAAGCCACAGTTGGGGACTCATCCCACGTATCCGGGAAGTGAACGCCCTGCTGGATGTATTCGACACCGCGCGTGAGACGGTCTACGAGAGCCACCCAGAGGTGTGTTTCAAAGCGTACAATGGCGAGGATCTCCCGTCGAAGAAAAGCGATGCTGGCTTCGAAGCCCGGAAAAAATGTCTCATCAAAAACGGGGGCGAATCCTTCCAACCAGTGGTAGAACTTGCTGACGAACGGCAAGCAAACAGCTGCTGGCACCATCGAATCCAATCGGGCCGCGTCGACGACGTCCTTGACGCCGCCATTCTCGCGCTCACCGCCCGCGATTCTAACGGCACCTATTCGACCCTCCCAGCTGATGCCGACCCTACTCGTGACCCCTCAATTGTCTATCCAAGCACCTGATCGATAAGCGGAAGAATACGCTGTTATCCACGAAAACTCGTTTCCGTTCTGGGCGGAGGGCTTATCAGTCTCAGTATCGGATTTATTTAACACACGAGGTCGCATTATATGGCCGTTGAACCACCATACTCGCACGACGCGGGGCCCGCAGCAGTCTCTCCGACCGCACTCCGCATCGTCAGCGGGCACATCGAACTCCACCACCGCATGGAGGGTACCGAACCCGAACGTTCCGAGGACGATGAGGACTTCTGGATACTTGGGATGGCCGACGAAGACGTGCCGCCCATCTACAAGCTTCCCAAGCCCTACGCCGTCTACACCATTGAGTGTGAACACATCAAGAACATCGAACTCCAGCGTCGTCTCAACGACAATGACAACTCCCACGAGGTCTCCTCCGAGTTTCAGACTGCCTACGCGATGAACAATGCCCCTGTGGTCTACGTCGGTTACACCAAGAATCCATACCGACGCATTGGCGAACACATCGACCCGTTGACGACTGGCGCGAAGTTCACCGACATCTTCCGACCGGTTGATGTTCAGCACATCGACTGGTATGACACCGAAGACGAGGCAAAACAGGCCGAACTCGCCACCGCGGATCGCCTCCACCGCAAACAGGGCTACTTCCTTAACCCCAGCGTCCATCCCGCCTACCGCGGCGACTGACCTCGACACAACCGACCGTGAACCAACACGTGAGCATCCTTGCGGATCACTCGTCTCGATTCCGGCAACCCTCTGCTTGGCGACCGATATGTGCCCTGTGTGTAGCATCGCCTCAACAAATTCTTAGCTGTTGAGTAGTTCTACAGGGGCGTTTCTACCCATATCCCCTTCGTTTGAAAAACTAAGTTCAGGGTCGTTTAAGGTCACTGCATAATGAATCCAGAGTTTATTGAACACATCGAACATACGAATCATAGACTCTCCCAAAGTCTCAGCAGAGCGCCTACGACCGCGTACGCAAGCGCTTAAATGAGCATCGCATGATCGATGTTCCCGAAAGGTTCTCGAAAAACTCACCTAGGCCTACTACCACGACTGGGAACTGAACTATCTCTCCTACGTCTTCTTACTTGCTGACCCAGGTGTCCCGGGAGAGCACGTCGTCTTCGAGGCGAACACTTACGCGTATCTCGACACCGACGATTATCAAGAAAAAGTACGCGTTGACCAGCGATTCGGTGCTCGACGGTTGGCTAAGAAACACTACACTGGCTTTACTTCAGGGTTCATCCAATAGTGCCAAGAACATGGGTTAACCAATGAGGACGAGCCGTGGTGGCTGCGTCTGCTCTCTGGTTCTTTCTTCGATGATTTCTACATGACATACGTGGTGAAGTACCGAGAAAACAGTCCCTCCAAAGCAATCTTCGACGCATCAGTTCGCCTCGGCCTGATCCATGAATTAGAATACATCGACCCGAACTAAATTTTCACCTTCGGCAGCCGCACCTAGGACGCCGTCCAGACACACCTCTAAGCGGTGCCAGTCAGCGATATCGACAATCATCTTCAATCACCGAAGTCCACGGGAAACTCCACCAGGCAACCCGGGAGTAAGATGTCGCAATCCTTCCCTGCGGGCATATGAATCCTCAGTTCCGTGGCGCACAGATCAACTACGAGGAATACATGGACCGTATCGCATCCGGTATCAAGATGTTTTGAGATGATGGATCAAAGGGAATCAACTAGGGTTAGAACTCAAATATGAATTGATATATACCGTCCTATAAACTATCCGTAAGAACGGTATATGATCACTGGCTCTTGGATGTCTTCTGATTTTCGACAATTCCTTGTGAACCTTGCTGAGATGCTACAACAGTTTGTCCTCACGAACTGGGAATTATTGCTTTCTGTAGTGGTCTTAATTGCCGGTCTGTGGGGAGTGGTGAAGGTACTTTACTGGAGATATCCCACGGTCGATTGGTTGGCTGTTCTTCAGGGAGATTCTCTCCGGCTGCGTGTTCATCTTGCCGAACTCAGAGAATACGGACCAGTGGTATACGTGAAGTATGTCCTGCTAACAGCTGATCGCCGGGCCAAACTGTTAGGGGCTTGGAGCATTGTATACATCGCACCCATCCTTGCTGGGATTGGGTTTTGGGCCGGCTCTCAGGATCTGACGGTGGGTGACCGAGTGCTTGCCCAAAACCGAGGAGAGTTCGCAACGGCCATCATTACCCTCGTCTCAGCTGGCCTCGTTGGCGTCGTCTTTCTCCTCGAACGCGGTGAGGCGGACATCTATCGGGGTTCGGGTCTAAAGGATAGATTCGCCGAAATTCAGCTTTTCCCCCTGATATACGGTATTATTGGACTCTGTGCTGTTCTCCTATATTATGCCTTGATTCTAGAGGGGGCCGCCTGGGTTGACTGGCTGACTATTTTGGCTGGGGCGGCAGCACTGCTGGTGTTGGTTGGTCTGTTTTGGAAGATCGTTGAGGAGCTCGCTGATGATTCTCACAGTGATTTTTTCTTCGAGCAGTTACTGCGGAGTGCAATTACACAGTCGATACGCCAAAATCGGCACGACCTAGCAACCAAGAATTTGGAGCGACAGATTCCTGATGACATCGATTACACAGACGATGTTGTCCCATACGTACAGGTGGTTCAGCAGGAATCAAAAATTCACGGAGATGAACTTACTCTTGACGGAGACCACCTTAGTGACGTCAACCTTCAAAAATTCAGGGATGCTGTAACAACTCTACAGACAGAGATTGCCGATTCCAGTGAGGATACTAACTCCACAACAAGTCCCCGAATCAGTATCGGAACGAAAACTGGGTTAACTCGGCACTCTACAATTATCGAATCTCCGGTAGACGTGAGAGATTTGGATAAGGATACTATCATCCAGAAATTCTCGGATTCCCTCACAGCACGGGACAACCGACTTTGGAATCGATCCGCTATTCGCTACGTGGAGAATCTGGAGATTCTAAAGCAGTCTGCCATTGATAACGCCACTGGCGGCCATACTGAACAGCTTCGAGAGGACTTGGACGAATACAGAAAGCTTAGTCAGACACTGCTTAGTGTTGAGGTTCAGGACCAAAACGAACTAATCGAAACAGCGCACACCCCGATTTGTGCGGACTATACAGTGATTTTTAGAGCCGCCCTTTCCCAGTCCAAGAAACATAGTAACCAGGTCATCAATAGTCTTCATGTTACTACTTCACGGGCAGGGAAGCAGAATCCAGAAGCGTATGATCGCTATTTCCAGACACTCTGTGACCTCCTCGACGAAACCCACAAGCAACCAAAGAACGCCGACCGTCTTCATCTTGCCCGCCAGATTAGCTCCGAGCTTGGACTTCCGACTTCTTCAACCAGAACGTTAGCGGATCTCTCCGGCGAAGATTTCCGTTCCGTGAGTATTATTGTGAGGCGTTCACGCCGGGTAGGAATTCTACTAGCCAGAGCTGGGGATTTCGAAGCATTAGGGGAATTTACAAGCCAGTACACATCATTATATGGCGATCTCCAGAGGTATGCCCAGTTCTTTGATTCGGGTGTAGATGATCTCCGTGACAGTGATATCTTCACAGCCGATCCAAATACACCCAACTTTGATAATGAATTTCGAGGTGCCTATGCCGAGCTTTTCCGAGATGCCATCGATGCGATTCGGTTTGAGATGGTGATCGCGGCCTACACCGCATTCCAGGACGATGCCATTCAAACAGACGACTGGAGTGATATCCAGAATAATTCTGAGTTACCAGCTGATCCCGCTGAGTTGAGCCAAGCTTTCGAACGGTGGCATCACTCAATGAGAGGAAAGGCTACCGATATCGGCCCGGGCAATTCCGCTGGAGTAGCACGAGATGTCTTGACCGAGTGGAATGAAAACCGAAATGAGGTTGCGACACGTGCCTTCGGAGCCCTGTTGTTATACTATGAGGCAAATAGAGAGTCTCGGCCGTCTAGTCCTGCAGAACTGCCAGATCAAGTATCATTCTCGACCCTGTATGAGTCCTGTGAAGAACTCGTTCGAAGCGGGGAGGTCGGCAACCTCGGTAATCAGGTCACGTGGGAAACCCTAGAAGAGACACTTGAGCCGTTCATAGGCAATGCAGATTTCGATTCCCTCAACTTTGATGAGGGAATTAACACGACAGACCATCCTGAACTGTTTGATCAATTCAGGAAGGCGTTCCGGCGTCGATTCACGCTTCGACGATGGCTGGACAGAAACGGTCAGCTAGAGTACGGTAATTCACCAAATCAAAGCGAGCTAGCCTTCTGTGAATGGACTTTGGACCCTAATGATATCCAGTTCACCAGTGACGGGATTCCCGGACTTGTCTCTGGTCAACGAATACGAGAGCTACAAGATGCCGTCGTACAAGGCTGGATTGAGGAACTGGTTCAACAAAACGTAGTTAAAGAAGAGACCGTCAACAGCGAGGAGGCAATCTATAGTGAGATTCGTCAAAAGCTTCGGCAGGATAGCAGGCAGGCAGCTCTGATTCGTCGCCCTACCGGGGTGGAGTTCAAGAGCGAGGAACAGGGCATTACAGGCCTTGAGCGTCCGCCAGATAGCCAATTGCAGGTAGTGAACTTTGATCGTGAATCCTGCCGACTGCCTGTTTTTGAGCATGACCTTGATTACGATGTGATTCTTCTTTCAGATCAACAGCCTTTCACGATCACCGAGCCTGCAACACCCACAGAGAATCTCGATACTTCGCTCGATCTATCTGCTCCAGATAACCAAGATTCATCGGTTGAGTTCAGAACGGCATACAAGGCAGATGTGACCGCGGATACTACCTCCATCATCGCATTTAACATCACCCATCCGACTCAGCAGTGACGCAGGCTTCTACCATGTTATTAGCTACCCGAATCCTGAACCGACGTTAGCTTCATACCAAAATACCGTTATTTACCGGCCTGGTGAAAATGAGCTAACATTAGTAACTTTCTCAAGTCTGTCAGAACGCACGACCCATACTCATCCTCAACTTTGGAGTCTATTTGTGGACTCCAAAGTTAAGATGGTCGAGATCTTAATCAGCATATAAAGAGAGTACCTCGCAATGAGCAAATCTACAAATTCCAAAGTTCGCGCGAAAGTACGGATGACACCCTCTGAAAGATAGGAAAGGATCTTACGACGAAACTGCTTTTTCGGATGTATGCAACTGGGGCGTAACCCATGATATTCCAAGAACGACTCCACTCTATCAAAGAGCGGTACGATGTGAACGAGAGCGAACACGCTCGGGAACTCGGCCGTGCTGTCGCCCACCTCCGAGACTAACGTTGCTGTTCGTCTACTAGCGAATCGATATACTCTTCGAGTACTTCATACGCCGGGGCGAACTCGGGAAGGTCTGCAACCAAATCGGGAAGCGTGTTCTGCCAGCCATCATGGATCTCGTCCCGTTTCTCTTCGGGAAGCCCGTCTCGGAGATCGATGTCCAGCCCGTCGTGCTCACACTTCCGCGTGAATGCCGGGCGAATAATCGAGTCATCAACGTTTGCCTCGGTGATCATTCGATACAAGTCGTAGTAGTCACGCGCCTGTGACCGCTGATACAGCGCTCGCAATTTCTCCGCGAAAATCTCCTCCACGCTGTACGCGGTCAACTCGAACTCAGGGACGTCCTCGTAGCTGTGGCGATGGTCTACCGAAGAGAACGCAACGTACTCGTCGATCATGACGTCCAGACTCGTTGTGTTCCTGTGACCGAGAACAGCGTTATACTGGATATCGATATCGACGTAGTGCGTCGGATACGCTTCTTTCTGCAGTTCACGGTGTTGGGTCACCTCGAAGTCGATACCAGAGACTCTGGCAGCGTCTTCCAATGCGCCTTGCAACTCCGCTTCGCTCCCGTGGTATGCTCCTTCGACACCGAAATCAAGATCCTCCGAGTACCGCCACGTCTCCGGGAAGTACAACTTGCTGAGTGCAGTTCCGCCTTTGAACAGCAGGTTGTCACCGTAGGGACTCGTGTAGATTGCCCAGAGGATCCACGAATTGACGTAGTTTTTCTCCGCGTAGCCGAGGCGGACATCCAATTCTCTGGCCAGCCGTCGAAGTTGCACTTCGGTAATCATGAGAAGTCATCCGGGAGGAACGATTCGGGAGTGACGTTCAGACGGAGTTGGTACTTGCTGTCGCGGGTACCCTTCGCTTCTCTCGTCGGATCGAGCAGTGGATATCCAGTTGTGAAGTTCTCGACGACCTCGTCGTATTCCAGAAGATCGATGTTCAACTGGTCGGCGAGGTAGACGAGTCGTTTCGTTGCGGCACCGTTTCCGACTCGCCGCAGGTACTCGACGACTTGTTCCCACGAACAT
>LFCJ01002316.1_pt1 | contig 13702 bp, 16 predicted proteins | sample 643141 | NCBI WGS metagenome assembly LFCJ01 (sample SAMN03766243, study PRJNA286221) | soda lake metagenome | biome: soda lake; feature: Kulunda steppe; material: water; isolation source: sample B1-Br-g2 brine of Lake Bitter-1 | place: Russia: Kulunda steppe | collected 2010-07 | reverse complement strand
GATAGCACTCGGCGGCGGTATCTGAAGAATCTCGAGAGCAAGTACAACCTGATTCTCTCGAGCGGAACCGGGAAGGGCAAAGTCTACTCCATCCGGCGGTTTTGAGTTTTCCGCTCATTTCGCCCGTTTTCCGCTCACCGGGATAGAGCGTTTCTCGGCGCTGTTTTCGACCGGTAGGAGCGTTTTTGCCCGTTTTCCGCCCATCTACGCCCCAGAGCTTTTGTGACAACCTGCTTGCAACCGAGTAGATGTCACAAACACAGTCTGTCACTACCGAGGAGAGGTCGGTTGGAACGCTCGAGCGCGAGTTGCCTGATGGCCGGTCGGCGTCGGTTGAGGTGTTCGGCAATCCGGCCAACCCTTCACGGGTTGATGTCGAGGTCTGTGGGGGCCGTCGCTGGCTGTTCGGAATCAACGCCGATGTCGGGAAGCTCGTGTTGGTCCTCAACGCGGACGGTCAGCGGGTCGATCCGGAGCTACCGGGATGGATAGAGCCATTGGTTCGGCAGGTTGGGCTCGAGGGGGTGGAAGAATGAGGCAGTCTTTCGAGATATCCCAACTCAATCTGGCGAGGAAGTTCCTCGAGGGTGAGTCCGTGACGCTCGAGGAGTTCTATCGCGAGCAGGTCAGCGTATTCAGCGCGCTCGGGCAGGGTGTCCTCCATATCGACTGCATACGCGACCAGGGCCTCAGCAATCAACAAATCCTCTTGTGGGTGGTGAGTCAGCATGGCGGCCCTGGTCCCGTTATCAAATATAAATTCGAGGGTTCACGAGTCCGGCTCGAGATCGGCGGCGTCGAGATCGCCCTCGAGGTACTGCTGGCCGAGGTCGGTGATCTCGTAGTATCCTTCCTCAATCCGATTGACGAGGCCGTATTCAACCAACGTCGACAAACGATTGCTTACACCAGACCTTTCGCGATCGATGTTGCGAGCGATCGTGGTCGGCCCCAGTTCGAGCCCGGTGTTCAACACTTCCAGAATCCTCTCATCAGTAGGATTCTGCATCCAGTCACCGGGTTTTCTCATCATCAAAAGGGGAGTGACCAGCTTATTACATCGTTCGAAATGTATGAACTGTTAAACAATTCCGTTCTACAAATTCAACAATACTGTGGAAGATTTTATATTGGTACAGTCACCACTGCTAAGAGAGCGAGAGTTTCACGCGATCCCGACTGTCTGGGATCGTTGTCAAAATGCGATCCGGTGCTAAGGACACCGGGTTCGCGCGGCTCTCGTGAACCAGGCACGAAAGCCATGTACGAAGACAATTCGCGGGGTAATGAAAGCCCCGACACGACGAGTGAACAGACCCGAAAACCAACCCCAAGCGCCCTGACGGGCTTCGCCGTGCGCTGCGCCCCGAAAACGAGCCCACGCCGAAAGGTCGTTTTCGAACCGACCGGCGACGGCGAGTTCCTGCGCCTCGAGTTCGAATCAACCGGCTGCGCATGGCGCGAAGTCGGATGCGAGCGCTGTTCTGATGCGACTCTCGAGTTCGGAGAGGAGATTCCGGACGATCTCGCGCGCGCTGTCCTCGAGAAACTATTCGTGGAGGCGTTCGATACCGACGGCGAGCCCGAGTGGGGACTGACTCCGCCTTCGGACACACTCGAGGTGTTGGCGCGGATGGCGTTCGACGACGAACCTGTCTCGGATGCTTGGGACGCTGCCGAATCTGACTCCCGAGCGATCCGCGCCGACGGCGGCACCACCTGGACAGATCTGACTGCCTTCCAGCGGGATGTCCTCGAGGCGGTCGTCCGACTCGAGCGAGACGAGAAACAAATCTCGGGCCAGCGGGTCAAAGAACAACTCGAGGTTACCTACGGCTCGATTAATCACGGGCGACTCTATCCGAATCTGGATACGCTCGTCGAGGCGGGCTTAGTCGAGAAAGGGGAGATCGACCGGCGAACAAACAGCTACCGGCCAACTGACTGTTGCAAGGCGTTGCTCTCCCAGCGAGTTGAGCGGCTGGCGGATGCCTGTGACCGCGGCCTGGCCGCCACCGATGGAGGCCAGTCATGAGGACCTGTGGCTACTGTGGTCGCCCCGGCTGTCATTTCGAGACCTGTCCCGACCGACTCGAGGCGTACTACGGCGTCCCTGACGATCACTTCGAGGATGACGACGAGGATGATAGTCGATGACCGTTTGCGACACCTGCGGCCTCGAGAAGATCGGTGGCCACTGTTACACGCGTTGGTGTGCTGACCGGCACTCGAGCGTTGATGAGGTGTTTGGTGACCCCGAAGTCCGAACCGATGGTGGTCAGTCCACGACCGAAACTTACCAAATCAACGGCGAACAGATCCCGGTCGAACAGGTTGATGAGTTCGACGGCGACCGAATTCTCTCGACTGACGTAACCAGAGCTGTTAACGAAGGATTCGACTTCACGGATATTTGGCGTCATGCGTCTGTAGAAGTCGAGAACGGCGGAGAGACTTTTACTTCGACCGTCGTTGCGTGCGAGATCGAGCACGGAATGGCCGCAATCAGGCTGACTGATATCGGGGAAAGCAAAATCAAAGTTGCCGGGCATGAGGTGTACGCTAATCAAAAAAGCGTTCTTCCATGTCCCGTCTGTGAGTCGAGTCGAGAGGTGTACTATCTCGGCTCGAGGAATTCGCTCACCGCTGGCGACGAGCCCAGGTCCTACGCGGTTTCCGGGTGGGTGTGTCCAGAGTGTGAATCGACTCTCGAGGTAACGGACGAAGACCTGAGAAACGGCACGGGGAACGTAGCATGGGCGGACGTGATCGTTCGGTTACGACAGCCGGGCACTGACCGCGAACCTCGAGACGGCGAAAGTCGCGACGGAAAGGGTGGAATCCGTCCAGTTCCCCAAGGCGTCGAAAATCCCGAGGTGGATCGATGAGGCGTTTCGAGTTCCACACGCCGACGGATCCGCCGGAGCTGGTGATGGCCGAACGCCTCGAGTCGATCGCCGCTGATCTCGAACGCATTGCCGACGTTCTCGAGGAGGATGAGCGATGAACGGGCATTTCGTAGTCGGGATGTCAGCCGGTGTTGGCATAGGCTGGTTAAATGCAACGCTTTTCGGAATACCTGACTGGTCTAACATCCTATTGATGGGCGTCCTGGCAATTGTCGGCGAAATGATGCGGAGGGTACAATGAACCTCAACTGGCCAGCCGAACTCGGTCGAACCGAAGCCGACGCTCGCCGGCAGAACCGCCGGTATGAAACCGACCTGTCTCAGTCTATCGACGACCTCGAGCAGGAACTCGAGCGGTTGGGCGTCGACGACTGGCGACTCGAGACGGCGATGGATCACCAGTCGAGGAATCCGAACCGGCCGTACGCAAACCAGCCCGATCCTGACGATCCCGGTGCAGTCGTCCGCTGGTCGATGGACGGCGAGCAGTTCGCCGTCGGCTGTGATGCCTACTCCAGGGTGCGTGATAACGTCCGGACGATTGGGCTGTACATCGGCGAAAAGCGCAAGATGGAACAGCGCCCGGTCGTCACCGGCGAATCCGAGTTCGCAAACGCTCGTCTCCCGGCGGCCGATATCGTAGCTGAGGAACCGCCCCACGAGATGCTTAGTCTCGAGCCCGACGCTACTCCAGAGGAGATCAAACGGGCGTTTCGAGACCTCGCAAAGGAGACCCACCCTGATCAAGGTGGATCGAAGGAGGCGTTTTCGCGCGTTGAAGCTGCAAAGGAGGCGATGCTCGAGTGACCTCGAACGAGCAGCTTGCGAGTGAGGGACACAAGACGAGGGTTCGTAGATGGTAGGCCGCGATTTGAGCCCTCGAGACGCACGAGATCGTTTCATCGCTCGTCGTCGGAGCCAAAATACCGACAACACAGTTCGAAGCTACGCGAACCGGCTGGATCGTTTCGTCGAGTTCTGCAACGATCGGGAGATCGAGATGATGAGTGAGATCGATGGCTGGATACTCGACGAGTATCGGGCCGACCGCGAAGAAGCCGAGGTTGCGCCGATGACACTGAAAGGACATCTGATGGCAGTGAAGCAACTGCTGAAATACCTCGCCTCAATCGATGTCGTCGGTCCCGATCTACACGAGAAAGTCAACCTCCCGGACGTGTCGAAGGATGACGAAACCAGTGACGACCTCCTCGAGGAGCATCATGCGAAGACGTTGTTGTCCTACTATCGAGACTCCGTAGCCTGGTTCGGCACACCGAGACATACGACACTCGAGGTTCTCTGGCATGTCGGCCCCCGGATCAGTGGCGTTCGTGCGCTCGACCTCCAAGACTTCAATCCCGACGAGCGGGTCCTTCACTTTCGCCACCGGCCACCTACGCGTCTGAAAGATGGGTCGGATCACGAACGGGACGTACTCATATCCGAGCCAGTCGTCGACGCCCTCGAGCACTACATTGCTCGAGATCGACCCGAAGTCCACGACGATCACGGTCGGAAGCCGTTGTTTTCGACGAACCAGGGTCGGGCATCGGAGGCGACGATTCGGGCGTGGAGTTACCTTGCGACACAGCCGTGTGTCGAGGTTTCCTGCCCGCACGGCAACCGCCGAGAGACGTGTGAGTACACTGAGCGGACACACGCGAGTAAGTGTCCCTCGAGCCGATCCCCGCACGCGATTCGCACCGGCTCGATCACTTGGCAGCTCAATAACGGCCTTAGCTACGTGAAAGTCGCTACTCGAGTGGCAGCGTCACCAGAGACGATCCGGCGATACTACGACAAGCCCGACCACGAGGACGAACTCGAGCGACGCCGACCGATTACTGAAAACATGGACATCCAATCAGATTCAGAACAATGATCATTCACCAGACAGCGGTCCAACAATGTAACGTATTATCAATAACCGAACGGTTTCGGCCCCTCCGACCCCATTCTGACCTTAACTTTATTCGGTGAAACCGAAATATTGAGAGAACTTCCTATCTTTTGTTTCAATACTTCGATTCCGGCACGTACGGACGTATCGTACGCAGCTACTCCCTCACTCGGTCCATGTGGAAATGACGGTGTCCCCACCATCGAGTTCGCCGATGACAATGATTCGTTCAATTTCCTCGTCCTCAACGTCGTCCAAGTTGGACAGGTCATCGCCGTCACCTGCTTCCGTCGTGTTGATCAGCACCGACGAACCAACCTCCCAGTCAGCTCCGTCCCCCCGGTCGTTCCCGTCACCATCGGAACCGACAAAGTCCGTCTCTCCGTTTTCGTCCTCGAGTTGCACGTAAATGTTGTCCGCTCGCTCGACACTGGTGAGCAACACCGTGACGTCGTCTCCGTCTTCGCTAAACGAGACGCCAGCCTGGGCGTTCGCGCTTGTACTCGCTCCGAGACTGATAACGAACGTGCCGATTACTGCTGCCAGAATTACTGTTACGGCGACCATGAGAACGACTCCGATTACTGGTGATACCCCGCGTTTGCGCTCGTCTTCGAACTGAATTTGTTTGCGTTTCATTTGTTAGTCCCCACCAGCGATCTCACTATGGTTTCCCCACTCCGGATTTTCCGTCTCTTGGTATTCCGGCTTTTTGATTCATGCGCTGATGTATTAGTTACAATTTTATTTTCACAATATAAATATTTTATTAATGGCCTTGAGCTTACACTGCAATCAATGGTGTAAAACCTTTACAAGGAAGTGGTAGGACGAGTTTTTTTGTCCACCAAAACGCCCTCCAAGTGAGCAACGAGACGAGCGCACGTTTTTTCAAAACGCGGTATCGAAGACGCCCATTTCGGCGGTGGCCTCCTGGAATCCGAGCAGTGGTGCGTACTCCATCATGCGCTGACTGGTGAACAGAACCGGAACCTGCCTATCGGTTTCGCCTAAAAGAGCAGGTGTAGCGAACCACGAATCCGTTCGGTCACGGGCGAGTATTTGATTGGTTGGGTCAATCGTGGGACAAGCGGCGAATCACTATCGGGTTTCGGTCCGCGAACTGAGAAACACTGGCACCAACAGGACGAGAAAGAGCGCTCCCATTCCGGCAATCCCCAGCCAGATCACGCCAACAGTCGTCCGTTCTAAGTGACCGGCAATTTCGGCCAGCCAGAGCACGCTATAGAGTCCGAAGACGGCAAGACAGGCCATGTACGCCTGCAGGCCGTAGTGGAGTGCTCGGTAGAGGGTTCGGTTTTCGAAAGGGTTCATCGTGGCACCACTCGGTTCGGTATCGACAACATGTTACTTCTTGGTTCGGTGCTGGCAGTCACCTTGATGGCATGCTTACCCCAGCGACTCGAGTCGCCGGTAGAGACTGCTGACTCATCGAGTCCGAACGGTTTTCGTTCTCGTTTGGTGTCGTCCTCGAGTGCATTGTCAGTGGTTCTGCCGGCTACGGTCCCGCTCACGCTTGTTGAGTAAGTGTTCCGGATTGTAATGACGCTTACTGTCGTTTTGTCGCTTTTGTTCGGTCCTGTTGCTCGAGGTTTATATCATTAGAAGAAAAATAAACTACCTGCGTTTGTACCGTGTTAGTTTATGTCGTACGTTGCAATAATTGCGTCGTTGCCGCTTAGTGTTCCAATAACTTGTAATGAAGTTTCACCATCACAATCTAAGGTTTCTGAGCTTGTGCTGGAACTATAATTAACAACAATTGTATCACCAGCTGATGGGCCAGCAAACTCCTCCTCCTCAGCACTGTCGACACATCGTACTTCAATCGTGTCTGCACGGTCAACTGAGCTAATTGTGACGCGCACTGTTTCCGCGCTTGAATCTTGATCGAAATTAATCCCAGCACTCGCGTTCGCACCCGTACTCTGCCCGAGGTCCAACACAAAGGCTGCGATCACCGCTGCCAGGATAACCGTGATTGCAACCATTAAGATCACACCGATAACCGGCGATACGGCCCGTTCTTTTTCACCAGCGACTACTGGTCTTTTTGTTGTCATGGTTGTGTGTACATCACGGTCTACCGAAAGACAACAGTACTCGAGTAACTCGAGGGATGCAAACGTGGGGGATACCATCCGTGACCCGCCTGCATTCGTCTTCTCGACCGACGATGTATACTGTGTATAAACCAAATTAATAATGATAAACTTTTCTGTTATACCCGATTGCCGGGAATATGCACTGTCATCAAATTATCGGTAGTGATACTAACGGCCGAACAAACTGGAAGTAAATCACTGGGGCCGTCTTGTCAGCTGATCGGTCAACTACAGAGATCTATGGTTGGTGACGGCTCCGTGGGTGGATATAGACAGGTGGTAAAAGACACAAATTTGCTCTTTGAGCCAACGGACGCCCTCGTTTACGCTATCGAACGCCAGTCGCTCGAGTGTGAGCGATGTGCTTATTTTCGCCGGTTTCGAACTCGTGTCACCTGAATGGCAGTAGTTGTATTGGGTATTGAAATTAGTTGATTAGGTCGCGTTTTTGGCTCCATGTTCTCGGAAACGGGCCGTCATGGGGGACCGTAGCGTTCGCCACAATCTGTTCGGACTCGGTGACTGCGAGTCAAAAAGAGACCTTTCAAACCACCACAGACTAAACGGTGGGTAATGGGAAATGCTGCACTACGGGAGTTGGCCGCCATCAAGTCCGTGCCGTTTTCGGATCTCGAGGGTTCTGTTATCGCCGTCGACGCACACAACTGGCTGTACCGGTATCTGACAACGACGGTCAAATGGACCAATAGTGATGCCTACACGACTGCTGAGGGTGTCGAAGTCGCGAACCTTCTTGGCATCGTACAGGGACTGCCGAAGTTCTTCGAACACGAACTGACGCCGATTATGGTGTTCGACGGTGGCCCCTCCGAACTCAAACAGGACGAGATCGATTCCCGTCGTGACCAGCGAGCAACCTACGAGGAACAACTCGAGGTCGCCCGTGAGGAGGGCGATTCGGTGGCGATTGCCCAACTCGAGTCCAGAACGCAGCGGTTGACCGAGACGATCCACGAGACAAGTCGGGAACTGTTCGAACTGCTTGATGTGCCAGTTATCGAGGCTCCTGCGGAGGGGGAAGCCCAGGCTGCACACATGGTTCGACGGGGTGATGCTGACTACGTCGGGAGCGAGGATTACGATGCGCTCCTGTTTGGCTCCCCGCAAACGCTTCGACAGCTGACGAGTAAAGGCGATCCGGAGCGTATGGATCTCGAGGCGACACTCACGACACACGGTCTCACGTTAGAACAGTTGATCGACGCTGCCATCCTCATTGGGACAGATTTCAACGATGGGGTCCACGGCATTGGTCCGAAGACGGCGATCAAGCTGATCTCCGAGCATGGCGACCTCTGGAGCGCGCTCGAAGCCCACGGCTCGACGGTTGAACACGGTGACCGCGTGCGGGAGCTGTTTCGCAATCCGAACGTCACTGACGAGTACGAACTCGACGTTTCAGTAACGCCGGATCTCGATGCCGCTCGCGCGTATGTCGTCGAGGAGTGGGGTGTTGCCGAGAGCGAGGTCGCCCGCGGATTCGAGCGGATCGAGTCGAGTGTCGTTCAGACGGGGCTCGACCAGTGGGGATGACGTTGCGTTAGAGCGGTGTTGCTCTCCGCAGTGTGGAACTGCTAGCCGAAAACGGTTTTCGAAATTACCATACAGCTACCGAAATTCCGGCCTGTAATAGAAGGTAAAAATCAAAAGAGTCCGAGTGTCTGGCCGATCCATGCGCCGAGTTTTGCTAGTTCGACTTGGACGGTTTTAGAGAGACCGACCCCTTCAATGACAATGTCACCGTCGGCGTACGCCTCACCGAACGCACCCGCTGGCTCGCCAGGACCGAGAACCGAGTTCACGGCTGTTTCGGTTGTTCGGACCCGAATCGTTGGGTCATCATGGGCTCCGTCGCCTGAATCGACAACCGATCCATCGTCGTCAATATCCATCCAGTACACCTCGCCACTATCGGATGAGGGAACTGTGTCGCTCTCGCCAACACGCAGTTCAACGCGCTCTCCACCAGCTACTGATTGGATGAAACCAGGGGCCTGATCGATATTTTGGTTATACTCATTGACAACGGCGTCAAGGTCAATCCCCTCCTCAGCAGAGACAGCCGTCACGCCGCTAAAAAGCCCAACCGTCAGAAGGAGCGCAAATGCAATCGCTCCTATTCGGGTGTGTATATTCATACGTCCCAGAAAAATAGGATTGGATGATATATAACGCTTCCTTTCAGATCATTCCGCTTATACGTTGTATAGTTGGAACAGCCAAAATGCCAGCTTCCCGTATCAAGAGTCCTCGTTAGTCGGGTGTGCTTAAAAATAACTTATTTTACATTAATAGTCGGTGAAGGTGCCTCCCCGATTTAGATAGGCTGCAGCAAGTGAAGTGATAGAACGAACAGCGCTGACGAGAGATTTATCACCGACGGCCCGAAACGACGCGCGTAATGAGCAACGAGGCGCGAGCGTTCGTTCCGGGCCATATTACGGGCTTTTTTAGTACCCATCCGGATGACGACCCAACGAAAGCCGGATCTCGTGGGGCGGGGTTAACACTCACTGACGGCGTGACAGTTACCGTCTCACCGGCGTCGGAGGGAACGGTGGTACTCGAGGGTGAGCCCGTCAACCTCGAGCCGGTCCGGACGGTGGTGTCGACGCTCGCTATCGAGGGTCGGGCACGTATTGAGATCGAATCCGATCTCCCGCTGGGATCTGGATTCGGCGTCTCCGGGGCGGCAACGCTTGGGACGGCGCTGGCTGCAAACCGCGCCTTTGACCGAACGCTGTCGGAGAACGAACTGGTGACGATCGCTCACGGGGCGGAGGTACAGGCGGGGACGGGGCTTGGCGATGTCGTTGCCCAGGCTCGCGGAGGGATTCCGATTCGACTCGAGCCGGGTGCGCCGGGACATAATCTGCTTGATGGCATTCCGGCTCGAGCGCGCGTGGAGTACGTCACGTTCGGCGAACTTTCGACTGAGGACGTGCTTTCGGGAGAGACGGAGGTGTTGACTGAGGCTGGCACGAAGGCGCTCTCGCTTGTGGTCCAGGAGCCGACGTTGGCCTCGTTCATCTATGCCTCCCGTGGATTTGCCCGCGAGGCTGGACTGCTTACCGATCCGGTCGGGCAAGCGGTCGCCGACGTCGCTGACGCGGGCGGACAGGCATCGATGGCGATGCTTGGGCAGACGGTTTTTGCCCTGGGTACCGGCCTCACCGATGCCGGATACGAGCCGTCGGTGTGTGGGACCCATCCGGCGGGTGCGATGCTCGAGTGAGCTGGCGTTCTGTTATTTTATATTATGTTTTCTGTTCCACCACAACGGTCACGCCGTTTGGCTCGTAGGCGTTAGCCGCGTATCCGCCCTCGTTCCACGGAAACGCTTCGATTTCGGCCTCACCCTCGCCCTCGAGTACCTCTCGCCACGCTCCCGGCTCGGAGATGCGTGCCGGCTGGGTTCGACCCCGGTCATCGGTGGCCCGCGACAGCACCGTGTGGCGCCCCGGCGTGGCGTCCCACTCATAACTGAACAGCCGCCACGCGCCGTCGTATTCGGGGCCAAACAGTGACGCTTCGGCCCACGAGTCGCCGCCGTCGGTTGACACCTCGAGCTTGGTGACTGCGTCGTCGCCGGCCCACGCGACACCGCGCACCTCGACCGTTTCCTTCGGGCCGACGGGAAGCAGAGCCGTCCCGTCCGGCGTTCCGATGACGGACATCACGTTCGCGTCGAACGTGTAGGGATAGTCGACGCCACTCTCGAGTTGGTCCCACGTATCGCCGGTCTCGATGGTCTCGTTCGTCTCGGGAGTCACTCCCGGCGGGTGGAGACGATAGGCTTCCTGTTGCCAGAGGCCATGTCGTCCGGGTCGCTCGAGTGACTCTGCATCCACCATCGAGTCCATCACGCGCAACTCCTCGACCCATTTGACGTTGTTGACGCCGTACCAGCCGGGGACGATGAGCCGGAGCGGATAGCCGTGTTCCCGTGGGAGTGGTTGTCCATTCATTTCATAGGCGAGGAGGCAATCGGTGAGGGCCTTCTCGAGTGGAATCGACCGGGCGAAGACGTCGTCGTTGGCTGACGGGTCGCCGCCGATGGCGGTGAGCCACCGCCCGGCAAGGTTGTCTCCGTCGCTGCGTAGAATCGAACGGACCGGTGTCCCGGTCCAGAAGGCTGTCGCGGCGGCTTCGAACCCCCACTGAACGCTGCCCGTCTCGGGTTGGTGGTGGCCCCGGCCGTTGCCGGCACACTCCATCGTGTGGGCGACTGCAACCGTCGGGTACGCCGTCTTCAGGTCGCTCATCGAGAGCGTCCCGTCGACCTCTCCGGTGAGGGTGAGTGTCCATTCGTCGGCATCGATCTCCGGGATATCGTTCCGGTGACAGACGAAATGGTTCTCGATCGGTGTCAACCAGTTGGCGAAGGTGCGCCGCTTGGCAGCCCCGACGACGGTATATCTGTCCGCCTTATCGTGGGTTTCGCTCACACCACCGTTCTTTCGCTGTATAATCTCTGCAATCTCCTCGTGGCGGCTCTTTCGGGTGGGGTTAGTTGCCATCGGTCAGTTCGCCGGCTCAATGTTCTGGTTCACACGGAAGAAGTTCTCTGGGTCGTACGTCGCTTTGATCTCTCGGAGGCGGTCGTAGTTCTCGCCGTAGGTGGCCCGAATCCGACCCTGTCCTTCGTCCATCATGAAGTTGATGTAGGAGGCTCCAGCCGAATGGGGGTGGAGCGCCTCCCAGTAGTTTCGTGTCCAGTCGGTAATCCGATCGCGGTTGTCGGGCTCCGGATCCACGCCGACGATGACCATCGACCACGTGGCGTCGCGGTGGCGCCAGGCGGTTTCGTCCGCCTCCACGCGGTTTACGGCCCCGTCGATCGGATAGAGATGCATCGTCGACTTCGGCGTTGGCACCTCACCGAACCGGCGGTGTTCGGCGATGGCCCCATCGGTCAGTTCGTCGACGAAATCGCCCTTCCAGTACCACTGGTCGCCCGGCGGATAGAGGTCGTCGAACATGCTTTGGAGCGTTGGATACGGCATCCGATCGATGTGCTCAAATAGCGGTTCGGCGACTTCACGGGCCGGTTTTACCACCTCCTCGAATCGGTCGTCCGATCCCAGATAACACCACATCAAGCCACAGACCTTCTCCCCGTGAAGCTCCTCGGGGAACGGATCGCCCGGCACCTCAGCAGTGAGGTAGAACGCATAGACATCCTCCGGTGCCTCCGGAAGCCACTCGCGGTACCACCGCATTGTCGTCTCGAGTTCTTCAATCGGCCAGAACAGTGGCCCGGCGATGACCGTCTCGACGGGATGTAACTGGAACTCAAAGGACGTGACGACACCGAAGTTTCCCCCGCCGCCGCGGAGTGCCCAAAAAAGGTCTGCGTTCTCCTCCTCGCTTGCGTACACTAGTCGCCCATCAGCCAAGACAACATCGGCACCAACCAGATTGTCTATAGCCAGGCCGTATTTGCGACTCAGATAGCCGTGGCCGCCGCCGAGGGTCAGTCCGCCGACGCCAGTCGTCGAAATCACCCCGCTGACGGTCGCCAACCCGAATGCGTGGGTTGCGTGGTCGACAGCACCCCACGTACAGCCCGGTTCGACGGTGGCAATCCGTGCCTCGGGATCGACGCGAATGCCGGTCATCTCCGAGAGGTCGATGACCAATCCGTCTTCAACGAGTCCAAGGCCTGGTCCACTGTGCCCGCCGCTTTTGATCGCCGTCTCGAGGTCGTGGTCGCGTCCGAATTCGACCGCGGCAATGACATCCCCAACGCTTGCACACCGTGCGATCAACCGTGGGTGTTTGTCTATCATTGCGTTGTAAATGGTTCGACTCTCGTCGAACGCCGGATCGCCTGGTTCGATGAGTTCGCCTCGGAACGCTGGCGCTAACTGTTCAACTGCCACGTCAGTGTCGTTTGGTACTGTTGCCATGAGTGTGTTCCTGTCGCTGGACCCCGGTCTGTCACAACTTGATTCCTGGTATCAAGGGTCATGCTAGCTACCTGCATAAATATAAGAAAGCTATCCCGTGACCGTCAGTCAGGGGCTGACCCGTTGGCACTGCATGCATGATGATCATGTGGTGCAATAGAGTCAAATCGGGCGGCTTTTTAGCCAGCAGATCAACAATTCGCCCGTGACGGAGTACGACACTGTGCCGGCTGCAGTCGACGATGAGGAGGAGATTCCTGCAGATCATCCCCGCTATCAGGATCTGCTCACACGCCACCGAATCGAAGAAGGCGTCGAGAAGGGGATCACTCATTTACAGGGGATGCACGCCGAGGGGCGAGGGAGCGCGTTCGACTACCTGCTCGGTGAGAAGACGATCGAGAGTGCCGACGAGGCTGCTCGAGTCGCTGCCGCTACCCTGTTACTCGCTGAGACGCCGGTGCTCTCGGTTAACGGAAACGTGGCGGCGCTTGTTCCCGCCGAAACCGTGGCCTTAGCCGAGGCGGTGAACGCCGACATCGAAATCAACCTGTTCAACCGGACACCAGAGCGGATGGCCGCTATCGAAGGGCATCTCAAACAACACGGCGCGACGGAAATCAAGGGACTGGAAGCGGACGCGTCGATACCAGGTCTCGAGCACGCCCGCGGAGCGGTCGACGCCGACGGCATCTATGCTGCAGATGTCGTTGTCGTCCCACTCGAGGATGGCGACCGGGCTGAAGCCTTGGGTCGGATGGGGAAAACCGAGATTGTCATCGATCTCAATCCGCTCTCGCGGTCCCCACAAGTTGCTGACGTGCCGATTGT
>LFCJ01002315.1_pt1 | contig 13707 bp, 18 predicted proteins | sample 643141 | NCBI WGS metagenome assembly LFCJ01 (sample SAMN03766243, study PRJNA286221) | soda lake metagenome | biome: soda lake; feature: Kulunda steppe; material: water; isolation source: sample B1-Br-g2 brine of Lake Bitter-1 | place: Russia: Kulunda steppe | collected 2010-07 | reverse complement strand
TACGGCTAAGAGCTCGCACCAATGAAAGCAAAGAGAAGGGACCTCCTAAGGGCACCGAGACTAGGAACTAACTACAGAGGCACCAGCGCGCTAGAGCAGAACACACTCCAGGCCCCCCCCTGGCCTACCTCGGAGGAAAGGATGTCCTGACCCTATTTCACCCACAGAACTCTGTGGGCCTTGGCAGGCCGCAAAGTCCTTCAAGGCCTCTAACATGAGGGCGGGGACTCGGTCCACTACTCCTACATACTCAGAAAGAAGTATTCGTTCTTTTTTCCTTTCCATCATGGAAAGATGATAGGAAGAAGGGAGTACATTGTGCCAGATTTTTTTCCAGTGAGGAGCTGTTCTATGTGAGCCCATTCAAGGTTGACAGGTCAGTGCCAGATAAGCGCCCAGTCTCATCTGTGGATGAGGACAATAGCGAAGAGAGCAGTGACGAGAATGACGGGACGATGGAAAGTGGGGCCTCGGACTCAGAGTTCCAGTAAACATGTGGTTGCCCTTTACTGAGATTTGTTGGGAATGGACTCGCCAGTCTGTGTCCCCTAAACTAACAACACATTATGCAGGGGTTGTAAGTGTTTTAAGGGTTCAAGATGTGTTTTGATATGTTGCAGCTTGCATTGTGAGGGACACACTTTGGCACCTCAGTTGCTCAGTTCAAAAAGCTTTTTACCTAATTGTAAACTGATCTAGATTTGCCTTTTTGATTTCGCACACAGCCACTACTGGCACAAGTGGCCCCAAAATTTTGGTTGCTCACTTAATGGCATTATGAGCCTACTTCAGCTAAGCTGCCCTCGTTTGGCAGGTACAACTTTGTAACCTAAGCTCACTTCTCTGTAGAAGTGTCTTGATGGGAGCAGTCTGAGGGCTCTTTATGGTCACCTCAGGTATGTTATGAAACAGAAGTGGGGAATATCTGATTCAGATCATCATCAGAACTTCGGAACTGACTCAACATGGCACTCAGCTCCCCACCACAGGCGCTTCCTAGTACCCTACATCTGAATCAGATCTTGGTTATACTTACTTAGAACCAATCAGAACTTTGTTCCGATTAAGAACATAATCAGAAGATTAAGAACAGAATCAGAACGAAATCAGAACGATGCACACTTTCCGACGATAAGAAGAAGGAGAAGTTCTCCTTGTCTGTGACGGCCCCTTAAGTTTTGCTTGCCTTGCCCAGCCGTCTGGTAGAAAGAAAAGAAAAGAAAAGAAGAACTACGCAGGCAATGAAGCACTTCCTACATCAATTAGGGAAAAGGAGTCACCTTCTAGGGCCCACTGGCATGCATCGTATGACTCTTCCACCACCAAAGGAAACAAAAGAAGGTAATCAGACTGTCTTTGTTTTCCATTCTCGACAACAACAATATGTCTGCTTTTCTGGGCCAGGAAAACAATAAGCTATATATCTTTCTTCATGCACTGATAGTTTTTTATGAGCAGGCTAGCAGTCACACTTCTTGACTGAAGGCCTTTTTCTTGTAACCCTTGTAACCTTTCAAGTTGTAATCCTTTTTCGACGGCACAACAAAATCTGCCATTTCATCACAGACGTTATGGACTACTTTTTGGCCAGCGAAGTTTACAAGTTTAAGTTTGACCTTCAGCCAGGTAGTTTGACTGATCAGGTTAGTTTGGCCAGCAAAGAGCAGCAACAAAACAATCAGCCTAACGACCAGGCTTCTTGTGTCAATCTGAGTTTGTTGAAGGCCCCTAAGCGGTCTTAATTTGCAGACCTGTTTCGCGATTTACCACTGGCACACAAAATTACTGTCAATCAGACTGGAGCTTTTCTCCCAAGCTTGTTCTGAGGATGTCTTCAATTTTTCCAGAGACAAACTAATGATTCCTATCGTTTTATCTCAGAGCTTATGGATGTTCTCTGTATGGCAGGTGTTCACCAGCAACCTGAACAGTCAAACTACCTGGCTGGAGGTCAAACTTTAACTTGTAAACTTGAATAAACTAAGCGGTCTTATCCATGAAATGTGGACATGAAACATCATGCACATGGAAATAATATTAGTGTACATGTGACCTGCGTCACACAGATCCTGTACCTCAGGCCATGTTTGCTTGGCACCAAAGTACACAGCCTGGAAAAGCTACTTTTTTTTGCTGGCCCCGGGGGCCTCTACTAATTTGTCCACTGTAGCAGGTGCAGCTTCCATCCTTTTTCCTTTCAGTGGACTCGTTCCATGTGAAAAGAAAAGAGAAACTATGCAGGCATTAGAACACCCCACGCAAACAATAAGGAAAGGGAGATACATGTGCATGTGTTTTTTTATGTACCAGTACGTCCTGCATTTCACGCATATGCACTGTTTGATTACAAGAAATTATCTGTAAGCTATCATTCAATGCAAATAATAACGAATGAAATTCTGATGGTCATGTCATCTAAATTGTTTGATGTACCCCAACGCAGGGTGAGTCCTTTGTGCTTGGACAGCATTTGAAGAAGTGAAGTGCGCTCTCCAGACCCTAGCAAGCCTTGCCTCTCTGAGAGCCTCCAAGAGCATGTATGCTTTGTAGGCTAACTATCCAAAGGCCAGCACAAGCAGCACGGCCAAGACGATGATGAGAAAAATCAGCATACAAAATTGTCTATTTCCGCCACTTTTCCGAATAATCTCCTGCGCAAAGTATCATTGTTGAGCGTGCAAGTGAAACAAAACACAGTATCTGTTAGTGTTTCAGTCAGATCCTTTGGATTTCAAAAAAAGTGTCACAATCCCAACCCTCAAAAGGCTCACCTGCATTTTCTTCTGGGTAGCTTTTAAGCGAGACTGCGTTGTATCCATGTCTTGATCCAACTCGTCTAAAAGCAAGCCCTGAGAAACAATCATAAAAATTACAAGTCTACTTAAGCGAGATATCATGGTGCAAAAGACTGACAGAAGCGGCCCTGGGTCCATTAGTATTGAGCAATGCAGAATGCACAAGACACCATCAATGCACTTACTTAGCTCTGTCAAGAGGACACTTGAAGCTTTGCATTTGACTTAGCCTAAAGAAGGAAAATAAACAAAACGAGTTCATAAGTGCATGCTCCAAGAAAGACGGGCATACCTGGCCCTCAAGCTCTTCTCCTATAGCTCGCCCCATTCGGCCAATGCGGTTGACATGTTGTTCAATGTCGTCCAGTGACTCATCTTGTCTCCTGCATCCAGCCAGACAAGTGGGTGTCAACTTTCTGCAAGATGCATGAATGAGTGCATATTCACCAGGGAGGAGTCGACCCAGGGAGAGGAAAGGCCTCTGTCTGCCACATAGAACATGCACTGTTTATACAAGCATGGCAATAAAGAGATGAGCGCATTAGTGGATATAACATTCAAAACAGGCCACAGGGGCAGTTGCCAAGCACGAGCTTTCAACCTTTGTAGCAACAGCCAACCAGAGGGTCTCCTTTGCACTATCTGCACCAGGGTTGGGTCATGCGTATTCTATCGCATTTCACACATTGAAAAAAAGGCTAAAATTCCGTTTAGCATGCTAAAATTCCATGCTAAACTTGGCGAATTGGAAAAATCCGGTTTCAAATGCGGGTTCCAATGCGGATCCCCCTCGCCGGCCCTTCCTTCATTCCTGCTCATTTCCTCTCTCGGTGACTTTACTTAGCGCAAGCAAATAAAGAGAAATAAGGAATTTTAAGCAGTCTATTTTTTATCTACTCCTCGTCACTGCTGCTGTCCTCATTTCTGCTACTGTCGTCTGCATCACTACCCTGGCACTCCTCATCGTCGCTGAAGACTTCCCATGCTTGTGCCTGAGGCCCCTGCTCCAGGGACTGGGTGCGCTCAGCCAAGCGCAGGTTGCTGTACAGCCACACCAGCTTGCATGCGCGCGCTGTGGTCAAACGGTTCCGGCTGTCGTTATGCACGAAGGAAAAGTTACTCCAGTTCTGCTCGCATTTGTTGCTGTACTCTTGTCAAGCTGGCGCTGCGCTGCTGCTGCTCCTGCTGCTGCCTTGTTCTGAGCATCGATGGCCCTCATCTCATCCAGGACAGGCTGCAGGACTGCCTGATCTGATGTGCACTTTGCGACCCCACAAGCTATATTAATGTGAAGGAAGTGCTCCCTGATGCGGGAAGCACCACCTACAAAGACATGCTTGCAGTACTTGCACTCCACCTTATGCTGGTGCGACTTGTCTTTCAGCCCAATAGCTGTGACATGATCCCACTCCTTCCTTCTTTTTCTAGGCATTCTGAATATACATATACAAGTAAGAATGTAGAGAGGTGGTTATAGGTAGCTGGGGGGGCAGTTGGGGACCCACAGGCCCGCCTAACCACTACCTTCAAAAATGACCCCCCTAACCACTACCTTCAAAAATGACCCCTAGATGCGGACGCATTGACGTTAAATAAGCGAATTCTTCATATCATACGCGCATGGGTCGGGGCAAATGGACGCATGACCCAACCCTGATCTGCACACAAAGTCTGGCCCGGCTCTTGACATTTGTGGCACTTCACGAGAGAAGTGTGAACCATGAAGTCAGGTTATTCCAATGCCAACAAGAACGCAGGAATCCAGCAAGCATATTGGGCAAGTTGTCATTGTCAGCAAGCACTTTAAAGCTCGCTGATAGCGCACCTGATCAACAGCTGCTGCTGCTCTGTTTCAGAGCCTAGGAAGCTCTGATTGGCAGCTGTGAACTGAGTTTGCTTGGGCGAAGGAACAGGTGCTGCAAGTGCTGCCTTGAGCCGGTCTTGAATGCCATCTATCTGCAAGGAATAAGGTGCACATGAGTTATGAGACGCGCTGACACCCTTGGCCTAAGCCTTAGCAAGTCATCCACCGATCCTGCTTCTAGAAACCTTTCAAAACAGTCCTGCTCCATTTGTTTGTGGATCCAACCTGAGCGAGCATAGCACACGCCTCGAGACCTAGCCAGCACAAGCTGCAAGCATGTGCTTGGGCGTTACCTGCCGCCTGACGCTGTCAATCCATTGCCTTCGCGAGGCAAGCTCCTCTGCCGTCAGGTTAAAACGCTGAGGATCTGCCGCTGCCAGGCTGACAGCCGACTCTAGCTCATTGAGCTGCAAGCATGCGCATGGTGGCCACAACAGGCATTTCCATTAGCTCACTGAGGTCTTGCACGGACGATGGAAGAGTGGCCACAACCTGGAGATTGCGGGAGCATGAAATACAGGCATTTGCAGGCGTTCACCACTTGTACGCGTTCACCACTTGTACGTTCACCACTTGTACGTTCACCACTTGTACGTTCACCACTTGTACGTTCACCACTTGTACGCGTTCACCACTTGTACGCGTTCACCACTTGTACGCGCCACTGCCAAGAATGGGCAAAGCCTGGCCATGAGACTTCCTGATGAGCTGCGCAAGCGCAGCCCTGGGCATACCATGAGCGCTCCTCATGTACACAGTAGTGACCAACATGCGTACATGAGGGCCAAAGCAGGCTCGGGTACTTTTTGTGCAGGAAAAGGGATCCTCCAACTCTAGTACAGGTTTAAGACAATCAAGGTATGACAAGAATGGCTTTGGGGATGCCGGACCCGCTTCCTACCTGCATGCATGCTTAGATACACGTATTCAAGCATACAGGGAGATGCAGATTTTCAATCAGCCCCCCTCCCCCTTCCCCACAAGCAGGCGTACATAATTGTGTGAGAAGGTATATCGGGACACGTTTAACTGATGGCATAGAGGCTGGCAGCCTCCTATTCTTCCCCATGCGCATGCAAGAAAGCATTCATGTAATTGCACAACAGGACAAATCTAATCAATGCTATTTTTCTAGTGAGCGTGCGAAGGCCCCACCTGCCAGTGGATGCTTGCGCACTCCCCTTGGACGGACTTAGCAAGCTCTTTCCGCTCAGGGTTGGCAGCGGTCAATCCATAGAATCTGGAGGTCTTCTGCTGAACCTCGTGCAGCTGCATGGGCACAGGCAAGTACCCTAGTGCTCAGGCCAGGGCGGGGGAGCTTGGGGGCTGCGAGAGCGCTTCTGCACTCACAAAGATGCGCACAAATGCACAAAGACACGCACATACTCATGCACACACACGTAGACACGCACACACACGTACGCGCACACACTTGCACGCACGCAAACACACACACATATGCATGCACATATTAACGCAACACACACAAACGCGCTCACACACATGTACACACACGCACGCACACACGCATGCAAGCATGCACGCAACCACAGACGTATGCACGCACATGTGCATGAGACACAAAGGCGAGCGAGCGCGCGCACACACGCACACATCCACCCACACACCTACCCACTCACACCCACCCACACACAGAACACGCATGCACACACGAGCGCACACACACACACACACACACACACACTCGTTGAATACCAGCCAGAATATGTGATGCATGCACTCACAACCAAAAGCCTACTCACTGAGTCTGTCACCTCCCCCCGAATGATGTAGAACGGATCACTGGCCATGGCACAGGAGACCAGGCCCAACTCAGATGCTCAATATAACAATTTGGGACCCATCATTCAAGCATGAGTATGGTAAGTCTCCTTCAGCATTAGCGGCCTCTTCTGGAAAATGTTTTCCTTGAAAAATACTGGTGATTAAGTTACGAAAATAAATGTACAGTAAATGTACAGTAACTGAATATGCTCTGTGTTAAATATTCCTCCAAACCACAAGCAGCCTCGTCGTTGGCCTTTCAGCAGCCTGCTTTAAGGCTCAAGGGTGAGGTTTTTGGTGGACTATGATAAGGAGAGATCAAGCAGGTCTCTCATGCAAGCAGCAGCGGCCACATCAACTCAGAACCCTGGCCCTGTCTGACGTGATGCTACAGGTGTGTCAGTTAGCCAACTGACCAAACATGATTTTAACAGGAAAGTTGCAGTTGGGGCTGGACATACCCTGCAGCATAACTTCAATCCTTTTCAGCTGGCGCCAGCATGCCCCGACAGATTGGCCAGCTCTGCAGCAGCAAGCACCTCTCGAAGACCACAACTCCAACAACGTACTGAGATCCACGAGAGCTTCAAAAGTATGATATGTCAAGCTGGGCGCAAGCCGCAACGGCAAACAGTCAGCCAGGAGCAGGAGCAGGAGCAAGAGGAGGAGGAGGAGGAGGAAGATGACGGCTTCCTGGACTATGATGAAGGGGAGGAGGATGCAGATGGCTTCTTTGGGGGAGGAGAGGATGATGGTGAGGACTTCCTGGAACTAGAGGTTGACGAAGGGACGCCAGGAGTCAACACAGGTGCGCCATGGGTCCACAAGGGGGTGGTGCCGGCTTGTGTGCTGTGGCATGTGCCTTGCACTCGCGCTTGAATGTTACGCAGCATTCATATCTTTGAAAGTCTCAGCTTCAAGGCGCAGAAATGCTTGTTTGCATTTCTGCGGAGCCTCTGTACACTTTGGATTTGGGTAGTTGTATGACGTGCAGAGGGTAGCGCAGTAAGGCAAACTCGAATCAAGTTACTCAATGTATCCAACAACACTGCGCCCATTCCAAGATCTTGAGTCCATATGCATGCACGGTGTAGTAGGTGTGGGGAACTTCTGTTGCTGTTGCTGACGTTGCTTCCAAAGCTCATTCATTCCTGCTCCCGCTGCCCCTGCTGTGTGGGAGCTTCTTCTTCGCCATGTGCTGAATAACCAGCTTTGGCAGTCCTCCTGCTGCCCCTGCCCTGCAAGCTGCCAATTCCGTATCTGCATATGAACCAAAACTATGCGCAGGTGGAGAGGTGTGGGCAAATACGGCCTTGGAGGCTGCAAGGACGGTGCTGAGTTCCCCGTCCATGCAGGATCTGGACCTCTACCTTTTCCGGTGCGCGCTCCCTGCTGATGCGGTCGCTTGTACACTGTTGCTTGCTGCTCTGCTCAGCATAAGCTGGATGCTGTATGAGCCCTCCCGAAATTTTGGGAGTCTTCTCCGAGGCTCCTTGTAGCTTAAGTGGCCAGGGCAGCTCTGGCAGCATCCAGTGCAAGAGCGCGTCATTGAGCAGTACGTGATTTGTTGCTGCTGTGCGCGTTGCTGCATGAGGGATCTTGCTCACTCATGCATGTCAATGATGGTAGTCTTGGCCCTGGAGCCCTCAAGCACACGGTTCTGCACTGAGAAAAGCCAAGCAAAGCAGCACGCGCGGCTTCAGCGCGTGCATGCTAATGCTCGATACAGGTTGCTTCCAGGCCGCAAACTGGACATACGTCTGGATCGTTTGACAGACACTTATGGATCTCCAAGCATAGATGACATAGAGAAATTTTCCCGGTGAGCTGTTGTTGAGGTTCGCCACTGCCCAGCCCTTCCCCTGGTCTCACATAAGCTTGAGATCACTGAGGGCTTTGCAATCAATAAGGATGGATGTGCTGAGCTCCGCCTGCCATTTGGCTCAATGTGTCTCTTAATGGAATTGCCAGTGCTAAATGACTAAAATGCTCCACTGATTTAAACTGAGCCCAGGATGGGCTCATCTGATTGTGCTGCAGCTCCCCCCAAAATGACCTGCAGTCCAGGTGCTACGCATTTCGTATGCCGCCCCTCATTGTTTGTATTTTGATGCCATCTGCAGCATGCTATATCAGCAGCTCATTGCTTCAATGGGCGAGGAGGAAGCAAGCGAAATCTCTTTGGAGGTGTGAGGCTCACAAAGGCGTCTGCTTTTGCCTTCCAGCTTTTGCAGTCTGAGCGTCAGCTTGTTGACAACTGCTGTTGATCATACTCGACAATTGTTTCAAGGAGCTCTGACTGGGCACGATTTCCAGATTCCTGCATGTCTCCTGTCCCATCATAGGGTAGTCTAACATGCGGCAGGCTCAAATATCATATTTGAAATATGCTGTGCCTGTGCCTCCATGTGTCACCTAAAATAGGTGTCCTCACCAGGCGCTGAGCGCACCTTGGCCTTGCCGCAAGACTTGGACCGGTTTGGAAGCTTACCCTTGAGGGTGGAGTACATCAATGCACTCGGTGCCCAAATGAACCAGGTGAGGGGAACTTTCCGTACTGATCAGTTACTTTCTACAGGCTCTATCGTGCTGGCACATGTGTATCCTGGAAGTTGTGACTGGAAAACTGTGGAAGGTCATTGTCGCAAATACCAACCGCTCGCGGCATGCCACATTGAAGTTCCCTCTGGCCCGTCCGCCATGCTTCCCGCTCCCACTCGCAACAATGCAGCTGGTCGTTTTGCATTGAGAGTGCCCTGTTTGAGTACATGGGGTCTAAAACTCATGAAAGAGGATAGTTATCCCCACTGTGTTTCTCAGACCTTCCATTGCCATATGCTTGCCTTGCCATGGCAGGCACTGCAGCTGGAATCCTACGACAAGGCCAGTGGCTTGACAGTTTGGAAGCTGGCCGATGTGAAGGCAAACGCGCCGGGGAAAGGGCGCGGGATGAGCAAAAAGCAGAGGGAGGCGCGCTTCGAGATCAGCCTGTCCAGTGTCTCTAGGATTCGAGTTTTTGTGGACTTTTAGGTTAGTAACTTTAGGTGGACTTTTAGGTTAGCAACTTTTAGGTTAGTAACTAGGGAAATACTTGATCTTCAATTTGCCATTTCTATAAGTTATATATACGTTATATATAAGTTACTACTAAGTTACGGAAGGAGGCAAGACATGGACATGCAATCTTTGCTGTCGGCCTTCTTTGGCGAGTATGAGGGCAAGGCTCTGCAACGACAGGTGATTGAGCCAGACAGCTGGGGGACTAGGAAGCCCTTGGCTTGCCCTCAAATCCCATGGTCAACTGATTCAAAGGCGCTGATCCTGCTTGCAGGGGGAGATATCTAAAGACCAAATCGCCCAATTCTTCACTCATGGAAAGCAGCTTTTTGCAGATCCGCAGTTCAAGCTGGGGCTTGCCATGGTATGACAGCTCTAAGAAGCTGACCAAGGAAACCAGCTGCTTGGGCCAGCCTTGGCGCTCTGATGGCAGGCCCGTGCATGCATGCAGTCAGCTAGAATTTATATGTGTCTGATGGTGGCCTTCTTGTGTATCGCATGTACGTTGAGATGCCCCCGTAAGCCCATGCATATGTGTGCGCTGTCACACTCATGCAAACTTATTACGCACAACAACAAGCACATGCTACACGTTTGTCCACAATTGGAACATGAAAATTGCATGCTGCAATGTGGGCGCACAACACAGGGTCACCAGCAGAAAAAGGACGTCCAGAGCCTGATTGACCGAGCGCAGGCCCAGATCTGGGAGCAGAAGGTCAGCCCTGCTGTGCAGGGGGACTTCGGTATATCCTCGCTGAGCAGAATTCGGCAAAGATTCCAAGATGATGCAGAGGTTCTGAGATTATTTTACGAGTAAGTCGACGTGGCATAAGAAGCATGCTAGGAAGTGAGGCTTGTCAGCGTGTGTCTGCCAGAGCCAGGTTGTTTTAACTGCCTGCGATGTGCGGCATGTCTCGGCCTACTTTTTTTGAGACTGTCCTTAGCGCTCACTTTCATAATGACCAAGGTATGGCTCGTTTGTTGAGCATAAAGGGCCACCAATTCTGTGCACGCATCCTATGTACTTTAAAACATGCTGCTGTGTCCAGGTTTGTTCACCTGGAAGAGAAGACCATAGATGAAGCTGAGATGCCAGGAGACATGTTTCAGAGAAAGTAAGTCTTATTTTGCCAGACCTCATTCCTTGGCCAAAGCTGTGGACTGGAAAAAGTGAAGCCCGTAACCTCCCTGCCCGAAGCTGTCCAATGATGCATACGTATACATGGATGATCCAGCATTTATAAGAGCAAGATCATACGCATGTTTAGTTATAGAATTTCGTCTAAACTTTGAATAGCAAGCCCTCTTGGACTGAAGATGCAATTGGTGGTGTTGAAGCCCCTTCCCAAAATCATGGTCAATCTTCTGAATTAATTTTAAGTGATGCAAGCGGGCAAAAGGGGACCTGTTCAAGGCAATGTTTAAGCCCAGCTTTTCACTTCCTCTGCAAAAAAGCTACATGGATGTAAGCAGTGACAGCCATTTTCCTCAATGCATGCCATGCACAGCAACTTTGAGTCTCCGTTTACCCATGCGGATGCTAATAAAGCAGTAACATTACCATGCCATGTGGTGCCTACTTCTGGGATTCCTCAACTGGCTCGTGCATTGCATCAACAAAACCTGGAGCAAAGTATGTATATTCATAGATTCAAGCCACAACTTTCAACCTGCACATTACACTGCTATTAGGTATGAGCACATGTACGCAATGAAGAAAGCTATGGAAGAGAAGATGGCAGAGCACAAGGCAGAGCTAGACAGTCTCCCACCTCAAGACCGAGATAAGGTGAATGATGAGCTTTGTTTTAAGCATCAATTGCAATGCCAAGCAAAACAAGGCCTGTTTCTGGGTGTGAGGACACGAAAGTGTTGACTTACGTGGAATAATCACCAAACGTGTTGTTGTACTTGATTCATGCCTGGCATCTGCCTGGCCACCTGCAAATACGTTGCAAAATAAACAAAAGTTGGAACAGATGCTATAGGGGCAGTGTAGAAGTGGCGCAGAGTAGCAGCCGCCCCCGACGAGGATGCCCCCTTGCATGGAGCGTTGAAATGTAGTATTCAATAGCTTAGAAGACGTCTCTATCTTGCATTTAGGTGTTGGTAAGATGGATGTGAACCTTCATAAGTGCAGCATATGCCCACCCCCAAATATGTTCTCCTGAGGGATTGACTTCTCCTACAATATTCTTTACACAGTCTTACTCCTATCTGCTGTTCACAGTACATGGCTCAAATCTTTAAGACCTTGGTCGACCAATCGTCTGGAGGCCCTGCCTGCGGTAAGCTGAAATGCAGGCACTTGACCACAGCCATGCCCTGCTTTCCTCATGACACTGACTGATATCCTGGCCGTAGAGGTGCTGCTGTGCTGTGCCTTTCATGATGGAAAGTCCCACCAAGCAGAGGCTCTAATGACAGTGCAATTGCCTTAGATTCTGACTACATCCTTTTATTTGGTGATGCTTGGCAGTATGCAGGTAGGCAAATTGTCTTAAGCAATCTGTTTGCTTGCCTTTCGAGGTTCAAAACTGATTGCATCGGGATCTGGATGGGTGTTTTGCCTACTCTCAGGAACTGATGGTTGCTCCAGCTGCCCCATGCCCATGAGTATGCCCAGCTTACCTGCCCAGCCCACCACTCTCCCCCCAGCCCCCATTGATGGCCCAACCGCACACCCCTCATCTGGCATGAGCTCCAGCATGGGCGGAGACCCTGTCATCCCAACTGGAGTTCCAGGGCAGATGGAACAGAGGGTCATGCTTTCGGAGGAAGAGCAGCTGGCCTTTTTCAAAAACCTGCAGCGGCACTGAGTATTCCTGTCCTACAGCTAGCATTCTCGCTCTGGTTGCACTTGTTCCAGCTTTGTTCCCCTTAATTTCTTAAAGTTCTGGTGTTTTTATTTTATTACATTGTCTTGGATGTCTTTGTACGTGTAGCCCATTTGATTTTACCAGGGTTTTGTTTTGTCTCTTTTGCTCAGTCTGCATTAAAGCATGGGAATGCCGATCATAATCTTCCATCACATGCAGTTAGCAGGCCATTGCGTCCATTTCCAAAATGTTAAAGCCTGACCTAAACTGATGATTTCAGTGTGCATGAAAGGTCCTTAACTCCTGGTGAAGGAGTCATAGGAGTGCTAGAAATCCACATTTGCAGCTTGCACAGCCTGTCTTTGCTCCAGATCTAGCCTCCGCCCCATCAGCAGCAGCTCACATCCCTGCTGCCCCATTGGATTGTTGAGCATTAAGCACTGCCTCATGATGATGGAGTTAGGCTGCTATTCATGCTTGAATCATTCTTTTAAAAGTGGCCTCCCCCTCCCTGCTGGCATGGCCCTTCCTTCTCCCCTCCCCTTCTACATGCTAATGCGGTTTTGTTTCTGCTTACCTGGGGTCACCAAAACTAATGTTGGTATTGTCATCTATTCTGGCGCAGTTCTTCAATGAGGACAAGGACTGTGTCAACAGGGATACCCCTATTGGTGTGAATTAAGAGTATGCAAGGATTCACGAGGGTCTATGAAAAGGGCCTGCAGTCAAGAAGTGCGACTGCTAGCCTACTCATAATGAAGGAAAAGATAGAGGTTATTGTTGTTCTGGCTCAGAAAATACGTATCATGGGAACCCATCGGGAAAAATGGAGACATACAAGTCGTGAGGACTCCGCAAGAGAGTCGGAGAGAAACCGCTCGGGGATAGGTGCAATGGAAAAGGACATGCAGCACTTCTTATACATAATTAGCATTGTACAGATCACAGGTTAGGGGAGTCACCTCATGACATGGTGTTGTAAATCCTGATCACTATTCAACTTGTAGGGAGTGTGCACAAAGTCTGAAGTGTTCCACCCTGCGGAAAATCAAAAGGAAAGGGACATCCTATCTGGGAAGGATGTATGGCAAATGTGCAACCATCAATTAAGAAAGAAATTCACATGGTTAGGGATGACAGCTTCAGGCTGATTGGTTCGTTGCTGGTCATTGCGCACAGGGTTCCATCTGCTGTGTTGCATTCTTGTTTATTCAATTCAATTTGGTATGCCATTTTTTTCTCGTGGAGAGCGGCCCCTGTGCTGGTGGATGGAACTAAGCAAGCAAGGGTACGGCCTACTTGTGGTGTCAAACAAGGATGCCCTCTTTCACCTTTGCTTTTCTCTCTGTACATTAATGATGTTGATTGCATAGCCCGGGACGTG
>LFCJ01002314.1_pt1 | contig 13709 bp, 13 predicted proteins | sample 643141 | NCBI WGS metagenome assembly LFCJ01 (sample SAMN03766243, study PRJNA286221) | soda lake metagenome | biome: soda lake; feature: Kulunda steppe; material: water; isolation source: sample B1-Br-g2 brine of Lake Bitter-1 | place: Russia: Kulunda steppe | collected 2010-07 | reverse complement strand
TAGTATTGTCATTACTAAGTAGGTGAGCTTTTCTGGGTGAAAGTCAGGGCTTTCTTGAGTGTCACCTGGCCATTTGCTCAGATATGATAAACGGGGGAGGGCTTACCATAGCGTACGCTACAACTTCACTTAGTGTTAGATCGTTTATTTATGATTGGGGTTCAAACCGAGACATAGGCGAACCCGCCTGCCTCGAACACGAATCAAAATCGCATCCCAAAGCCAGTCACAAACTCAACAGGACAGAGCACTACGCGATTCAAACCACCACGAGGAACCCACCATCAAGGCCCCATCAGGAACAATGGCGCAACCGAACCCACAACCAGAGGGAAAAACACGAGTACTGATTGCACACCAGGATCTTGTTCAAGCAAAGAAACTCGCAGGTCAACTACCTCGCAATTATGCCGTAACCGCGACAGACACGCTTGAAACAATATTTTCTGAAACAGCAAAACATGTTGACGTACTGCTAATCAATTCAGATTTCTTCAACACTCTACCAAACGACATCGTGTGGGGCATAGCGTGTGGAACCACTGATTGCAAGGTGATCCTGCTAGGAGAGTCAACGCCCGTGACCGATGCGATCAGAAACGGCTTCGATGACTGCTTATCAAGGCCAATCACGCCTGGGAAAATCGAAGAAACCGTTGAGCAAGTCTGTACTCGGCAGGTGTACGAGTCGGTAATTGATGATCTTTGGCGGGTACTCCACACGAAAGCACTTCTCCGAAAGGAACTCAACGATGAGGAAATAGAGAAATCTGAGTCGTACCGCGTATTACAGCAACACCAGTCTTCTCTCGAATCCCTTGCAGACGAACTTGAGAATGACCTTGAAAAGAAAGACTTCACCGCATTGTTCCGCGACGCAAGCTCTGGCTCTCGACTCGTACGACGCTCAGTTAGCTAACTATGGAGTCAACATTTACAGACAAGCTTCGTCGAATTAATCCACATTCCCTAGGGGAATCGAGATTTCAGGTTTCGAGTTCTGATCGCGCCATCGTCCAGGCACTTCTCAGGAACGAATACCCACTGTGGATGGTTGTCCTGGCATTTTGGGTCGTGGGTGATCTTTTGACGACAACGATCGGGCTTCAGATTTCAGGAGTCATTGAGGTCGGTCCTGTTGGACGTATTGTGGTAGCTGAATTTGGTGTATTAGGAATGATCGTGTTCAAGATTGGGTTCACTAGCCTGTTTTTTGCAATTGCGGAACGCATCCCTGACCCTCATCACGTTGGCGTTCCCGTAGGACTGGCGCTTGTTGGTATTGTGGTAACTACGTGGAATACAGTGGTCTTTGCATCTGCATTCTAGTGGCCGAGCGATGTTGGTGTTGGTGTTTGGTAGTCATTTGTGTTCGAAGCGCATGGAGTAGGATACTTTCGTGAAGGTGAGCCCTGGCTTACTTTGAAGTGACACTAAATTTATAAGTCGGTGGTTCCAATTAGTAGGGTAATGGGAGAATCAGGGGAAACCGCCCCTACCAAGGAATCCAGTCAAAACACCAGACTTGTAAAAAAAGCAACATTACCACTCCTCTCTCGAAGATCCACACTGAAACGAGCTGGTGTATTCACAGCTACCCTCGAATTAGGAGCAGGTGGGTACTTCGTTCACTGATCAAGCAGCCGCAGCAGAAATCAACGAATTCGAACTCGACGACGTCGAGCTTGACACGGCAGACGGTCAAGTAGACGAAGTCACCGTTGAAATCACAGAGTACGAAATCAAAGACACAAAAATATAATATGAATTCGTCAAATACTCCACGAACAGAAGAGCGTGCACAGATAAGTCTTAATCGCCGCACGGCGCTAGCCGGCCTGGCCGGACTGGGCGGGTTCGCGGGCGGTAGCATCCTCGGCTACCGGACGTTCCTAGCCGACGACGAGCCAGCGTTTGCAGAAACTGATCTAGACCTTACTGCAGACAGTCTTACAATCGACACCGTCGAGGGGAATGTTGTCCGTGTTGAACTTGCGGAAAACACCAAGATTGATATCGGATACGAAAACTTCCGACCAGGTGACATTGATGACGGTGACGAGGAATTCACGGTGACTATAGACATCGAAGTATACGAGGACCAAGGTGATGATGGCGACCCGGATACGTCGGATACTCCAGATGTAGAAGGGGAATTAGTATCATTTAATCTTGATCTCGATCCAGACAACCTCCCCCACCACACAATCGAGACCGAGTTGACAGCAGATGATACGACACAGGATGAGGCGGTTCCGCTGGATGAGGTTGAGGGAATTGAGGATGATTACGAAATATTCGGAATAGAAGACCCGGAACTGGGAGATGAGAAAACAACGTCACTCGAATTCACGTATACGGTGGATTCGAATACATACGACGGGGAGCATCCGGACAATAGTAGAGATTGGCCCGAACTCACTGATTCGGATTCAATCGAGACCACGGTCCATGTGACCGCTGTCGATGACGGTGAACTAGAGATAGCGGTTGGTGGCAATGTGATTATGGAGGGAGAAGCAGAGCATACGCCCGCCTGAGTGTATCCAGTTCGATGGCGGTGGTAACTACCGAACCAACTGACACAACGTTGGAGTGAGAACAGGATACGAATCATCGAAACGGAAAGACCCGCCAGTATGTCCCGGACCAACATCCCCGGCTAACTTCGGGGGGAACGATGACTGACAACGACACTGCTGATGAAACGGAGACTGACGACCAGGCGCCAGACAGCAGTCTCCTCTCACGCCGAGCCGTAATCGCCGGCGTTACTGGAGCGAGTACCCTCGCTGGAGTCGGGCTAGGGTATCTGTTAGCCCGAGACGAGCCCCCACCGCCTGACGTTCCAGACGACGACCCCTCAATTGTTGTGGTTGCCGATGTGCCTGCACATGTCATGGTCGGGATGCGTGCCGATGCGCCAAAACCGATCGTGATTCCTGGGGAAACAATCGGTCTTGAGGCCATCTATAGCGGCTTTCACGAGGACATGTTCGATGGTGGTGCTGAAGGGATAACCGAAGAGTTCGACGTGACGCTGTCAATCCAGCCGGAGTTTGCCACCGAGTTCGAGCCAGTGGCTACGGGGACGCTCGGGTTGGACGACATACCCACTGGAATGGTCGCCGACTCGCTCGACTCTGATACCTTCGATACATCCGAACTCGATTTCGCCGACCACTCTGCGGTGTCGAACGACTACGGTGAGTTTGCCCCCGAGGCTGACGAACCGGCCGAGACCGACGTCGACCTTGAGGTGACGGTCACGTCCGAGAGCTACGACGTCACCGCCTCGCGGACGCGCACGATGACGGTGACGCGACTGGTCGACATGACTGTCGACGTCGATGCCTTGCGCGCCAGTTTCGACGTCGGGGTCGACGGTGGGGAGATCGACGCGATGACGATCGCCGGCGCGGACGTCCCGGTCGACCTCAACTACGATGGCTTCGGCGCGGACGTCGCCAACCGCGAGGACGAGTTCACCGTCTCCGTCCTCGTCCGACCCGGGTTCGACGACGACCTCGAGGAGGTGGCGTCGCGAACGCTCGACGCCGGCGAGACGCCAGCCGATACCGTCGGCGGCCCCATCAGCACGGACCCAATCTCACTCGCTCGCCACTCGGCGATTTCGTCGACGTTCGCGTCCTTCGAGCCCGACGACGAGGTGCAGACGACCGACCTCGAGGTCGAGGTCCGCGTCGAGTCGTCGACCTACGGCGTGACCGTCGCCGAACACGTCGACTTCTCGGTCACCGTCGCGGAAGACGACGTCACGGTGACGACTGTCGGTCGGACGCGACGGCCGCCGACTCCGGATCCCGACCCTGACCCCGACCGAGAAATCGCCGTCGGGGGCCGACTCGTCCTCGAGGGCGACGCGGAAAACGAACCGTACGATCAACCATGACCGACGACAGCCGACGACGAATCGACGACCGTGCGATCTCGAGGCGCACCGCCCTGCTCGGGCTCCTCGGTGGGGCCGCGGGATCGACGGTTGGCTACGAGCGTCTGCTGGGGGCCGACGAGCCAGCGCTTGCGGAGACCGATCTCGAGTTGACCGCCGAAGGCGTGACGGTCGACTCGGCGTGTGGACGCGTGAGTGAGGTTTCGGTGTCCGGGGATTCTGACGTCGACTTTGAGTACCAAAACCTCCCATCCAATCTCGCGGACGGGTTCGAGCTGACGCTCGAGGCAAATCCACACGTCGACGAGCGGGACGATCACGAGGGGTGGAGCGAACCACACGAAACGGAACCGGACAATCTCGAGGACGTGCTGGCCAACATGGACGGCACTGGAACAGAGGACGATCCGTACCAAATAACGGACGATCACGAACTCCAGGCGATAAACGCTAATTCGGACTCTCTCGACGCCCACTACGAACTCGCGAACAACATCGACGCCTCGGAAACCGACGGGTGGAACGGCGACGATGGCTTTGAGCCAATCTGGGATCCCGGAGAGAGGGCGTTTTCCGGAGAACTCGACGGAAACGGTCACAAAGTGTGTGGGTTAACGATTGCGACAGATGACCAGGGTGTTGGATTGATCGCTGCGAGCCAGGGATCGATACTGGATATTGGGCTCGTCGACTGCTCGATACAGGTTGACAGTGACGATGATGTAGTGGTTGGTGGACTCACCGGTGTCAATTCCGGTACGATCGAAAATGCGTATACCCATAATCTGACTGTCGATATTGATGCTGATGATAGCGGAAGTGTCGTTGGGGGGTTCGTCGGTATCAACGACGGCGAGATTCAAAACTCATCGGCGAGTGGGGTAATAGACATCAGCACTGGTGATTGTATTGTCGGGGGACATGTGGCTGCCAATTTAACAACTGAAGGAGATGATGTGCGGCAGGGTTTCATCACAACTTCATTTTCGAATTTCGATATTACTGTTGAATTTGAAGATGATGGTAGTGGCGCTATAGGCGGATTCGTCGGCCTCAATACTGCGCATGATGAGGACGGCGATGACGACCCAGGTGGGATTGATAACGCATATGCACGTGGCGAATTGAATGTCAGTGCTGAAACAGGTCTTTTCGGCGGCGAGGCTGAGATAGTTATTGGTGGGTTCGTTGGAGCGAATTTTACCGAAGACGAAGATCCAGGTCTAATTGGCGGTCTTATCGGTCTACTTCTCGGTATTGTGGGCGCACTTTTGGGATTAGTGCTGGGGTTAGTTGGCGCATTGCTTGGTCTCCTTCCGGAAGACGAAGACCGTGAACCGACGGAGGACACGCCTGGAGAGATCGAGAAGTCGTATTCTGCTGTTCAGACGATCGATGTGGATGGTGACATAGACGACGATTCTCCAGAGGGTGCGTTTGCTGGTGTAAACGAGGGTGACGATATCAACGGTGCCATCAAGGATGTGTATTGGGACGAAGATAAATTGCCGGACTTGGAGGGAGTCGCTGGTGAAGACGGCGATGTTACTAACGTCGAAGGGCTCGGAACAAACGAGATGCAGGGTACCGACGCCGAAAACAACATGGACGACGCCCTCGATTTCGGGGAGACCTGGATGACAATTGAGGATCCGGACGACTACCCACAGCTACAGGACAACTCCGAACTCCCCGAGGACTCAGGTGAGCCAGGCGACGAGTTTGATGCTATCTTCGAGAACGAGCCAATTGACCTTCCCGGCGAGCCACCGCACGACGAGGGCACACTCGACCTGTCCGAGATAGTCGAGGATGGCGATTTACTACTCGAGAACCACGACGCGATCGACGGCGGCGAGGACGACGGGACGGCCTACAGACAGTTCGAACCGTATCCGGGCGTCGAACGCGAGACGAAGATCGATTTCAAACTCGTCCTCGAGCACGTCGACGAGGACATCGAAGCGACTGTCGAGACGACCGAAAGTGCAACGGTAACCGTCCGGATTCCGGGCCACACTGACGAATGAAACGTGCCGCCGTCGTCCTCGTCGGTGCCTTCCTCGTTGCCCTCGCGGGACTGTACGGCCTCTCGATGGTCGTCGCCGTCCACGAGGTCCCCACCGACAGCATGGAGCCGACGATCGAACAGGACTCGAGCATCGTCGTCCTCGACTGGGGCGATCACGACGACCTCGAGGACGGTGAGGTGATCGTCTACCGGGTCAACGGCGACGACTCGGAGCGACTCGTGGTCCACCGGATCGTGACCGACGTCGAGGAGGGAGAAGACTGGGTCGCGGACCTCGAAGACGACTCGGTCACCTGCGAGGCGGCAGTGTACTGTCCAGCACCGAACGACGGCTACATCACCAAAGGCGATGCCAACCCGTCCTACGATCAGGATACTGGACTCTCCAGGCCAGTCGAACCCGACTGGATCGAGGGAGTCTACAGAGGAAACAAGGCGAGTGCCTCGGGGCTTGACCCCGAGACGGTTCACTGACTGGGCTCTACGGTGTCGTGGCTGCCTGTTTGTCCTCCGGATCCTAACTTTCCCCCTCGTCGCATCCCGATTCCCGTAGTTCGCGCTTTCGTTACCTCGTGTCGAGCGACTGTGAAGTGGGATCAAAGAGCGGGGCTGGTTCGACGACGGACAGAAACAGCAACCACAGGGGTACCGGAGCAGGTCGGTGTCGTCACGTCCCTCCGCGGTCAAACCCGCGACGACATCCAGAACGGTGCCTTCAGTATTAACCAACAGTTAGCCAACTATGTCAATACTGTTGGTTAAGCTGGTTCAACTCACTCGTCTGGGTTCGGCTCTTCGTCCGGAAGGATGCTCTCGCGAGCGGTGTTCACGTTTGACTGAACTGTTTTTAAGTAACCTTCCGGATCGATGCCTACTGCGTCGGTGTGAATCGTTCGGATTCTTCGACAACGACCCAATCGACGGCCTCGTGTACTGAGACACCGTCAGTCACAAGCAGCTCTGCGATCCGACCGATGGCATCCTCACGCACAAGACTTTGAACCTCCCTCACCACCTGTGAGTTTTTCAGCGATCACTCGAGGTCGTAGGTAGCGATCTCTTGGGAGCCACAGATCGGGCATTCGTCAGCGTCGTCCTCGACACTGTATCCGCAGTGACGACATTCGCGAAGTGCTGTCGCTGACGACTGCAGGCTGACGACCCACGAGAAGACGTCTTTACTGATCATACGAGGTGGGGTCGACAATCTCGCCACAGTTGGGGCATTCTGCCCAGAGTCCGGGCTCCCCGGCAGCCGTTTCGTATCGAATGATCACGTGCCGGTCGGTGACTGTCTCACCGCAGAATGAGCAGGGGCCACGGACTGTCTTTTGATTATCAGGGGCCATTCTCGTTGTTTCACTGTTGTGGGGGAGAGGGGAGCGTGTGACACCGCATCGGAACTGGCTTGCTCGTTGGACTGAGCCATCTCCGCCCCCTCACTTTCCGATAGACTGCTCACCAACTTATACTTCAGGCGAGCAGAGTGAAAAGTACTTGTTCAGGTCATGTTCTCGATCTTGCTTCCCGGAACCACGACGTGAAGTCCCTCGAGGGACTCCCCAGCGGTAAGCGTACTGGCGCGGGGGACCCGCGTCATTCTGCGTGTTTTGTACAACCCTACTGCCGCTTTTGCACCAGATCGTGCAAGACTGAGGTATAACGTCGTAACACAGGAGAGTTGCAACTACTCGAGAGCCATCAGTTGTGCTCACTGATGAGCGTTCAACCCGGTGTTGTGCGGTCCACTACCATCGGAGCCGGCGGGGCTCGTGTGTTTCTCGTGTGATCGACGCTGATTCGCTGTCTCTCCCACCAATCTCTAGGCGGTACCCGGACAGACCATGTATAGTATTGGTTTATCCGCGATTGTCCCCCTTCCGACTCTATCGCAAGTGCTTCGTCGCGGTCGATGAGATTAACTTCGCCAGCCCCCGGCGTTTCACCATTACCGAAGAGCGTCGCCTGTCCTTGAACACACTTGAGCCGCTGCACGTACCCAGCGTCGACGAACTCGGAGAGTACTCGGCGGACGTGTCGCTTGCTCACGTCGACATCGACGGCTTGAGCAACGTCGGAGACGGTGAACTCGTCGCCCAGGCGTCGCCAGGCGCGTGCGATTGCCGTCGCGGTGTCACTCCAGGTATCGACGACCTGGGCATCCCCGATGACAGGGAGATCGTCACGGAGCGCAGAGGTCCTCGCGACGACAGTGGCCCCGCTATCGCCTCGCGCGAACCGAAGAATCGCCTGCATGGTCTGGTCCTCGGTCATGTGGGCGAAGTAGTCGTCAGCGAGGTCGTCACCGTACTCTAGGCAATCTCCGCGCCCCGACTCGCGTGAGGTGTCGACCTCGCGACCGTCGAGGGCGGCGAAGCGCTCGATCGCATCGTCGCCGAAGTGCTGGCAGCCCAGTAGCGCTGCGAGGCGGTGGTCGCCGAGGTGGTTCGCACCCTTAACGTTTCCGTAGTTCTCCCACGCTGCGACAACGTCCTCGAGACGTTCGTCGTCCTCCAGTAGGTCACGGACGCCCTTGGTGGTGATCGCGGCGGGCTTGCCGACAGACACGGGCTTGTCGCCCCGCTCTCGCGGAGCCTCGATGCCGGCGTACTCATCTGCGATCGCCTCCAGAAGGGCAACGTCGCCGTCGGTATCCTTAGTCGTGGGATCACCCTCGTAGAAGCGCGGTCGGTCAGCGGCCTGGAGTACGCGGAGATCGAGGGCGTTCTCGAGAAACTCGGCTCGTTCTTCAGGTGAGTCGTGGATGTCCACCGATGTAACCTGGTCTTGGAGCGCAACCGACCACAGCGACCGCCGTCCGGTCGCATCGAGGCCAACAACAGGCACGTCGGAGGCAGGAGGCGTGTGGAGGAGAGCACCGTGGTCGTTCCGATCGACGACGGTGCGGGCCTTCGAGCCAGTGTCGACGGCATCGACGATCGTCCCCTCGGTTGCGTCGGAATCGAACGCCCAGGTGTCGGTATCAACCCGACTGCCCGGTTCTCCGTCACCTGTGGGCGTAATCACAGCTGTGAGCAGGTGGTGAGCGTTCGGATGTGCGTAGCCGTCGTCGGCCCAAGCAGCGAGCCGGCGGCAGCCCTCGCGACCACCGCAGAGCGCGGTAACGGCGACCCCGACGAGCTCCTCGGCGTGCCCCTTCCCCGCACGGACCGCCTCGACAGTGTCGGCGACCAACTGAGCGAGGTCTCCGTCGACGGGCAGGTCGTCGAGGATGCCGTCGACAGTCGGCGGCTCGCTCCCGGAGTTCGTCGCGGCGGCCAGCGCGTCTCGGACAGCCTCCTCGATCCAGTCGACAACGTTCGCGGCGGGGTGGTGTCGGTCGACGTCACCGAGAGCAGCGTCGAGCGTGTGGAGCGCCTCGGCAGGATCGCCGCCATCCGCGATGGTCTGCAGGACTTCCCGAACGGAGAAGTTCTCGAGCAGGTCGTCGTCAACACGCCGGAGGATGTCCTCAGCTGCTTCGCGGGCCTCGAAGAGCTCTCCGAAGCGAGCCAGCACGTCGACCGTCTCCCCAACGGCCTCGGTGTCCTCAGCCACGCCGTCGAGCCATGCTCGAACGAACTCGTCGTCGTAGAGTTCAGCCCCAAACATGTCCCGCCGGTCGTCGACGCCCTTGCGGAGGTTCGACCCGAGCCAGGTAGCAAAGTCGAGGGCCTCCTCGCCGTATTCGGTGGTGAATGCCTCGCCGGGGAACTCGTCAAGGACGATTGCGCGATCTTCCGCCGCTCTCGAGCCGTTCTCGTCGCGGTGGATGTACCGTGACACGCTCGGGACGTGAGCGTGTACGTAGGAGCCGATGAGGAGATCGGCAGGAGCATCGGGGTCGGTCACGCGGTCCCAGCCGTCGCTGTACTCACAGGAGGCATCACACGGCAACTCCGCGCCGAACAGGCCGCGGGCCTGGGTGTGGATCTCCTGAGGCGTGTAGCCGAGCCGCCGGGCCACGTGCACGACCAGCGCCCAGGCAACGCCATGCTCCCCTTCAGCGGTCGGACAGGTCGGTCGCTCAAGGTTGACGTCGTCCTTGTCGCCCTCGGAGAAGATGTCGCTGGGGTCGAGGTCCTCTTCCCCGTCGTCCTTGTCGGCCCCGACTTGCTTAAGTGCCGCATCGAGGACTCCCCAGCGATTACGGAGCCGGTTCTTCCCAGCCTCGCGGACGTGTGATACCGCGGCGTTGAGGACGTCGTCGCGAACGCGCTCCTCGGAGAACACTGGGAGTACGACGGCGTCGACGCCCCACTTTTCAGCCTTCTCGAGGGCCTGCTGCTGAAGTTCCTTCCGGGCCGCGAGGTACGACAGCGGCTGCTCAAGGGCGGCTTTGATCGTCCCGGTCGTCTTGCCGGTCGCCGGCAGCGAGGTAACGACCGTCAGATCTCCGCTCCTGACGGCTTTGCGGATCAGGTGCTCGACCTCTTGGCGGGCCTTGTCGAGTGCGTCCAGGTCGACACCGGAGAACTCGCGGGCGTTGACGAGCTCGTCGCTGGCTGGCAGTTGAGGCGTGAGGTCGCGACTATCGCCAGTGTATGCCGGATCCCAGTGTGGGAGCGGGGCTCCATACTCGTCGCGGAGACGGCGGTAGGCCTCGGTGAAGGTTTCGCCCTCGACCGGCACCGTGGGGTTGTCGATGAGGCCGCTATCGAGTGCCACGAATCGGATTGGGTCAAGTGCCCGCTTCGAATCGGCGTCCCAGACGTTGCCGCTCTCGAAGACGAGGACGCTCTCGCCGCTCTCACTTTCCCGCCAGGCAGGGTCCAGCGCTCGGACGGCCTGTCCGTCGACCGAGGTTCCCTCAGCGGTAATATCACTCTCCAGGGCCTCAGGACGGAGATCCCAGAAGGTCACCTCGCCGATCACGTCAAGGATGACGTCGAACTCGGAGATCGCGTCGGCGGTGGTGTAGTACTCGGGGAGCGGAGCGTCGTACTTCTCGCGAGCGAGTTCGTAGGCGCGTGGGTACTCCTCCTCGATCGGCTCGTCGAAACTGTCGATGAGTCCCTCCGCGACAGCGACCGCGCGGACGACGTCTGGGGCGTCGGGCAGGTCGGCATCGACGTCGTCGGGATCCACACGCCCCGCGGCGTTCCAGGCTCGGCGGACATCGACGGTCGCACCGATCTCTCGCGGATCGGGGCGGTGCTCATCAGTCTCGCCGTCTGGATCTCGGCCCGTATCGAGGCCGGCCTCTTCGACGGCCTGGACGGCTTTTCGGTAGGTTTCACGGTCGGAGAAGCTGAGATAGGTGCCTCCGTCCTTTCCCTCGCGTTCGACGAGATCCTCCTCGGCAACGACGCCCAGCGCCTGGGCCGCTCGACGAAGCGACCAGTAGGGCATTTGATCTGCATCGACCGCCGTCTGCGCGTCGGGTGTCCAGACGGGGATCTCGTAGCCGAGTTCCTGCAAGTAGCGAACACCCCGGGCCCAGTCCTCGCCTGTGGCGATCTCCCCAACATACCACCGCTCATTCGATATCAGGGCCATTTCGACGGCGGTGCCGTGTTGTCCGTCGGCAGTGTCGTGGAATATTCCCTTCTCCTTGTCGATGTAGGTCGCGTTCCCGGTGTTGTAGCCGTTCGCCCAGACTGGAACGATCGCCTTTTTTCCGGAGCCAGAGCGGTCCTCGGCGTCTTGGAGGGTTTCTGTCCAGTGGTCTACGACTGTTCTGTCGGCGACGTCGTAGATGTCCAGATCATCGATCGCGGCCTTGACGTCCTCGACGTAGGGGGTGACGGGCACGTCGGCGAGGTCGAGATTGCGATCATCCTCGATCGCGCTGGTGGCCTCGGAGCGGAGTGCCTCCTTTCGCTGTTCTGCCGCACGCTCGTTCTCGAGCCAGCTTTCAAGGACCTCACGCCAATCGTCGGCATCATCGGCGTAGTCGGGCCACAACTGGTCGACGAGATGGTCGACTCGCTCGTCTGTGTCATGCTCGCGAGCGGTAAACGCTTCAGCCCACCCAACGCCGTCCTCGATGAGGTCCTCATCAACGTCTTCGAGGGGTGTGATCGAGTAGTCGATGTCGTCAGTGTCAATCGGCGTGACGACGGCGGCGTGATCACGGTGAATCGCGAGCGGTGTCTTGTACTGACGGTTGTGATTATTCGGCCAGTCCGGATCAATGACGTCGCCTGCTCCGTCGATTCGAGCCTCTACCCGATCCTGAGCGTCCTTCAGCCACTCTTTGGTTCGGTCGATGAACTCTTGAAGAATCTTGCCGACAGTCTTGGAGTCCTCAACGTCGAGGAAGTACTCTGCGATCGGGAGGGTGGCCTCCGGCGCACCGAAGATATAGGCACCGCCCACCGAATCGAGCGCGTAGACGGCGTCGCGGTCACCGTAGAGGGTCGCGAACTCGTCGATGTAGGCGGCCAGAGTTTCTTCGGCGGTCGCGAGCGTGTCATCGTCAAGGCCGCCCCGTCGCCCTTTCAACTCGTCTCGGAGGTCGATGTCGCCCCAGGCGGCGACGGCGCGGAGATCCTCGGGACCGGGGTTCGGGTTTTCATCGTCCTTGTGTTCGAAGCCGTCCTCGGTCTGGCGAGCGGGCGTCCAGCGGCGATAGGCCTCCGAGGTTTTGTATGAAGTGAGCGCGTAGAGCGTCCGGTCGAGGTTGCGATAGATCTTGGAGAGATCCTTCGCGAGGCACACCGGTCGTCGGGCTTATCCCAGCCTTTGGCGATCGTCTCGGGGTTGGTCTCGGGGCGGGTTAGATACCAGCCGACATGATCAGTCGGCGCGGTTGTGGGACAGCCGTCGACGTCGCCCAGCGCTTCGTAGACCGGGCGGACCTGTTGGTAGTGCTCTCGAATCCTGTTGTCGTCGATTTTCAACGACATCAGTGGCGAGCACCTCCCTCGGCATTGAGTAGCCGAGCTGTCTCACGCCAGCCGGTGCTGGGTGAAGCCTCGGCAAAGTCGCAGTCGGTAACGGTACGCCACCTATCGTTGGTCGTAGATATTCCCGGCATGTGTCGGATTCGGATAGGCCTTAACGGCGGCCTGAAGGCCGACGAGCTCGGATTCATCCGCCTTAGCGCTCAGAGTAACGCTAATGTGCCGGGAGCGCCAGTTTCCGAGTACAGGCATCTTGGTGCCTGCCGTCGTACTGCCGGCGAGCCCGGGGCAGATCCGTACCGTGGTCTTGTCGGTAGTATGGCGAGACCACGGCTGCTCGTGGTATGCGCACGATGCGGCAAGCGGGGACAACAAGCGACATAGCTAGTCATCCCGCTCCAGTCGTCATTTCCAAAACGTCGGCCCGGTCTGAGTAGGGCCGGAGCGGGCCGACGTTTGCGCTGATTGTCTTTCGTAGCGACATCCATCAGTTTGATTTGGGGTTCTTCTGTACCAGTTATGTCTGTACTATCGGATTATGAATCAGCCTCAGCAAGCAGCTTGGCGACCGCAGCATCAAGACTGCTGAGGTTTTGATCATCGCGATATTCTCGGAGAGCGTCTGCTCGCTGAGGGCGGACAGTTATTGTCGTGATCTCGGTCGGCATATACGGTAAAACGATCAGTACCTCAGATAACTCCTACAGAACTACTTTTCCGGAGCAAAATCCATATCCTAGTCCCTTGAATACAATTTCTTAGAACCGGGTCGATGAAAATTATCCTTCATTCGTAATCAGAGGGAAACATTAAGAACCTACCTGCCAAATTTTCCATCATATCATGAGCAAGGAGGAGCCAGAGTTCGGCGAGTCAGAGTTCCTAGGCTGGCTCCTCTTACGGCAACTAAAGGAAC
>LFCJ01002313.1_pt1 | contig 13710 bp, 8 predicted proteins | sample 643141 | NCBI WGS metagenome assembly LFCJ01 (sample SAMN03766243, study PRJNA286221) | soda lake metagenome | biome: soda lake; feature: Kulunda steppe; material: water; isolation source: sample B1-Br-g2 brine of Lake Bitter-1 | place: Russia: Kulunda steppe | collected 2010-07 | reverse complement strand
GAACGCCACCCCGCCGAGGAAGTCTCGGGCGATGACGACGGTATCCAACGCGCGGGTGATCGCCGTGTACGCCAGGCGGTTCTCTTCGCGTTGGTACTCGTCGTCAGAGCGGTACTGTTGTGCGAGTTTGTGCGGGTATCCGTCCACGATCACCGTCGCCGGGGCTTCCCGGCCTTTGGCTTCGTGGATCGTTCCGATTTGCACGAGTGCAGGGCGGAGTTCGACATTGCTGGATATCGCTCCCACGGCCATCTCCCGTTCGATGTCCGAGAGGTCGAGCACGTCAAGGATGTCGCGTGCGTTCGAGCAGTCGGGGAACGCCGTCCAGATGTCGGTAACTGATCCGCCGGTCGCTGTCTCCGTTCGTAGGCCGATGTCCGGCGACTCGGCCATTTCTGCGCGTTCTTCGGAGCGATCTGCGTACTCAATCAATGTCTCGGCGAGTTCCGCGTCTATGCCTCCCGTTCGACGCGTAACGCTTCGGAGGGCTTCGGCGATGTCGAGGAGGTCGGAGTGCCACGGCCAGTAATCGCCGTTACCGGCGCCCATCTTGTCGCCAACACCCGTGAACGGGATGCCTTCACGTTGGAGGGCAGTTGCGACGCATCCGACCTGGCGGTTCGTCCGACAGAGGATGTAGACCGCTTGCGGCTTCTCAACTTCCTCCCCAGGCGTGTGCGCATCGAACGACGAATCGAGCGAATCGTGGTCGTCGAGCAGCCGAAGGACGAGGCGAGCGAAGTCGGCGGACGACGGGATGCTCTCATCATAGATGCGCCCACGACTGTCCTCTGCTGCGGTGATCTCGCTTTCTGGGAGAACTGTGCGGGCGAGACGGCAGACTTCCTTGGAGCATCGCCACGACTCCGACAGAACTTCTTCCCGATCTGCGGTGCGACCGGTGAGGTAGCGCGGTGACGCGAGCTTGAAGCCGTAGATGGACTGGTGCGGGTCGCCGCAGAGAATGACGTGATCGAGATCACCGCTCTCGATCCACCCTTTAATAACGGCGTACTCGAGAGGCGCATAGTCCTGCGCTTCGTCCACCATTAGGATCTGGCAGCGCGGCGTTCGGTTGCTGTTCGCTGCTTCGAGGATGTAGTCATGGTGCTCGACGTAGCCCTGCTCATCCTTCCACCCCCGCCACTCCTCAACGAGGCTGATGACCCGTTCCGGGTGGAGGTCGTTGACCGTCACTGGGAGGTCTTGCACCGCCGATACGCTGATGGAGACGCCCTCACTGTATCCGTCCCCTTGCAGTGTGAGCATTTGATCGACTGCGATTAACTTCTCTGCCGGGGAGAGATTCGGGTCGTCGTCCGCGTGAACGATCTTGAGCGGGTTCGACGAACTCGATTTGTACGGCACTCCCTTCGAGTACCAGTACTCGCGGTACACGTCGTCGCTCTCGTCGTCTCCTGGGCAGATGATGTCGTCGTAGTCGATGTGTTGGAGCTGCGTGCAGAGGCTGTGCAGCGTCGTGACGCGGGTTTTCAATGCGCCGACCTCATCGAACTCGTCTCCCTGCAACTCCCTCCAGCGTGCCACTACGTCGTCACTTAGGTCGTCCGCGTGGCTTCGGGAGAACGAAACCCAGCGGAAGTCCTCCCACGTGTACCCTTCGTTGAGAAACTCGTCTACAAGCCCACGCACTCCCGCTTCGGCGTTACCGAGAATGAGTGTGGACTTGCCTCCGCCGGCGACTCCGGTTATCCGGTGAACAGTCGTGTCAGTCACGGCTTGATCACCCCGGAGTCGGAACCGTCTTCGGATTCTTCGATGTTAGTCTGCTCGTTGAAGCTACGAACGGTTTCTTCGGCGATGTTGAGGGCGTCCGCGCGGAACGCGTACACCGTCTTCTTCCGGCCAGCGAACCGTCGCTGCGCGCTGTCTCCGAGAGTCACATCGTCGCGTTGGAGAGTGCGTGAGAGCGTGCCGAGGTATCCCGTTGGCGACTTGCTCGTCTCGTCTTCGAGGATTTGCTGGAGGGCTTCCGAACCCACCCATACCGTGTTTTCGTCGTACTTGGACGCGGAGGCGGGTTCGTAGTAGCTGTTCCAGATGTTGTTCGGCACGGGATCCTTGTCGGCGTACACTTGCCCTGCGACGCGCGATTGGAGGATTTCGACGATGCGGTCGGCGATGATGTCTTCTTCGCTCATCGTCTCGGACTGCTCCAGTTCGGCTTGTTCGAGCCATTCATTGCGGATGTAGTCCCAGTCCCTGTTTGCGATCGAGATCGTCGTCAGGAACTGCGTCAGGTACGCGGATTCAAGTGGGGATGGGGAGTCGGCGTTCAGCGCACTGGCGTCGAATTGCAGTCGGCGCGTGCCGTCGACTTTGGATTCTTCGGGCGCATCTATCCAGACGGTCAGGATCAGTTCATCTGGCTGCTGGTAGGCGCGAACGTCTTCTGTCCGTTGTAGGATGTCTACTGCTTCCGCGGTCAACAACGCTGCTTCAGCTGCTTCGAAGTATTCGCCGACCTCGCGGAGGCGGCGTTTGATCCATTCCGCGCTTAGTCCTGTGTCGGTGGCGATCTCGTTACCGAGCGTGCGGATTTTGTGGTTGCTCGTCCACCATTCCCGAGATATGTTAGCTGTGAAGCGTCCGCCTGTGTCGTTCTCGGGTTCGACGCGGAGGCGGGTTGAGTCTTCGAAGACCACCAGGTTCATCAGATATCCGTTGCCGATGGCGAGTAGGATGCCATCACGATCGTCGGCCTCCCGGGGTTCGATTCCGTCCGGGAGGTGGTCTGGTTCTGTTCCAGTCATTTTGCTGTGCGTCCCCGAACCCGGATCGTGTCCAGGTTCAGATACTTTTAGCCGCCAATTGAATTTAAACCCCACGAAGCAGGGGGTGTGAAGTAATCGAATTGAGAGTGAAGAGGCTCTGTAACCCACACTCCCGATCCTCTTATAAATTTGAAGCACAAACTTTATGTAACGAGATGTCACTGAACAGGTCAACATCCGCAGAAATCCTCGAAACCATCGACGAACAAGGTGCAGCAACACCAGGCTACGTCATCGACGAAACCGGTAAAAACGAACGCTACATCCGCCGACAACTCACCCAACTCGTCGAAGCCGACCTGCTCGAACGCCCCAATCGCGGGATGTACAGGCTAACCCGACAAGGCGAACTCGCACTCGAACACAAACACCTCATCGGCACCCCAGACCTCTTCGACGCCGTCCAAACACCGTAACACCCCACCGCTCCCCCTCCTGCACAGTTCCACCGACCACAAGTGTCATCTCCATCACCCAGAGGTCTACCCCTACCGTAGACACCCGCTCCAAGGGTAGACACCAAATCCGCAAGGCGTGACCGGGGTGTCTGACCCCCTCGTCTATACGCGCGCGAGAAGTGGACACTCTCCCAGGGAAGGTGTCCACCGAAGGACGGGGGGTCGTAGACACCCCCGTCTAAGCATCACTCAGAACCTTTGAAACCGTTGAAAACAGCCGTCTATCCTCCGTACCCCCACCGTAGACACCCCACTGATGTTTTGCGATTTTACTGTCTACCCTCTTCACCCACCGTAGACACCTCTCGCAAGTGGAAAAGTTGCCGAGGAGGAGGTAGTGACGGTCTGGTAGTTCAGCGTCCACCCGTACACGCGTTCATAGATGTGGGGAACGGCGGAATTCACCGCTTCCGCGGAACTTTTACTAGGATCGGGGGAGTAGAATTAGCTGGATTCGCCGTGGCTCCGATTCCCGCCGGGGCGGATTCGGGCTTGCGTCCCCGAGCCCGGGTTTTCCCACTTTCAGCTTACGTAGTGACCTCTCAGGCCCATATAATACTTTGCGGTTCAGCGTCTGGTGCGAAGACGATTACATCGAACACGCGAGAGTCGCTGTTCGCCGTGTCCACTGGATCGGGATCGCTGGGCAAGGTTAACGTGAACATCTCCGACCTCTCATCGAACCACTTCCCAACCACCTCCTCTCCAGTTGCCGCATCGATACCCACGACAACTGACGGATCAGTAGTAGCGGAGAGAACATCGGGAACCGAACCTTCGGATGGTTCGGGGACTTCGAAGACGCCCTACTGGTCATCCCCTGCGGTGTCGAAGACGCGAAACTCGCCGCCCGCACCTGACCCGCAGGGTTATGGAACGGGTTTGGACGAACTGGTCTAAGCAGGATCTTTCACGCTGCTACTTCTGGGAATCGGTCTATTGAACCGTAAGAGCGCTCGGACGTCGGCTAGGGATGTGAACGCCTCGTTAAGCAACCTGATCCTTGGACAGATTCTTAGAACCGAATCTTTTCTTCCAGCGTATTCACCTCGTTTCCATCTTCAAGAAGGGGTACTAAGATAGTAGGATCGCAGTTGGTGGTTCGTCATTCCGGATGAATCCCAGGATGTGATCTCGATTCTATTGTGAAGTACGCGCAATTATCACAGAACGAAACAATTTTCATCAACACTTCTTACAAATACCAGTAATGGTGGGATTGAGGGGAGATACGGTCGAGATGCGTCAACCGGAAGCACTTGATCCACATCCGCTCAACAGCGAAGTGTACGACGATCAAGACGATATTGACGAGTCATTCTTGACCAGCATCCGAGAACAGGGTGTTCTCGAACCGATCGTCGTTGACAGCGAAGATACGATTATCTCCGGCCACAGGCGCGTGGCTTCTGCAGTCGAAGTTGGACTTGATGAAGTGCCCGTGCGGATTGAAGAATTCGAAACGAGTCTCTCGAAGCGCGAGGCGCTCGTTCATCACAATCGACAGCGCGAGAAGACGTTCTCCCAAAAAATGCGTGAGGCTGAGGTGCTGGAAGAGATTGAACGGGAGCGAGCGCGGGAACGACAAGGAGCGCGTACGGATACTTCCTGTTCAGATGAACAGGAGGTTGACGGTAGACTAACGAGAGACGAAGTAGCAGAGACAGTGGATTTCGGATCGGGTACCACCTACCACCGCGCACGAACAGTCTGGGAAGCACGTGAGTCGGATGACAAGCGAGTAGCAGCGACAGCCGAAGAGCAAATCGAACAACTGGATGCTGACGATCAGTCGGTTAGTGGCGCCTATTCGACAATCAAGAACGAGCAACGGCGAGCCCAGACGTCTGAGAGAGATTCTTCGGAGAAGTCCTCAATGACGCCGAGTATAAAGGGAGAATCAGCGCCGGCGCTTTTGCAAGCCGATGCAAGCTCGCTCCCACTAGCCGACGAAACGGTTGATATTATTATTACATCGCCGCCATACAACCTCGGTCACGAGCAGTGGACGATGGGGTGGCGTTCCACCCGTGATGAGGGGATTGGCTATTACGATGACCGACCCGAGGACGAGTATCGCGAGTGGCAACTCAAGATTCTTCGCGAGTGTTATCGGGTGGCCTGCGACGGCGCGTCGCTCTTTTACGTTCACAAGGTTCGGATTCGCAACGGTGAAATCTTGCATCCGGTTGAATGGCTCCGTGATGACGAGAATCCGTGGTCGATCCGCCAGGAGATCGTCTGGAACCGCAAGAGCACACACAATCACGAGCCAACGTTGTTCCGTCCCCTCGATGAACGTCTATACTGGATGACAAAAGGTACGCCGACGGTTCCAGACGACGGGATTGATATGGGTTCTGTATGGGAGTTCCACGGCCCGTGGCCGAACACGGATCATCCAGCCCCGTTCCCTGAAGAACTTGCAGAGCGATGTCTCGAGGCAGTGGGAACGAAAGGCGATATTGTACTAGATCCGATGGGAGGCTCGATGACAACTTGTGAGGCGGCGGAAGAACTCGGATACGAGAGTATTGGAGGGGATATCAACCGCAAATACATCACTGGGTTCGTCGAAAAGAACGTAACAGACTGAACTAGTGATCTCCTTGCCGAATAAAGGTCGATGGAGGTAACCGACTCTGTTGAAATCTCTGAGAGATAATTATTTTTTGAGTGGTCTGCTGAATATAGAGAGTCTATGCAGCACGGCGGCCCGATTCTTTCGAATGTTCGGTTTTGATTCACCTGGAAGAGAACATGCCAAAGAAACTTAATATTCGACCTGATCGAAATCGAAATTATCTGTTCAGACGATATGGTAGGAAACAGCTCCGTTAGATTTTGCTATCTTCCTCCTGTTGTCGCTTGCGGCGCTCTACCTCTTGCTTTTTGACGATCTCCTCGTTTCCTCGTCGATAATTTCGCGAGACCGTCGATCTATTTCGATCGGTCAGTTCAGCCCACTCAGAAGCTGTGAGTCCCTCCACCTCGATAGCGTACATATCGACTCCACGAGCCGCACTAGTATGTCTCATGAACCAAGCGAGTCGCTCAATACCTCCGGCCGGAACTTCATCGTTTAGCTCCATATGATGCACATTGTACCCCCAATTTAAATATTTGTCGCACAATGTGCAACATCCATTGAGGTGGCTACAATCACATGGCAGACTAATATCAATCACAATGGAAAACAGAGATGAAACCCATTTCAAGCTCCATCGCAATACCCACTCTCTACCAGCAGATCAACCCTCAATATTCTGTAACCGAGTCTCTCTCAGATTGCCAGGCCCGTGTTACAGACATCACCTATACTGACCGATCGCTACCCTCGCAGATTTGGTCTGATTCGTGGCAAACTCGCGCCTTGTATTCATCACATCGTTTGTATCGACTGTTAATGATTTCCACAGAGCCAGGTAACCTGTTCCGATGCAGGGATTGGATTCCCTCTCAGACGACGTGTATAAATGTGCTAATTGACAACTCGATAGTGGATGTCGAACGACATCAACGATCCAATCGACTTGCAGGCGCTTTGTGACGTGCTTGTCAAAGACCACCAAGCGACCTACATCGCCGCCCCCGAACAGACACTCGCCAATCAGTCTCCCGTACTGCTCTTCCACGTTCCCGTCGGCACCCAACGGCTCTCCGAACTGCGGGGGAACGTCGCACACCACCTAGAAGGCGTCGACGGCATTCGCCTCGGCGAATACGAGTTGCCGTTTTCGCTGCGACACGTGCTGCACTCGGATGTACACGAGTTCCGCCGAGTACCGCTATACGCCGACTCCCAACCCGGGATGAATGATGTCTTGCTCGAAGAAGGCATCGAACAGGCCCAGCAGGTGGTAGCTGGCGAGATAGAGCCAGATGCACCGGCATCGGAGTCGATCGAACTTTTGACGCTCGTCGAAGAACTCGCGGATGCAGGTGCAGTTGCGGTCGAGCTGCGCAACGAACCGCTCATCGAGTTGGGAATTATCGATCTTCGAATCCCGATGATTCCAGCCGATGGCCATCCGATCGCCGGGCCGTGCGAGTCCGTCATCTTTGACGGAAAGACGTACGATTTCCGATTTAATTGCGTTCTGGAAGACCCTTGTGGGTACAGAACAATGCGAACGCCGCTCTACATCGACGGGTCGACACATGGGTTACCAGAACTTCCTGTTCATGAAGGGCTAGCCCACTTCAAGGACGTCCAGTTAATCATCGAAGAGATCGACTCGTCGAGAGAGGCCTACAAGAAGTTGCGTGACGTCGTCCCCGCTCATGGTTGAAAATACAACAACCATTTCTTCGCATCGCCTCTCCGACTCGGCAACCCACTCCGCATAAGCTTTTATCAACAAAAGACGGCCTGCCGTGAGACTTACATAATCAAAGAGATTCCTGAAAGAACGCTTGTTGACCGAAAAGTTAGTCACGAATCGACTGATTTCGATTAGTACCGCTGCCGATGTGAGATCATTCACTCCATCAGAGAATCGATCACATCGACTGCTCTCTCAAGTTTGATTTCGCATATTTTATTAGATTATCCACAAGTATCGTATAAAAAGGATCTCGTATGGAATGTAACAGTAATCTTTCCTGCCCGGTATCCGGATGTTCATTTGATGGAACGCTAAGTCGGGTCATTCATCACATCACCGAGCAGGAAGATTCGGATCATACCTGGGAGGCGCTTGGCTATCAGAACTCCTGGCAATTCCGAACGATGCATGAAAACGGCTCCAACGGAAGTTCCTCGTCCGCGGAAATTGACGGTCAAACACCGTCGTCCACTGGCCTAACCGAGAGGCTACAGTCGGTGCCACTGGAAGACGTTCCTGGAATTGGGGATACACGAGCGGAGGCGCTCAGCAAAGACGGCTATACGAATGCTATAGATATTGCAGACGCATCGATATCCGAACTAAAGGAGACCCGAACGGTCAGCGAGAAATCGGCACGTTGTATTCAAACCACGGCGAGAGAAGCGTGTGGATATCAGGATCCTTTTATCACTGAGTTGTCCGAATCGCTGGACGTCGATCGCCGTGAACTGGCCGATGCGTATGCGGATCTCGCACCGACGGTAATCACACCCGAAGAGGCGAAAGGAACGCTCGAACGTCTCTTTGGTACCGACACCGAACACTCCGTAATCCACCTCACCGACCACGCACTGCGATTCCGACATTACCTGATCCAGGCCGGCTTTGACACGCTCAACGATGTGTCCCGGGCGTCGATCGACGAATTGACCGAAGTGTCGTACATTGGTGATCGGCTGGCAACGAGCCTGCGGGAAAGTGCTCGAGCAACACTGGACGAGTGTTCGCAAACGCACGAGTCCGGGTCAGTTACTGGCGAATCACAAGAGTCCGATCCTGACACGACGGTAGATGACGACCGGTCGAGTCGAGCAGGAAAGGGCACCGGCCGTCCCGCCGGCGAGAGGGACATCGGTACGTCTCACTCGGACGGCGACAACCGAAGACCGACTGTAGACCACGATTCCACCGGCGAGGTCGACCAGCGTGCGAGGGAACTTCTGAAACGGAGTATCGGGCCCGATGCGGAATTTCGTCCCGACCAACTGGAAGCCATCAACAGCCTGGTCACCGACAAAGATCGGTTGTTGCTCGTCCAGCGAACCGGATGGGGGAAGAGTACGGTGTACTTCATCGCAACGAAAATACTCCGTGAACAGGGCCACGGGCCGACCCTCATCATCAGTCCGTTGCTGGCGCTTATGCACAATCAGGTTCAGGATGCATGGGAACAACTCGGCCTTGAGGCCTGGACGATAAACTCCAATAACACAGAGGAGTGGGCCGAGGCGGAACAGGCCGTCGTCGAAGGGAGTTGCGACCTTCTCCTTGTTTCACCCGAGCGGTTGGCGAACAGCGAGTTTCAAGAAGAGATCCTGCTAGAGATGGATGAAGAATTCGGGATGCTCGTAGTGGATGAAGCACACTGTATCTCCGATTGGGGTCACGACTTCCGGCCGGATTATCGCCGCATCAAGCGCATCCTTCAACAGTTGCCAGAGCACATTCCCGTTGCCGCAACAACCGCGACGGCCAACGATCGGGTGGTCGATGACGTCACCGATCAGGTGCCGGGACTGCGTCCCGTTAGAGGTGATCTGGTTCGCGAATCGCTGCGCATCCAGACCAACGAAATGGATTCGCGCGCCGATCGGTTGGCCTGGCTTGCGGAGAACGTTCCCGGTCTCCCATCATCGGGCATTATCTACTGCCTGACGACCGACGAGGTCGAAACAGTCGCCGAATGGTTGCGGGGGCGCGGACTCGACGTAGAGCCATATCACGGTGGAATGGATGGGGATCAACGTCGCAAGCTCGAAGAGCGACTGATGAACAACGATGTAGATGGGTTGGTAGCGACGAACGCGTTGGGTATGGGGTTCAATAAACCGGATCTGGGGTGGGTCATCCATTTCCAACGTCCGCCAAATCTCATCCGATATTACCAGGAGATTGGTCGCGCTGGGCGTGAACTGGACGAAGCCTTCGCTATTCTCCTTTCCGGAGAAGAGGATGATCGAATCGCGGAGTTCTTTATTGAGCAGGCCTTCCCTGAACCGGAGGATTTCGAGACAGTCCTTTCAATTCTGGAAGCCTGTAAAGACCCACTACACAAGCATCAAATTTTGAAATTAGTGGATATCTCCTGGAGAGCCCTCACCCGGTGTTTGGACATACTTCGGGTGGACAACGCCATTATCCGGGTTGACGAAGGATTCAAGCGGACGTCGGCTGACTGGAGTTACGATTACGATCGCGTCCAATCGGTCACGCGACAACGCTGGGATGAACTTGAGCGCATTAAAGCGTTTGTTCAGACCGAGGACTGTCTGACCCGGTTCATCGACGACGAACTGGACGGTTCCCTCACGGAGGATTGCGGTGAGTGTGCAAACTGTATGGCTCCCTTCCTCCCAGCTGATGTCCAGGATGAAGAACTCGTGCAAGCAGCTATGGAACACTACAGAGCAGACTCCTGGGATGAGATTCCACCACGATATTACATACATGAAGAAGATGGCCGGTCGAAAATCGAGGAGCATCGCAAGCCCGAGACAGGTCGTGTGTTATCTGTATACGGTGACCCAGGTTACGGTGAGTTGGTGAGGCAACAACAGAACCAAGACGAACAGTATAGCCACGAACTAGTCGATGCGGCTAGTCGTCATATCGAGATGAAGTGGGATCAATCGCCGAAACCGACCTGGGTTACGCCCGTTCCATCGGGTACCGACGGGGAGAGGGTTGAGGATTTGGCTCAGCGGATTGCGGAAAGATTGGATCTGGAGTACGTACAGGCAATTGATCTGGTTCGCGATATTCAGCCTCAGCACGAACTGGCGAACTCATACCAGAAGCGATGGAACGTCGAGGGTGCCTTCGAGGCGACCGCTGCTGTTCGATCAGAACCGGTGTTGCTGGTTGATGATACCGTTGGCTCACGATGGACATTCACCGAAGCATCACTGGCACTTCGTGATGCCGAGAGTGGCCCGGTCTACCCTTTTGCACTGGCTGACCGAAGTCGGTGGTAGATGTCTTCTCGTTCGACCAATTCATATAGATGTTGACTCAGAAGCGACAGTTCGACGACGACTCCGCAGCAGATTGCTCCCGTGTTCAGTCTGATCATTTTACCGCATTGGCTCTGTTGAAATCCTCAAGTGATGATAGGTTTCGCGCGTCGTGCTGCATACAGAGGATGAATTCAGTAAATTGATTTCGTTTGTTCTAAGCGAACCGGGCTGAATGTGTCGCTCAATAGACCTGCGAATATACCGATGGGCTGATACAGTTTGTAAATCAAAACAGATCAATGGAGGATATCCCGCAACCGTCACGTGAGCCGTACTCAGTTGACGATCGGGTTCAGATCTACATTGGTGCTAGCGATCCTGACTCTCGGTATCATGGTGTTGTCTGCGAGATTGTCGAAGTTGTTACGGACGACCTTGATTCGGAAACAGGCCGATCCACAGACGCATATTCGTATACTCTGCGGGCCGCAGAAACAAACGAAAAACTTCCAATTTCGTTCCGTCACCATGATTTAGTACCCGCTGAGGATGCTCAGTAACACACTGTACTGAAGAATCACTACCTCCGTCCATTGAGCTGTGGAGAGTACTGCATTCGCGCCCTGTATTCAGCACACCCTCTTGTCAGTTAGTGAGGGTTTCAACAGAGCCATCGCATTCATAATTTCCTTTGGGTGGTTTGAGTTGGCAGTTTTGGGCCACTACTTGTAGGTGTTTTTCGACTCTCAAGTCAAGGGGTATCAACACCCGGCACAGAAACGTTTTCGCCAGCTCCGCTAGGATCGTAAAAACGCCATCTACAACATCAGGTTGCTGTGTTTAATCTCAGCATCTATCTGACACATTATTGTTGTGTTTTCAATACACAGAACAACACCGAAAAGTCGAAACAGACAGTTTTCATAAGCCGTATCCGACACAGACCTGAGAAAAATACTTGAAGGCTTCCTCATGATGTATGAGAAGAGATGATAGATCCGATGCCGTTATTCATCAGTGTCGACACGTCTTTTTTGTTCTCGGCGGCCTCTCTTCTTATTTCGGTGGGGGTATTGACAATCTACTTTCTTCGGTACAAGCAACAAGACCAACAGTTACGCGACCAGCGTCGTCAGATCGAAACGCAGGAGAAACAGCTTGATACTCAGCAAACACAACTCGAACAACAAGAACGGCAACTCACCCACCAGGAACGACAAATCGAGCAGAAAGAACGGGAAATCGAACAATTTCAGGAAGAACTGGAGCAACTGACTCGACAGACGACACTTGCGGAACTGGAACATCAACCACATCTGGAAGTAGAGGACTACAGATTCGAAGGCGATCGCGTCGTTATCCTCCTTTCGAACTACGGGAATGGGGTGGCGACGAACCTGCGGCTGGAAACGATCCTGAATACAAGCGGGTTCGAACACAGTCGACCAATGCCGGCGATGTCCAATCTTCGACGACGAGAGAGTGACGACGCCTCTTTGAACGCGAGGGCGATTGGCTCGGGAGAGCAGTGCATCGAGTTCGAGGGCGAGGCAATCGTCGGACTCGAGGGGCCGACAGGCAGCACTCACCAGCGTTCGTTTCGTGGGGTTATGATGGATTTGCAGTACACATCGGAGGAAACTGATGCTTCGATCGAGTTTAGCATCCTTGCTGAGAGCCTCGCAGAAGAAGAAGAATCAGTCCTTGTCACCACTCGACCGTTACCGCTTGCGATTTCGAACGGATCTGAGCCGATCAATTTGGAAACGGCTGTCAGCCGAGTACTACAGTTCTGACTCAAGACTTTTCTAATAACCGTACAATATGGAAACTGATGCGATTTGTCCCGTCTGCAGTGACAAATGAGAATTCCCCTGGTGCTGATGCCGAGGCAAAAGTTTTCGACCGGTTACGCGAGGCATTCGCAGGCGACCGCGAAGGCATCGGTTTCTACAAGTTCCCAGTCGTTGACCGAGCGGGAGAGCGGTTCGACCGCGAACCCGATTTTGTTATCCTCGACAAAGAGTATGGACTGGTCATCATCGAGGTGAAGGGGTACCACATCGAACACATCGAAGATATTATTGGACAAACCTGGATTCTCCAGGGAACCAGCCAATCCGAAGCTCAGCCGTTTTCTCAGGCCCGTGATCAGGGGTTCTTCATCCAAAGCCATTTCACGCGCGAAGCGCGCCTCAACAGTCCCGGTGGCCACTGCAAGGTTCCAATGAATCCCATTGTTGCTTTGCCGAACATCACCCGGGAGGAATGGGAGCAAGCAGGCCATGACACGAATCCGTCGACGCGAGTGTTACTCGAGGATGATCTGCTACCGGCGTCACTTCGATCGGAGCTCGAGAACCTTCCGCACACGAAAAGCCTCTCCGACGAGGTCTATCAGGCGGCCCGAACCGTACTCACAGGCGGGGAGGTCATCAGCGGGAAGCGCGGTGGGGCGAAACCGAATCCACAGACGAAAGGCGATTACTATCAGAGCGTTACACGTGGCCTCAGGAAACTCGATGAAGAACAAGAGCAGATAGGACTCGCGATCCCGCCCGGCCCACAGCAAATACGGGGGATCGCAGGCTCGGGAAAGACGGTACTTCTGGCGATGAAGGCAGCGATAATGCACGTCAAGCACCCTGAATGGAAGATTGCTCTTACGTTCAATACTCAAAGTCTCTACGAGGAGATTGAGGCGCTTGTCGACCGGTTCGTTGCACACTTCAGCGATGACGTTCGCGGAGATAATCTTGAAGTGCTACATGGCTGGGGTGGAAAAACCCAGGACGGCCTTTATTACAAGCTAGCACTGGAGGCAGGCGTGGAACCACACGACGTGAAGACGGCCAAGGAAGTCTCCGATGCCGAAGGGCCTGCCGCCCTT
>LFCJ01002312.1_pt1 | contig 13712 bp, 14 predicted proteins | sample 643141 | NCBI WGS metagenome assembly LFCJ01 (sample SAMN03766243, study PRJNA286221) | soda lake metagenome | biome: soda lake; feature: Kulunda steppe; material: water; isolation source: sample B1-Br-g2 brine of Lake Bitter-1 | place: Russia: Kulunda steppe | collected 2010-07 | reverse complement strand
TGTGTGCGCGCATATATATGTACGTGTGTACATATATATATGTACATGTGTGTGCGCATATGTGGCAATGTTCTGTTCACCCATGTGTGCATACATATGAAGGTACATATTTATGAGCAGCTCGATCTCCCTGCATGTATACACATGCATATGCATGTACATACGGCTGTGCCAGCTTGGGGCAGCAGTCTACAGCATAACACCTGAGATAATTTGGATGATCATAATATCAATACATCCTCTGGTGCCCAGTATGGGGTGCGTGCATGCATATGTGTGACATGTAACACAAGCCCTAGGGTCGGCGTCTTTACCATTCCGATCGCGACGTCGGGGGTACCCATAGAAGTCCGGGTCACTGGAAGGATGAAATACAGTGTGATTAATTGCCCAGAACTTTCTGAGCTCGTACCGTTGCAGGTCCTCAACCTGACTTGAAGCTCACTCGAAGATCACAAGAAGCTGACATAACTCCACCTCCAAATCATGATGATAACGGCTTCATTTTTGTTAACCTCCTAAAATGATCGGCAGCCGCTGGCTTGAACTTCAAGCTTCGAATTCAGCTGAAGCTCGTGCGGCCGATCACAGGCGGGCAACGCTCGGCACCAGACGCCTCTTTTCCTCTGCAATCACGCGGGCCACCAATCGTTTGTCGAAGATGAGTGTGGGTATCAGGGGACCCCAGAATTCTATGACTGCTCGAGCTCCCCTCAGGGCCCTGACCCCCAGCCAACAGCACAGTCTCCCCCTGGCAACCCATGACTTTGGGGGCAATGGCCACGGGCAAACGCTTCTGCTCCTACATCCCAATGGGTGAGTTGGCTGCCGGTGCGTACCATACCGCGCGGTACACCGGGATATGTTATGATAGTGGATTGATATCAAAGATGTCAACGTCGTGCACATGCATGGCCATGGGTACATATGGGTTTATGGACATGTGCACACGCGGTTGCATCTCTGATTATTACAGGTTTTGAATTTGCATAAAATCATAAGTTTATAGAATCATGGTGTCAATCCTGGGGGGCCTTAGGGGTGATGCCGGGGGTCTACAAGTACCTGCGGACTGTGTAACAAAATGCATCTGAATGCCGCCTGACACGCCTGCCAATTAGAAGGTATATACATATATATATATGAATGTTCCCTTACATTCCCCCCTGCTTAGCTCTGGACGTCCCGGCCAGTACGGGTCATGTAAAGATAGTCTTTAGCCTTTGCCTAGCCTTTGCCTGAGCTCGAGCCTAGCCTCGTGTCCTTGCCCAAAGGGACACTTGCAGTCGGGGTAGCAAAGCGCAATTCTTGGTAGGTTTCTTTGAACCCTTGACCAGCTTGTGTCAAGTCTGAGCCTCACCTGTGCCTGTGACACATGTGGATCATGGCCCCCGCATATCAATGTGACAAAAGGCATCCGAATACCGCATACGCCTGCTAATGAGAGGGTATTTGAATGTTTTTTTACATATAGGCACGTGATTTAGTAAAATCGTATACTCATGCATGAGGGGTTGCGTAGAAGGACCCCAGTCGATGTAATACTTGATGCAATTCAGCCAGGATCTCATGATATTCAAGCCCATGGGTTAGACAATTTGCACCGGTACTGCTTTAAAAAGTGTACAAATTGCTGCAATAGGGATGGTGGTGCTGATACACAGGTGTGTATACGTGCACCATCCTGGCAAATGGCACCAGCAAGTCCGCATAAATGTGTTGCTTTGGGATAATGCGCCACTAGCTCGTAGTCAGGCTAGCCCAGGCAAGCGCTTGCTGTTGCCGGCATTGGACAAACACAAATAGTATGGTACCACAGATGCACGCGCTTCAGCTAGAGCTACATTTACACAGCCAATCTTGGACAGGATCATGAACCCCAGATCTGCAGCTATGCCATTGAAGGCAGCCATGCATGAGCACCTGTGCACGGAACGGCAAAGTTGAACAAGTACACCAAAGTTCAGCTAACCGGCCTGTCATGATGGATAATAATGGTAAATGTTTGAACGAATTCTATCATCAGGAAATGATTTATGGATGCATCTTTGCATCAAGCAGGTATCGCCACTGCAAATCCATGTAAGGATACACCCATTATTAAGCATGCGTGATAGGCAATATTTCGGTGCCTTTCATTGCAGGGTCGATGTTCAAAGTGCACATTCCAAGCATGCACTATGCAAATGCATTCTGCTCCAACCTTGCAGGCTGCACAGCCATGTTCTTCTCCCCTTGGTGGATGTCATGAGGCACCACTTTGGGCGCATCATTGCTATTGATGCCCCTGGTCAAGGGAGCAGCCCACCATGGATTGCGAACACCAAGGAGGACGCAACGCCATGGGCAATTATAGAGCTGGTGTACCAGCAGCTGACAACACTCAAGCTCAAAGGTGAACCTATGTGATGACAGAGGTAACCTTACCTTTCACAATTCCAAATGGTGCATTGGATGCCATTCTGAAGGTTTTGCATAGCAAGGAGCCAAAGTATTGCAAGCTAGTGCACTGCAATTGCAAGGAATGAAAAGCTATGTAGGTGGTGAAACACCTCTACACTTATTAAAGGAAAGGAGACAACTTGGTCTGAAATATTGGTGCAACACATTGTAAGCAAGCATACAGGAAACATAAAGCATAAATCTAACCCATGAAATGCGGAGTCAAAATGTATATTGTTGCTCAAGATTGACACATGTTGAGCATCTCAAAGATTTGATTTGGCAGGTATTACGCCAAGATTATGCTGCACACATTTGATGTAGCACTAATCTGGCATGATACAGCACCTGCCGATTTTGTGATCTGCACGCTACCAGGGATTGGTAACTCGCGTCTGGAAATTTGCACACACTTTTGGGCATTGTTGGTTATGAGTGCCAGGATGCAGACCACACTGCTAGAAACCTGCAAGAACTAAAAACTTGCATTATGGCGCCTGCTGATAATAGCTGCCCATCTAGGGGTTGAAGTTCAAATCTCTTCAATCTGAAATTGATTGAAATTCAAATTACACGAATTGAGATTTCTGAACATTCAAGGTATACAGAGGCATGGATCACACAGAGCGCCAGGCTATGTCCTTTTAAGTTGGAGCTTTATTTCTATCATACAGGCATTGGAAAGAAAAGTATGACTCGTGAAAGTATGAGAGGTGCAGTTGCCGTGGAGTTGAGTGCTTAGGTCGTATATCTATGGCTGAATCAGCCCTAGAACAGAGGCAAATGGCATTATGCCTCTGACCTAGTGCAATTTCTGCCAAACTTTTTCAAAGCTGTAGCACCAGAAAAATCTGGGAAAAGAAATTCCCCTAAATGGCCACGTTTCACCCTTGGTGCGCAATGCAGCCGTCAATTTGATGTGGGACTCAGCATGAATATTGACTGCTTCATAGACCTTGACGAACCAAAAAATGAAAATATGATGCAAATCAAAGCAAAGTCTTCAACTTTGGGCAGCTTCAGGAAATCTTTTTTTCTTCTGGGGCCACTTCTGTCACTCGGATGCGCCCCTGCATGTCCAGAATTTTGTAATCAATAGTATGGATGGCTCCTGAAGCTCAAAGGAGCACATGTGGCCCTGCAACAAAAGCTTTTTAAGCAGGTGGAGACCAGATGTGCCTATTTGTCAGTGCTCACTACACTTTTAAATGTCTAACAGGAGAGTGTGATGATTTCAAGCTCTCAAAAATACTGGAGCATGTGGAATTGAGGGAGGCAGCATACAGCGCTGTGGGGTGGCTGCATGGGCACTCAAGCAAAGTTGGGTAGTGCTGGGTTGAACAAATCATACCCAGGCACTTTCTAGCATATTGATATCAAATTCTTTTTTGTTTGTTCGGGTGCAGCAAGGCTTTTTTAGGTGGTAGCTTGGCTGAAAATATACAAACATTAGATCAGGGTCCTTCAAACATTTGTAATAAGTCCTTGCACAGAAGCAGGTTCAGCTGGGCTAGCTTAGACATTGATGTTAATACAGCAGAGATAACTCACTGAAAAATTGCTCTAAAATGCTCCCCAAGATTTGCTTTGGATATAGAACAATGGAGCCAAGTCCAATTTGTCATGCCAAATCACCATCATGAACAAATCATGGTCTGAGGAGCATAATATATGCCCCCCGTTAAGCAGTGAAATGTAAGCACGAGGTGCTGAATGTCATGTATTATGATCCAAGTGGAAAAGTGGAGCATGATCAAAGGGCAAGCCTACACATCCAGATAAACAGAGTATTGTTCCAGTAATGTAGCTTACAAAACACTGAAAACTATACCTTATAAGAAACAAAACTGGAAGGCTTGAAGCATGTAAAGCAATCAAAAGCAGCATTCAATCCTCCCCAGCCCTCTTGCTGGATGCATCGATGCTTTTAATTCTTAACCATTCCCCACCTCTCAGTGGGTACATCACGAATGTCTCAATCTCAGTCTCAGTCTCATCTTAATCTCTCGGCCTTCTGGCCACACTGCATATCATGGCCTGGGCCCTCTTGGCTTCAGCAGCTTTACAGCAGCAATCGCATCAGGGATTATCCCTGTGCACCTCACATTGGCACACTCAGGTGCTCATCTCAGGCAAGGCCGTTTTGGCCTCAGTAACAAAAGCAGGCATGCTCCTCTAATACCTCAAAGAAGCACACTCTGGCGCTTGCCCAGGCCCTCTTGGCCTCAGACTGCTGCTCAGGTCCATGCTCACCTCAGCATGCATCAAGGCAAGACATCAACGCTGCACCTCATAATGAACAGTGTAACTCAATTCTTACCCATCTTTCTGCACCCATATGATCTGTACACCTGACTTGCTCTGTACATTTCCCTTAACGCATCTAGCGTGCAATACAGCGCTCTTGGTTGGCTATAGGGTCCAAACAGCAGGCAGCAGCTGCAAGCACACATAATATATAGGTACCGTTCACCAAATCTGTCATGTCCAGAACAATTTCCTTTACGCTGCCTGCTGGGCCTTTGTCCCCCTGGATACATGCCGGTATTGTGCGCAGCTCCCCGCAAGTAGACTCTTGCGCACTGGGTCTGAGCGAGAAGCAAACCTGTAACACACGCTTCTCAGATGGTGCCCGGTGGCAATTAGGGTTCGCCCATCCAGAGTAGCCTTAAACTATACTAAAAAGGACCTCAAATCAATGTTTCATAAATTGGTTTTTTCTGCGCCGGAGCTCTGATGCCCATCCGTGTCCCACAGGCACTGCTGCCTCTCTGCTCTATCATCATCCTTAATCAGACCCAACCAGGCTTGTGTTGCCTTGGGATGCCAGGCCCCTGGCCGGGCAGCCAGAGCCTAAGGGTGGCACTCTTGAGTGAGAAGGAAGTTGACAATTAAAAAAATAGCAATTCAGTCACATCAACTAATATCAACCACACAACTTACCGCAAATGGACAGTGATGCTGATTTGGCAATAACACTAATCTGGCTTAACTAATCTGGTGTGAAAAATTTTACATTCAAAGCACCACCAACATTGTTTCATGATATTGGATGATCCTGATGCTTGAAAGTAGGTCAAGGAGAGTCACTTGGGTTGACGCATTTGGCACCTAACACACTGATTTGATTAAGTGGAGCCAAGAAGGGCCCCCACAATGTTGCCCCAGGTGAGCTCATGTAGAAGTTTAAAAGTCAAATACAGGGTTCACACCTCTGACAATGAGACATGTGCCCCATGGTTTGCACATTTCAAGCTTGACTACTTTGCAAAGCTTGGAAATGGAGCTATAACAGTGCTGAGATGTAAGTGTACAATTTATGGGGCTCACGCCTCAGAAATTTGAGGAGCACACACAATTTTGGTCAGTGAACCCCCTTAATAAGAATAGAGCATGTGGTATGCTATATTTCTCAGGCAACCAGATAGAATGCTTCAAAATTTGCTCCCATTACCCCATGCACAGCACCATTGCCATTTCCTTGTAATTTTTTGGGTTGGAGTGCATGGCTGCATTGGCCTGTTTGAGCATGTAAAACCGAGTTTGGGCTTGAATAAACATTGAAAATAAATACAATTCATTCGTGCACTACCTATGGGCAGGATATTTATGAGACTTGAATTTGGGGTGCACATTATCCTCATGTAAGCGCAAGTTGAGGCTCTTGAGTTACTATGAATAGTCAAGGCTGTTGAAATCCTGGTCTGAGGGCAGCCAAGCATCCCCATCTCTGTACAAGGCAGTATACTTCACAGAAGCCCTCATCTTGCTAATATCTTCCCCTTTAGTAACCAAACAAGTATATTTGGGGAGTTTAAAGCCATGGTTTGGTTGGGCATGTCATGCATGAAAGCATTGAAGCTCAGCATCTTCAGCAATCTGGGCAAAGTTCTACATTATCCATGGTTCACTTTTCCTGTGGCAGCAACGCTTCCCCTTGCTTGCAAATCTGTGCTGGCTGAAGTTAGTTTAGTATACTTCAGGTAATTCTGGCTGGGAGTGGCTGGCCTGCAGTTCAGGCAAGATACCTCAGGCTGGCGGATGAGCTTAATATATCGTCCCACAGACTTTGTTGGCCAGAGATCACTCTCTCACACCAAAGGAATAGAAGGTGCACAAACATTCAAGCAAAATCATAGCAAGAATGTGTGGTTCCTTCAATGGGCAGCACTGTCAGGTCAGGCACCGTGAGCGTGTGCATGCACTACAGCAATAAAAGCTCTGGTCTCAAGTGCAAACATGAACAGCCTGCACCAGGACATCACTGCAGACACTTTTGCACTGAGCAGAGTACACCTAACACTGAGGCGCAGCATGCACTCAATCGAACTTGAGGGCAGTCTTGACTCAACAATTCCAGGTCTACAGTGGTAAGATGGTGCAAGCGGTCCGCTCCTTGCACATGTCTTGATGGCCAGACTCCTCTTCACCTTACAATGCTGACAGGAGTCAGTTCCTCACATTTGATTCCTTTTCAAGTCTTAAATCAAAGCACGTTCAACATAAAACAATGCATACAATGGTCACAGAACGGAACCACATTGCTTCAAGAATGACCATGTAGGCTATCATTATATGAGTGCCTGTGGCGAGAAATTTTTCTTTCGGATCAGTACAGGTGTATTTGGAGCAAGGCTTAATGGCAGAACAGGGCCTTAATCCTTACCAGCTAAACTCTTCTGCAATGGCCTTGTTCCCATCTCTATCACACAGAGCTTCAGATAAGATTTAGACCAGATACCGACCATGTTCTTTCCAAGCATAGAGTCTCGCGCATGCACACTTGCAACAAAAAAATTCCCACAAAAGAGGTGCATCTCATCAAAAAATTTGACGATGTGCACCAAAATGCAAAAATTCAGAAAGCAAGGCTAACACAACTTTTTTTAAGCACAGGGTTTGAGGCAGGTTTAACTGCATACTTTCTTACTGGGAGGAGTGGAAATCATCTACTGGGGACACCCGGATATGTTTCTGAGTAAATTAGTTTTGGATAACTACTAAGTCAAGAAAGCGACGCAAATATTTTAAGTTACACAACATGTACAATGAACACAAGCTGGAAGCACGCCTCCAACCAAGAAATATTTACAGATGTTTTAAGGTTCATCTCAGAAACTGTCTGGTTTGCACTGACATATTTTAATGTATCTCTGGAAGGTCAGGGACTGACTATGCTTGGACAGGGTGCATGCCATTCCCTTAAAGTCATGCACGCCACCAGGGTTATCCCTAGAGCTACAGTCTTTCTTTCTTTCTTCTTTTGAAATCTTTGGATGATCTCAGAATTGCTTTGAAGCAACTACCAATTTTAAGGATTAACTTCATTAGATAATAAACACCCAGGCCAGGTTAGAGCAATGATTCCAGGTGCATCAGTAACAAGTTTATCCCTTTATAAGGGAAGTGTCTACAGCTTCCCATGCCTATCTCAGCCAAAGTTAAAAAATGTCATGCGCTCTTGGGCGTGCTGGAGGACTTGTTGGCTTACAATGCAAAAAGCTTATGAGGCGCAACAGCGCCTTCAGTTTAGCACTTTTACACCAGCTGCTTTATTTGAAATACTTCTGAGAATGGCATAGAACCAGTATTATGTTATTACATCACAACATAATTAGGATTTTTGAATACTTCCATAACTGCTAGCAATTTCATAGAGAATCTAGACATCATAAACATCACACTTGCATCTCTTAATATACAATGCATGTAAGCATGAATTAACCTTCCCAGCGTGCTTGTGTCCCATGCTTTTTAATTGCATTCAAGTTTTGTTCAGGACTAGCAGAGGAGTCACGCCACTTAATAGGCAAAGCTTGGCTAAATGAGTCCTCATTTTTGCAACCCATCCTGCAAAGCGTGTATTTATATGACTGCAGCATTGTTTTGTGACACTCTGTCTGCTGCTTGTCCACTTCTGTACCATCTGTCTGCAGGATGCTATGTGATGGGCCACTCTATGGGCGGGTGTGTAGCAGCCTTGATAGAGTCCGCCTACCCAGGCACTTTTAAGGGCATGTATGTTTACGAGCCCCCTTTCAGTACACCCTCAGGGGCTGAAGCTGAGGCTCAGAGGTATAAGAATCTCATTCCGTACAAGAAGGTCTTTCTGTTTACTAAGACTGTGGCCATGCAGTGTGTTGGGCCTTGGTGCACTGCCCTCTTTGTCAAAGCAATCAGCCATTCCCATTAGACAGAGCATTGATCTTTGTTGTGTGTGAGGTGCATGAGTGGCAATATCAGTTGCCAATGAGGCTGGAATTCCACCTCAATGGATAAAACCGGACACGGGAAAATGTCATTACTAATGCAGATTTGCAAGAAAATAGAGACATCCCTTGCAGGCATGTGGTTGTGATTGCACACTAGATCGCACAGAGGCACAAATGCATGCACACTAGATTGCACAGAGGTGCAAATGCATGCATTCACTTGCCTTACCCTGCGAGGAGGCGTGGATGCACGTGAAGGACAGTGCACTTGTATACCCGCTGTTTCACGTCTAGTGTCTCACATCCAGTGTTTTGCATCCAGTATCTCCCATCCAGTAGTGTCTCACATCCAGTGTCTCACATTTAGTATTGTTTCACATCCAGTGTCTTGCATTCAGTGTCTCGCATCAAGTGTCTCACATCCAGTAGTGTCTCACATCCAGTAGTGTCTCACATCCAGGAGTGTCTCACATCCAGGAGTGTCTCACATCCAGGAGTGTCTCACATCCAGTGTCTTGCATCCAGTGTCTCACATCCAGTAGTGTCTTACATCCAGTGTCTCGCATCCATTAGTGTCTCACATCCAGTGTCTCGCATCTAGCAGTGTCACACATCCAGTGTCTCGCATCCAGTGTCTCAAATCCAGTGTCTACATTCCAGTGCCCATGCACTTGTATATCCTCGCTGTCTCACTTCTTTTCACATCTAGTGCCCATGCACGCACACGACATTTCCATCCCCACGCCCCTTAACTGCCGCAACATTTCAGGGCATTGCATGGTGGCGTGCGGGACAACTTCAAGGTGCTGTGCAAGCTGGCCAGCTTGCGGCGGTCGTGTTTTCCCTCCCAAGCTACAGCCCATGCTTCCTTTGCCTCCAAGCACCCCTTCTCCTCCTGGCATCCCCGCACGCTGGAACTGTACGTGCGGCATGGGACGCGCCGCGCGCAGCTACTTCCTGAAAGAGAGGGGGAAGTCAGCGAAGTGCATGCAGACCGCCCTCAAGCAGCCACCCTGTCCTCTGGAGCTCCCTATTGGCATGAAGGCCCCGTGGAGCTCTGCTGCTCCCCAGCCACTGAGGGTCTCGTTTACGCCTCTGTCATCCCCATGCCAGTCCTGCCACGCCAAGCCCTACCACAGTGCCCCGTGGCTTGGGCTGTGGGCTGCGCTGCCAATGGCGTGCATGCACGCCTGCAGGCGCTGGGGAGCGATTGCGTACAGGACTTGCCCCATGGCTGCCTGAGGAGGTGAGCCACATGTCCAGCCTGCTGCATGCGCACCCGCATGTGCACAGCATGAGCACTGTGTGCCATGTGTCCCTGTGAAGGCAGGGGCGCATGACAAATGAATGAGTGGAGTCAAGCTGCATCTCTTGCTCTTGCAGATAAGTGGGCTCAAAAACTGCACCGCTTGCCCTTGCAAACTCTGATACGCAGCATTGGCCTATATACAGCTCCGGCTAATACCTTATCTCAAGACATGTATACGCATATTGTGCCCATTAGACATTTCATTAGCACTGCCTTGAACTGATGGTCAAGGATGTCTTGGATATTAACTAGATGGGGCCTTCCCTTCCAAGAGCGCGCATGCTTTCCTGCCTAGGAGAAACGCAAATCATAGATGCTTTGCAGATTGTGGGGTCAAATGAATGACCCTGTTGAACTGGGCAGGTATGCAGCTTGGAATTTGGATTGACCTGATAACCTGAATCAGACATCTGATGAAAACTTTGTGTACACAGAAGCATAAATGCATATGCTGTAAGTCTTTTCTCTTTAAAATTTTCTCTTTAAATTGGAAAACCCATAATCTCAGCAATCCATGGATTCTTTAAATCATTTTCATGTTCACTGCAGGGCACATTATCTTAGTAAGAGCATCATCACAAAGCATTACCCAAGGTGCAGGTTATGCAAAGAGCTACAAAAGCCAAGGCTTGCCGCAGCATATAAGAAAAAGTCATACATTGCATTTCCAAACAATTTGAAACTGAACAGGCTCATGATAAACAACGTGTTACATGGTATCTGGTGAGTGATGAGATGCCAAGAATTAAAAAGGTAGAAAGGATGTGAGCAAGATATGTTGGACGTGCCGCTCTAGAATTCTAACAAGCACAACCCAATTGCAGTTATTTCTAGCTAATTTCAGGAGGCAATCAGCTCCTTTATCACCCATAAATGGAAGTCTTTTTTGACAGGATTTGTGTTGCGACAGCTCCCTTTTGCGGGCCATCATAGGCTAGACCAGTACTCTATTCAGGTCAATCCTTGGTTTTTTAACATATTCATCACGAGGGTTTTATTATGCTATCAGACTAAGAAAATTCACATGATTCATGCCATGTTATTGGGCATAGCACAAGACAGATTTACTCAGAAGCTTCAGCACACTTGTCGTACATCCTTGTGAGCCATATGTATCACTATTGCTACATCCAAAAAACTCTAGATGCTTGTGTGAGACACACAGCATTGTGGCTTGTCCCACACTGTGAGATTCACAGTGCGTCAAATGCTCGTTGTTCTCCATGCACACATGCTTGCTCACAGCTTCCCTGGACTCTCTCATTTTGGGCCACTTGAGGATCCTGAAAGAATTGCAAGCGATGTTATCCAATTCTTCAATCATGAGGTGTGTGATTTTGAAGCCACAAGACGGCTACCCTTCCAGGGCCGCAGAAGTGTGGTGTTGGGGTCTGGAAATCAGGGAGATGCAGAAGCAGAAGCAGCATATTCTGTATGCCAGGCAGCGTCTATCCCTGCAAGCGAGCAATATTTCTCTGAGGACGCAGGCCCTCTTTCCAAGCTGTGAATAATGATGGTTATTCTGGTATACACAACACATATCCTTTGGTGTTGGTGCTATACAATGCTGAATCTCTGTAGGGAGTATGGATGATAAAAAGTGTCTTCAACGCGTGATAGGCAGAAATCAAAATCTGAAAATACAGCAACAAGCTAAATGCCATTGTTCTTTAATAGGTCATGCCCTTGGCGTGCATGAAAAGTTTGATTTCAGCATCTACATGAGGGTAACTTGCAAAGAGAGCATTGCCCTGTTGTTGTATATACTTGTACATATTGATACGACCCCAGACTCTCCCAAAGCTTCCGTCAGTTCAGGCTGTCAAAAAATTGTACAGAGTTCACTTCCACCAGTGATGGCATTTTGCTGCTTGTGCATGATCGAGAATCCAATGAAAAGTGCATAATCTTTTGCATTTGGGTACCAATCAAGGGATTCCAAAGCCCATTGCATATTTCTTTCAGCATGAGCTTCTTCTGTAAGACATGACCTAAAATGTTTGAAGAGTTTGCTTCCAGGACTTTTTTCTGGAGCAGGACGGAATTTAGAAAGAGATGTCACTGCGCTGTGCATACCTGATGCTCCATTAGCATGTGGTTCAACCTGTACTGCATGAGGCCAACACAGGTCAAATCCTTGTTGTGTGATTTCAGCCACTTTACTTAGCATATATTCAAGTGGATCAATGGTGTAAGGAAAACAAAACTACAAGGATCGATGGTGGACTTTATCCAGACATTGTTTTTCCAGCATGAGAGTTGTTTGTCAGATCCATAGGGTCGTAATTAAGGAAAGGGCTGAAGAAACTTCAGTCTGGTTCGGTTTGTGGCTTTCCTATCGAGCTGCAAAACCATGTTTTTGTGCTTTAAAGAACACATTTATGGTGGAGCTGCAGGCCGGTATGGCTTGATACTTCGTCCTTTTATGCTCAACATCCAGATATATTTACTCTCGTCAGCATGTATGCTTTGCTGCTATTCTTCTCCTCCTTCACTTGGATTCGGGGTGTCTCATGTGCAGGAATATGCTAGCTGTACTAAGAGCTTTGAGCCCTGATTGCAATCTTGGCTATGTACATATCATGCTCATTGTGTTCTCTTTTCTGTCAATGCATAACAAAACCCTTAATGGTGAGAAAGGAGACATTACAGTGCATCAGAAAAAAGTCAATCACTTTGAGTGTCCTAGCACCTGCTAGTTGAGCAGAGCATCTCAGGCGGTCAACACTTGCAAAAAGTGCGCCCGAGATCAAGGGTTCGATCCTCAGTGGAAGAAGCTCTATGGTCGGCATTCTTGAAATGTCGCTGGATGGACAATTATAAATGAAAGGCAAGCGAGCGGGCTGCCTTAAATGATACGCCTCCAGGCACAATGGTCAAATACCCTATGGCAATCCGAGGACGGATTGGGCCAGGTAGGGGGGAATGTTACGTACGCATGTGTATATGTACATCTAGGATGAGAATCGGTGTTGTGGCATCAGCCGACCATCCCTTTTCCCACGTTACATATCTTGGATGACCACTATTCTGGTTTCTCCCTGCATAAGAGGTATACCTTAAGTTTGTAGATGTGTCATGTCTGATCTCCGATTAAGCTTCCATTTCCCAGTTGGACATTGCTTGTAATTAGATAACAACGTTTACTGTTAGCAAGCTAAGCAAGAGCAACTTCAGCATGCAATCTCTTCGCTCATGGCTACATATTAAGAAGAAGATCCAAAGGATGTATGCATAAGTTATAGCGAGGTTCTGTACTTGTTAAGCTAAATCATCAATGCATTTCCCTCCTCTGCTTTGGGTACCCAAACCGGTGTGATGCCAATGTCACTTTAAGAGACTGCTGCAAATGTAGTAAAATTGCTTTTGCATGCTGTAGCTGCAATGCCACAAAGGGTTAAATACATTAAGCCAACTGACTTAACCAACATTCTAGTCTCAATGAAGCTCAAATCTGACACTCAAATAATGTGGTGCGATACTTAGCTTGCCATTTTGCCTGTAGTCTATAGGCTATAGATATTATTTTATCAAACTTCTCTGAGCTTCCTGCCTCACAGTATAAGCATACACAGATCAAGATTTTTCCAGTCAATCTAAAGCTTCTTGTAATCAAGATGTGCAAGATTACAAGATAAGGGTCAACCGCCAGCCAGGTCGTTAGGCTGATTGGTTTGTTGCTGGTCTTCGCCAGCCAAAAAATAGTCCATAAGGTCCGAAATGAAATGGCAGAGTCTATTGTGCCGTTG
>LFCJ01002311.1_pt1 | contig 13714 bp, 12 predicted proteins | sample 643141 | NCBI WGS metagenome assembly LFCJ01 (sample SAMN03766243, study PRJNA286221) | soda lake metagenome | biome: soda lake; feature: Kulunda steppe; material: water; isolation source: sample B1-Br-g2 brine of Lake Bitter-1 | place: Russia: Kulunda steppe | collected 2010-07 | reverse complement strand
TACTGGAATATGGCACCCCAGATGAGCGGCCGATTACAGAAGTCGATGTCGAGACAGCCCGACAGTATCAACAAGAAGGTCATTTCAAGCGGGGAAGCATGTATGAAAAAGTCGAGGCAGCGTGTCGATTCATCGAATCTGGTGTCGGATCTCGTGCAACCATAACTAGCCTTTCTGAGTGTGAGCAGGCACTTGATGGAACTGTGGGCACAAACGTCGTGAGTACTGATACTCAACAAGTAGTCCAGCAACCGAGTCAACAGCACGAATGAACACGTCACACGGTAGTGCTACTGGATACACTCGACTCACCTGTACGCAACTCGGTGTGGGTGCAGCCGAACAGTTGCGCCGAGTGTGCAATCAGTTGCTGGAGACCTCAAAAACTGAGCTCACAGGAACTGTCTTCACAGTCTTCGATAGCACCATGTCGATCGACATAGATATTGAATCAGAGCTATCCGGACCTACAGTCGTGACAGTTGCAGTACCAGCTGTTCGTTCCGGGCCACTTGTTGCGAAAGTAGCCGTCTCAGAGCGATTCTCGTTTCTTCGCTCAGGTTATAAAGAAAATACTGCTTGCAGATTTCGGCTGTTAGAGAGGTGCCAAGATACGGTGTTACAACTACGGGTCGGTAAGAGACTCATCATTGACATACCCAGATCGACAATCCAGAGATCGATATCATCTCCTGATCATTCAATGGTCTCGCTCGATGAATTCACGTATGATTCGACACGGTACAGTGTACACAGTCAGTTGCTGGATTGGACGCGAAAACAGGATGTGGATGATGGACTCAACCGACTAGAGCAACTACACTGTATTAGCAAGAGATCTGCGCCTCTTGATACGGCCTCCCCGGCTGTCAGAAAAGAACTGGCACTGCTTGAACCATTTGTGTCGTGCTTTTTCGACACCGCAGATCAGGTCGTAAACGAATTTGCTGATGTCTCTACCTGGCAGGACGCACCCCATCATGTGTGTTCGCTTCTCGGCAACGGTCCTGGATCGACACCATCAGGCGATGATTTCCTTGGTGGAGTTATGTTGATTCTCCGGCGCATAGACTCTCCCGCTGTGCAGTCTCGCCTTTCGGCGATTGGCTCCGATCTGGTGACGAGTAGTCAGCACAGGACCACTCATCTGAGCACTGCCTTCCTTGCACAGGCTGTTGCTGGTCGAGGAGCCGAACCAACGACCGAATGTGTCGACGCGTTGATTGAGCAGAACCCGGACTGGGACGTGGTAATTACTAAGATAGAACGTCTGCTTGAGATAGGTCATACATCGGGTGCAGACATGTTAGCCGGAATGCTGACTGCAACGACATTCCTGTTACCGCTTGTAAACACTCCGAACACAGACATCTAACCACTAATACAATTATTTATCTGATAGGTATAACAAACACGCAATTTTCGGCACACAGTCCATACAGAAAGATACAATCAACGTTCACCACTCGGGCTTGGTTTCATATGTTTAATTTTATGGAGTGAACAAGCCATTTTGGCACTTTTCAGGCCAATCGCAACATGTTTTAGTCAGTAAACTGGAGTAGGAGTAAGTCAGTCATGAAAAGAGAAGAGTTTCTCCAAATGGAGGGTATCCGAAAGGAATTTCCTGGCGTTGTCGCTAATGACGACGTCGATCTCTCTGTTCGTAAAGGCGAAGTACATGGATTACTCGGTGAGAATGGTGCGGGAAAAAGTACGTTGATGAAGACACTATACGGATTGTACACGCAGGATGAGGGTGATATTTTCCTTAATGGCGAAAAGTTGTCTCTAGAATCGCCACAGGATGCTATTGACGCAGGTATCGGCATGGTACATCAGCATTTCATGCTCATCCCGCGGTTCACTGTAGCACAAAATGTTGTACTAGGGATGAGGGAACCCGCCAAAATGTTTCGATCAGATAATAATTATGCTGACAAGTCATTACTATCTAATACTTTCATCGAGAAGGCTACATCATGGCTGACTCTCGGATTAGATGTTCCTCAGGAAGAAATACAATCATTAGCTGAACAGTACGGATTTAGTATTGATGCAAGTACCCCCATCTGGAAGCTAGATGTTGGACAGCGCCAACGTGTGGAAATTCTCAAAGCCCTCTATCGGGATGTGGATTTACTCATCCTCGATGAGCCAACTGCGGTACTGACGCCAAGAGAAGCAGGTCAGCTGTTCGACACCCTCGATGAACTCACTGATGAGGGATTGTCTGTTATACTCATTACTCATAAACTCAGAGAAATCCAGGCAATCACTGACCGTGTCACTGTTCTGCGGGACGGAACCAGTATCGGAACTGTTGAGACTGAAGACGTTAATCGTGACGAACTTGTTCGAATGATGGTCGGACGGGACGTGATGTTTGATATCGACCACACTGACCGACCGAGTATGGAGGGAACTATTCTGGAAGCCGAACAACTTCGAACAGAAGACGAACGGGGTGTAGAAGTACTGAGTGGCGTTGATTTAGCGGTTGAAAAGGGAGAAATTGTTGGCGTTGCAGGAGTCAGCGGCAACGGCGGTTCTGAACTTGCCCAATCAATCGCTGGTGTGCGGCCACTCACTGGTGGGAACTTGACTGTCGATGGAGAGGCACTCACCAATGCATCAACTTACAAGTTCATCGAACAGGGAGTCTCATTTATCCCCGAGGACCGACACAAGGACGGCTGCATAGCAGACCTTCCGATAATCTACACAACAGCGATGAAAGAGTTCCGTGAGTTCGGCTCAAAGGGAAACTGCGATTACGACGCGATCCAACACCATGCTCAGCGACTCGTTGATGAATATGATGTCAAAGGCGTTGACGATGTTACAACAACGAAGCCCGAGGGACTCTCAGGAGGTAACCTACAAAAGCTAATCATCGCTCGTGAACTTGATCGTAACCCGTCACTATTGGTTGCAAACCAACCAACGCGCGGAGTGGATGTTGGTGCTATCGAATCAATACGCGAGAAACTCATCGAACAAAGAGATCAGGGCACCGGAATTGTGCTGTTATCAGAAGATATGGATGAGCTATTTTCCCTGAGCGATCGCATACTCGTGATCTATGAGGGTGAGTTTGTTCATGAGACAACACCTGAAACTGCGGACAGAGAGCGAATCAGCCTTGCAATGAACGGTGGGAAAGACGCAATAGCTGACAGTCAACCACCGGTTCAAACAGTTCGGAGTGATGACTAATGCAGTACGATATCCAACTAACTCCTCGGAAAGATGTCCCACAGTGGATCGTATACGGGACGCCCGTTTTTACAGTAGTAGCAGCCTTAATCGTGGCTGGATTTGCGCTGGTTGCTCTAGGATTTGATCCCGTTGAAGGATTTTATTACATGTTTGTTGATACACTAACAACAGGGTACGGGCTCTCAGATACACTCACAAGAGCTGTTCCACTTATTCTTGCTGGCCTGGCTGTTTATATACCACTGAAGGCTAACTTGTGGAACATCGGGGCAGAAGGTCAACTTATTCTCGGAGCTGCCGCTGGTACGTACGTTGCCTTAAACCTTTCTGCACCAATGTACATACTACTCCCTACGATGTTTCTCGCTTCCGCACTGGCAGGTGCAGTTTGGGGTGGGATACCGGGTTGGTTACGAGCAAAGTGGGATATAAACGAAATTATCACTACTCTTCTCATGACATTCATCGCTATAAACTTATTATCGTATATCGTTCGCGGACCGATGCGAGGTGACGGTGGAAACTATCCGCAAACAGATCTCCTTCCAGCTGTCGCACAACTACCAGACATTCCCGGAATCGGTGTAAATGTAGGACTAATACTAGCTATCGGTAGCGTTGTCGCTACATACCTCCTCTTGACTCGAACCCATCTTGGCTTTCAGATCACTGTGGTCGGCTCAAACGAAAATGCGGCTGTACAGTCTGGAATAGACAAAGCTCGCATCTACTTATTCGTTCTTGTAGCGGGAGGTGTATTCGCCGCGTTCGCGGGCATTAGTGAAATAGCAGGTAACCAAAGTCGACTCCAATCAACCTTCGAGCCGGGATACGGTTTCGCTGCAATTCCAATCGCATTGCTCGGTCGGAATAGCGCATTTAAAGTCATGCTCGCAGCCGTATTCTTCGCAGTGTTATTCGTCGGTGGACAGAGTATGAGTATCGCCATTGGCGTTCCCTCGGCTCTCATAGAGATCATCCAGGCCTTGGTGATCCTCTTCTTAATTACTGCCGAATTTTTCAAACGATATGAAATTGAGATAGTATCCGAACAGCAAATGGACCAATCTCAGAATGCCGCGACTGGAGGTGAGATCTAATGCCTAGCTTTACTGTGTTGTTCCTGAGTGCGGTGGTTAGTGCTGCAACAGTGTACATTTTTGCGGGGCTCGGCGAACTCATCAGCGAGAGAGCTGGTGTGCTCAATCTCGGTGTTGAAGGGATGATGCTCGTTGGTGCATTGAGTGGCTACGTTACGACGGCGACAACCGGAAATTACTGGCTTGGATTCCTTGTTGGCTCTTTCTCAGGGGCAATCCTCTCGTTACTCCACGCGTTTCTCTGCATTTCGTTGAATGCTGATCAAGCAATCAGTGGAATTATGCTAACACTCCTCGGTACGGGGGCAACGAGCTACTTTGGTCGAGGATGGACTGCTACGTCTATTGATGGCTTTCCGAACACGACACTCCCTGTTGTCGGCTCGTATTTAGCTGACATCCCGTACCTGGGAATTATTCTGTTTCAAAATTCAGCAACAGATTTCATTGCACTTGCACTGATCCCTGTCGTGTGGGCCTTTCTGTACAAGACGAACGTTGGATTGGAGCTTCTTTCAGTTGGTGAAGACCCAGAAACAGCAGATACAATGGGTGTAAAAGTATTCCAGATGCGGTATCTGGCAGTACTCATTGGTGGACTGTTCGCAGGAGCAGCTGGTGCCCATCTTTCGTTATCATTCAATACATTGTGGTCATCCGGTATGACTGCAGGTACGGGATGGATCGCAGTCGCATTAGTTATTTTCGCCCAGTGGAGGCCTGGACGTGTTGTCGCAGGAGCGTACCTATTCGCTACTTTCAGCGCACTCCAGTTGCGATCACAATCGTTTTCGCTATCTGTCCCAGCGGATATCCCCTTCTCAGAGATCCTAAATGGTGCTCTCAGGTTCTTCCTAGATCCGTCGATCATGTCGACCTATCCATACGTGGTGACAATTTTGGTTCTCGTCATCGTTGTACGGCGAACAGAAAATAGCCATCTTGCACAACCGTCTGCTCTTGTGCAGTCGTACAAACGTGAGAATTAGGCTAGAACTCAAATAACTTCCACATCAGCCCTTCTCAGCTGAGAATTCAGTTCTTCTACTTGTCAAGCAAACCGATGACACACTCAGTGCTGTAATTTTTTCTCCGTTAATAGACGAATTAACCGACTAAATGTGCAGTTGTAAAACTATGTTTGCAATTATTGCTTCATTAGTCTATATTTAGTTGGGGACATTCTAATCTGTCTATGTAGCAGCGAGCATTTCCAGCATAGCTGGTAACTAGCTGCTTTGCGTACACTGGAGATACGTCAAACGATATGAAACGAAATAACGTTAGTAGAAGAGCTGTCTTGTCAAGTATTGGTGCTGCAGGTGTAGCCGGTCTGGCTGGTTGCGCAGGTGACGACGGTGAGTCTGCAGAAGTAGAGGCTGCATTCGTGTATGCGCATGAAGCATCCGGTCTCGGATACACTCAAGCGCATGACAATGGCCGTCAATTAATTGATGATGAATTCGACTGGTTAGAGACAACGTATACGGAGGAAGTTGGCACCGAAGACACTGCAGACGCTGTCGAACGGTATGCTCGTCGCGACGTAGACATTATTTATGCAACAAACTTTGATCATATGGATGGGATGTTTGAGGTTGCTGAAGAGTATCCCGACACGAGATTCGAACACTGTTCGGGCTTCCAGGAGCGTGAAAACATGGGTCGCTACTTCGCTCGGCTTTATGAAGCACGATACCTTACAGGAATCGCTGCAGGCCAACTCACAGAGACAGATACCCTCGGATACGTCGCATCAGTACCTATTGCAGAGGTAGTCCGACAACTCAACGCATTCTACTTGGGTGCCGCATCTGTGAATCCAGATGCCACAATGAATGTTCGATGGTTGAATACATTCAATGACCCACCGAGTGCGTCGGATGCAGCAGACGCATTAGCTGACGATGGCGCTGACGTGATCAACAACCACATGTCCACCGCTGCTGCTGTGAGTGCCGCTCGTTCCAATGATGCGTGGTCGTTCACGTACACAACGTCGATGAGCGAAGACGGAGGCGACCTGTACGGCGGTTCTGCGCTGTTCAACTGGGGAGAATATTACAAGCAATCTATCGAATCTGTCAGAGATGGAAGCTGGGAGGCTTCCGCCTACTGGGAAGGACTTGATGATGGCGTTGTCGATGTCGAGTTGGGAGATGCAGTCTCGGATTCGATCGTTGCTGACGTCGAAACTGCCAGAGAAGATCTGATAAGCGGTGAAATCGACATCTGGGAAGATACTGAATTCGAAGGCGCAGATAATGAGTTCCTCTTCGGAGAGATGGAATCATACGTAGACGGAATCGAGGGTGAGGTTCCAGGCTAACATTTCTCTGTGAGTACCGCCACATTTGTACAACTACTGTGAGTGGCCATCGACGAGTTCGATGTGGATGGCACAGTCACAGCAGTAGAGAATTCCGTGCAAGATTTTCACACCTGACAAAAGAGTATATAATTAACAATGGACGCAACTGAAAGAGTCAACAATGGTTGTTGAGTGTACAGTAATTAAAAACATGTATCGTGACTCGGTAGAACTGATGCGTGTTGCTACCGAAGTTCGAGAAGAATTTGCCCTGAATGAAACTGATGCAGTTATGGGCACTCCCAGCAACAAAGCCCGTCTACGAGAACAAGGAATCTTCCCCGAAGACCCTACAGTAGATGCAGACGCGAATGATATACTGCTGGTTGCTGTTGGAGACGACGATGTAGCAGAAGCTGTATCTGAAATGGAACACAGAATACAGAACCGCGATCAACCCGCAGACAGCAACGCGAGCGTCGACCAGAGGACACGATCGTTAGCCAGTGCGTTCGATAAAACCGACCCTAACGTAACGCTCATATCAATTCCTGGTGAGTTCGCCGTCCGAGAGGCTTGGCGAGCGCTCAACAACGGATCTCACATACACCTGTTTTCAGATAACATTTCACTAGCTGATGAACGTGAACTAAAACAAGCAGGAAAAGCCAAAGGGCAGTTGGTAATGGGACCAGACTGCGGAACCGCGATTATCAGTGGACTCCCTTTCGGATTTGCTAACGATGTTGCTCACGGATCAGTAGGGATTGTGTCTGCATCTGGAACCGGACTCCAAGAGGTCTCTACAATCGTCGACCGGCTAGGCGGAGGAATATCACATGCAATCGGTACTGGTGGTCGTGATCTCACTGATACTGTCGGAGGGATTACCACGTGCCAGGCTATTGAATTGCTTGATCATGATGACCAAACCGAAGTCATTGTCGTTATATCCAAGCCACCTGAGAAAACTGCCAAACAAAAGGTACTAGCTTCGGTAAAAGACTGTAGTAAACCAGTCATACTGTCTTTTGTCGGGCAAACAAATGTTTCTAACACAAGTAACATTGAGACAACGTCAACACTTGAAGCGGCCGCAAGACAAGCTATTAACGAGATATCGGAAGACGACACACGACCGTTAGATTCGATCGATCATGACGCATTCAATTCACGGATTGAGAATCTTACAGACGAACTTGAAATCGGTAGTATAACCGTCAGAGGGCTTTTTACCGGAGGTACCCTGTGTACGGAAGCAGTATCGATTCTCAACAGCTCTCTAACCAATATCAGCTCAAACACAAAATTAGGCTCATCCATTGACGATCTCCTCAATCCTACCGGGCACGCTTTGATTGATCTCGGGTGTGACGAACTTACCGCTGGGCGGCCACACCCGATGATTGATCCAGAATACAGAAATGACCTTCTGAGGTCTGTTATCGATGAAGACGATGTAAGCATCGTTCTGCTCGATGTGGTTCTTGGGTATGGTGCCCATCCGGATCCAGTCGAAGGAATCGTCGATATTGTAGAGTCGGCGTCGGACCCTCCTGTTGTTGTTACCTCAGTTTGTGGCACTGATTCAGACCCACAAGCAAGACAGGAGCAGTATGAGAGACTTTCCGCCGCAGGCATCACTGTTGCTTCTAGCAACGCGGAAGCCGCAGCACTCGTTGCACAGGCCTACGACATACTTAGTCAGGAGAAAGACAAATAATGACAAACGAATTATTCGGAGGTTCACTCTCAGTGGTCAACATCGGACTAGAATCGTTCGGCGAAACTCTACAGCAACATGGTGGGAAAGTGAGTTCTGTCGATTGGCAACCGCCAGCAGATGTAGACAGTAGCCTCCAGTTGTCTCTCACAGAGTTAGCAAAACAATCTGACGAGATACAGCAGGCAAACCGGACTGCAACCAGTCGCCTTGTTGAGTGTCAACCAGTATGGACTGATATTGTCACTGCTGACACTGCACTGGATCTTGAGACCGATCGTACGATACTCCATGCAGGGCCACCAATTACGTGGGAAAATATGTCTGGTCCACTTCGTGGTGCGGTTCTTGGGGCTATCACATATGAGGGGTGGGCAGAAACGATTGAAGAGGCTGAGCAATTAGCAAAATCCAGTGAAATTAATTTCGATCCCTGTCATGAAAACGGCGCTGTTGGTCCGATGGCGGGTGTGATTTCTCCGTCAATGCCACTAGCTAAAATCATTAACCAAGACCAAGGAAATGTTGCATTTTCGAATCTCAATGAGGGTCTTGGTGATGTGCTTAGATTCGGATCATATAATGAATCCGTCATAGAAAACCTCAGATGGATGGAAGAAATATTGGCGCCTGCACTTCGTCAAGCAATCACAGATCTCAATGGAATTGATCTAAAGCACTTGAGAGCAAAAGCCCTCCATATGGGTGATGAAGTGCACAATCGGAACGTAGCTGGCACGGCATTACTCACCCAACTACTCGCTCCAAATATCAGTACCCAAACAATCGGAACTGACAGCGAAAAAATACTAGGGTTTTTACGTGATAATGAACATTTCTTCCTCAATTTATCGATGGCCGCCAGCAAAGCTGCAACTGACGCTGCATCTGGAATTGAAAAGAGCACGATTGTTACAACGATGGCCCGCAATGGAACTGAATTCGGTATTCGAGTCAGCGGGCTTGGAGACCAATGGTTTACTGCAGAGGCACCATCTGTAGATGGACTATTTTTCTCAGACTACACAGCCGCTGATGCAAATCGAGATATCGGAGACAGCTCAATAACGGAAACAAGTGGCGTCGGTGGATTTGCGATGGCAGCCTCACCGGCGATTACAAACTTCGTTGGCGGAACTCCGGATGACGCAGTAGCTTATAGTAAAGAAATGTACGAAATCACTACAACCGAAAATCCGAACTATACGCTTCCTCAGTTGGGATTCCGAGGTACCCCGACGGGCATCGACGTACTCCGCGTAGTTGATACTGGCATACACCCGATTATTAACACCGGAATTGCCCACAAGGAACCTGGAATCGGACAAATCGGTGCTGGAGTCGGCCGGGCTCCGAGAGAATCTTTTATTTCTGCAATTGAGACATTTTGTCAGAAATATATCGAATAGCACCCGTTGATGATCTCTCAGAACTCGTTCGGTAATCAAGCAAGCAGGGGATTTCTATTTCTCGTTGGTGGCTTGTGCACCATGATTGAATATCCGTCAATCCATAGACTACATATGAGTGTCGACGCCGAAGAAATAATTGAGATCAGTAACCAACTGATCCAGCAGTACCCTAATCAGTTTTCTGACAGTTTTGAGCAGAATAAGCAGGCCGTCGAAGACTTGACAAACATACATACACATCACACACAGAACCGGATCGCGGGTCACATAACGCGTAAAAAACAAGGCAGGACTTTAAAATAATATTATGAGTACGATCAGAATAAAAGAGTGGACAAAAGAAAAATTACAAGAAATATACGAATCTGAATCGCACTCATCATATGATTCTGTTATAAAAACACTGCTTAAGGATCGGAAGTTTGTACAGAATCTACCAGAGCAATCTCTATCGTCAACCTATGAAGAAACTGACCTACACACAATTATCTCTAAAAAGTTCGACTATTTAACTGCACTATCGGAGATCAACCATGCTGAAGAAGGAATCTTATTTATTTGGTGTCCCAACTGTCGAAATGAGATTGCCCACGTTGTCACCCAAAATCCAGTATCGCTGCCTGTATTCGAAGTACAATGTCAACAGTGTCTTTCAGAACTGAACCAACACGGACTTGTTGTGGTTGAGATCGGCCACCCTGTCGAAGAACGAATTGTCGACGGAAAACATCAGGATGATTTACGATCTTGTATCATCGATTACTGGGATCGAACGTTGCGGCAGTTCGAATACGATGATCCTGATTCTATTCAGGAGGTTGACAAAATTATTTGGGAGATTTTTGAGTATGATCTCGATTTCGACTGGGATTGGCCAGATCAAACGCCTGTCGTGAGTATTAAATCAAATAAAACCTATGTGCATACACAGAACAGCGAGAAAATAAAAGTTTTACAAAAAGAATCAAATGAACCAAATAGCATTGATTCATACCGGATTAAGAGATGGTACCAATCAGACACCTCTGTTCATGCATCTGAAGAGGTGGTTACCGCCAATCAGATTGTCTACTGGATAACTAACCGAGACCTATACCTGGCTTAAATTATCACGCCGGATATTGTTGGAAAATTTGGGAATATACTGTCGTGCAAAGGTTTACCGTACAAAAGGTAATAAACACTGTATGACTGGTATTGTTCCGCATATATTGCCTACGGAGGGACCCGATGACACGAGTAAGTTAGAAAGTCTGATACAAACCGGAGAAATAAACCCAGAACATATTATCTGTGTTCTGGGGAAAACAGAAGGCAATGGCTGTGTGAACGATTTTTCTCGTGGACTTGCCTCGATGGCATACCAACGTGCTATTGCCCGTCATACGACGCTTTCAGAAGACGAAGTTCAACAGAATGTGCTATTTATTATGTCCGGTGGTACTGAAGGATATATGACACCCCACGTCACTGTATTCTGTCAAGAGGATAACAATGAATCACAGTCTACTACAAAGAATCTCGCCGGTGGGATTGCACGCACTCGTGATTTTGAACCAACTGAAATTGGACGGATAGAGCAGGTTAATAGAACCGCTGATGCTGTTCAAACAGCCATGGAACGTGCCGACATCTCTAATTTCGAAAACGTACATTTCGTGCAAGTCAAATGCCCACTGCTACATTCAACAGTATTCTCAAAACACAATAATACAAGTAAATCTCTCATCACAACCAATTCTTATAAATCAATGAAATATTCCCGTGCCGCTTCAGCACTCGGTGTTGGACTTGGAACCGGCGAATTATCCAGTGCAAAAATTAATCAAGACACAATCAATAACGATTGGTCAATCTATTCATCAGTAGCCTCAACATCCGCAGGTGTGGAACTTAACCACTCAGAAGTGTTAGTCCTCGGAAATAGCGACTCCTCAAACACTGAGTACCGTATTGGAAGTTCAACAATGCAAGACTCACTAGACACTGATGCAGTCACCGATGCCATCACATCTGCGGGAAGTAAACTTACGGACTCACAGACAACTATTTGCAATACCTTCGCAAAAGCTCAGGCACCATCAGACGGCCTCATTCGTGGACGGAGACATGTAATACATGACGATTCCGATATACAGTCGACGCGTCATGCTCGGTCTGTAGTGAATTCCGTCATCGGAGCTGTAACTGGTGATCCACTTTCGTACGTCTCCGGTGGTGCAGAACATCAGGGCCCAGACGGTGGCGGCCCAATTGCAGTTATCACAACCACAGTTGATTGAGAGATTCTCCCAACAAACCATTCAGCTCAAATCAGACACAGCGTCGATACAACACCAACTCGACACGGTTTTGCCACCGATAAGACAACCCAAATACAGTGCTGAGTAGACAGTTCGTTCGTGAGAATCTCGACGCCGTCCATACCGCCCTCGAAACAAAGGGCGTCGACGTTGATCTTGAGCGTATTCTCGACATCGACGAGGAATGGCGATCACTCAAAAACACCGGCGACAAACTCCGGCACAACCGTAATAAAATTCCAAATAAAATCGGCCGCCTGAAACAAGAAGGCGACGAGAAGGCTGTGCAAGAAGCAATCCAGCAGTCATCCAAACTCAAAAACGAACTCCAAGAGATCGAGAACCGTGCCGACGAATTAGAATCTACGCTTAAGACAGTTCTACTGACGCTACCACAGATACCTGACAAACCAGTACCAGTTGGAGCAACCGAAAATCAAAACATCGAGCGTCGGCGCGAGGGATTCGACACCCCCCGCGTGCTCCCCGACGATGTAATTCCGCACTAGGACCTAGGCGAACAACTCGAAATCCTTGACTTCGAGCGCGGAGCGAAAGTCTTCGGCAGTGGATTCTATTTTCTCAAAGGTGCAGGCGCACGACTCGAACACGCTCTCATGCTATTCATGCTGGATGTTCACCGCGAACAAGGGTATACCCACGTCTTCCCGCCGATCTCAGTCAACTCAGCGTCGATACGCGGGACTGGCCAGTTCCCCAAATTCACCGAGGACGCCTACCGGATCGAAGGCGACAATCAAGAAACATATGACGACGACGATCTCTGGCTGCTGCCGACCGCCGAAGTCCCCGTAACCAATCTCCACCGTGATGAGATCTTGCTCGACGGCGATTTGCCCCTGAAATATCAGGCCTACTCACCAAACTTCCGCCAGGAGGCAGGTGAACACGGCACCCAAACACGCGGAATTGTCCGGGTCCACCAGTTCAACAAAGTCGAATTGGTCAACTTCGTTCGCCCCGATGAAAGCGACGAACGATTCGATGAGCTCGTACAAGAGGCTGAATCTGTACTCGATCGCCTCGGACTTCCGTACCGAATCCTCGAAATGTGTACCGGAGATCTTGACTTCAATCAGACAAAAAAGTACGATATCGAAGTGTGGGCACCCGCAGACAACATGGAGGACGGTCCCGCCGAGGGCGGCCGGTGGCTCGAAGTCTCGCCGATTTCGAATTTCGGTGACTTTCAAGCCAGACGCGCTAACATTCAGTACCGGCCTAAACAACACGAATCCGCTGAACATCTCCATACACTCAACGCCTCAGGAGTTGCCATTCCGCGCGTTACGGTGGCAATCTTGGAGTACTATCAGAGCGATGACGGCACGGTGACCGTCCCTGAGGCACTCCGAACCTATCTGAATGATGAAGAACTGATTGAGGCTCACGTCCCAGTAGGAGAAAGTACACTAGGGAGTGGTGTCGGAAAAAACTGATTTTATATTAATTCTTCCCTCTGCATAGGGTAAAGTGTGTTATTTGCAATCGGGTAATGCTACAACTCATTTGAACTCACAAGAATCGCTCACCAGTTGACTTCGTTATATATGCCTGAATTAGGGATTTGCGTTATTATATTTGTCTGCATGTAAAACTCTAAAGGGCTTTGCAAACTGAGT
>LFCJ01002308.1_pt1 | contig 13719 bp, 7 predicted proteins | sample 643141 | NCBI WGS metagenome assembly LFCJ01 (sample SAMN03766243, study PRJNA286221) | soda lake metagenome | biome: soda lake; feature: Kulunda steppe; material: water; isolation source: sample B1-Br-g2 brine of Lake Bitter-1 | place: Russia: Kulunda steppe | collected 2010-07 | reverse complement strand
CGGCTCGGTACTTGTCGGCATAGCCGCGGGCCTGGATCTGCTCCAGCGCCTTCCCCTCAGGCAGCTGTTCCACCACCTTGAACTCGAACAGGTAAAGGTGGCCGAAGGCCGCCACGGTCATGTCGACCCGGCCATGATGGCTGGCGTCTTCCACGGTGATATCGAGACCCAGGGCGGCGAAGTGGCTGTAGAAGACGCTGGCGTAGTGACCTTCATATTTTGCAATCGGGTTATTGCGGTACCAGTCGTGGGGGAGGCCGGCGTAGAGGGCTTTAAGGTGAGCCTCCAGGCCCGCCAGGTCATGGCGCTGTAAAGCGTCCATCAGGCCGAGCTGGTACGTCTGGGCCTCGCTATGGTCGATTCCGAGGACGGGCAGCAGCAGATCGTTGAGGCTGCTCTCCACCTCCAGGTTGGGGAACCCCAGCGTGTAGAGTCGGTAGCCCAGCATGGGCTCCTGCATGTCCTTGATAGTGATATAGCCGGTCTGGAACAGCAGTCCCTCGGTGGTGATATCGTCAACATCGAAGCGACTGAGCAGCTGGGCTTTGGCCTGCAGTCGGTCCAACTGAGGGGTGAAGATTCCGCGCTGTTTGAGAATATTCACCAGGAAGGTGGGCGTGGCGCTCTCGAACCAGTAGGGGCCGAACTCACGCTTCTGGAACAGTAGCAGCACATCGAAGGGGTTGTAGACAGATACAAGGCAACCTCCTGTCGGCGAGCAGCATGGGGCTGAGTCTGAGTCTTGGGCTGAGGATAGCATGCGGGGTGCTGCGAGCGGCGGGGTAGGGCTGCCCCAAAAGCAAGCAGGGCAGATGCCCCGTTTGCGGATATGACAACATGATGGCCGGTGACGCGCCTGACGCGGTTCAAGGAAGGGCTGGCGGTTCCGCCGGTGCCTTAACCTGCCGATGAGGACCTGCTCGCCCTTCTACAAGCACATTGCCGCCGGTTTGACGGGACTGGGTGGGCGTCTAGTCTAACTGTATCTTTGGGCGCAGCTGAGACATGAAAATGTGCAAGGATGCCAACCCGGTAAAAACACTTTTTCAACGTTTTCACCGGGCCGCTCGCCAGGCGACGCACCCGATCGTCGCACAGCAGAACCTCGCCACGGGCACGGGTAAAAGCTACTGGGCTCTGGAAACTGCTGCCGATACGCTGATTGAGGCCAGAGAGGCGGGCGAGTCAGTCGTGATGGTGTACGTCGCCCCTCAGCATGCCCACATCGACATCACTAACCACCATCATGATGCCAAGACGCTGCCTGCCGCCCAGCAGAGACTTCTGGCTAAGGGGGTTCCCTGCGTCAAGGTTCCTTCGCGCACCCAGCTCACCGACCCGGATCACCCTCACTGTCTCTACCGAGACGTGCTGGCGTTGGAGGCCGAGCTAAATAAGAAGGCGGGGCGGCAACGAACCAGTCTTGGGCTGCTGGACAGATTGCAACAGGTCCTGGATGACGTTCACCTCCAGCAAGACGACGAACTCCATGCCAGCGATGACGTTTCCAAGGCCGTGGTAGATACTGAAGAGAGCCATGGCCATTCAGGCCCCCTTGCCACTTGCATGAAGCTGATCCGGCGCCGCCAAGAGCAACTCGTCAGGCTGCGACAGGAGGGGTTCGATGACGATGCACTCGAGGGGCCAGTTGATCAGCTGAAGAAGGCCCATGGGCAGCTTTATACCTTGCTGCAGCGAGCCGTGATCGGCACCTTGAGCCAGGCTAGCCGAGAGGGCGCCACCCTGGAAGGCGTGCTGGGAGAGGCTCTCTTGGTAGCGCCATTCCAGCTGCTGGAACGCCAGCTGTTTCCGCTGTATCGCGTCATGCGTGGCCACGCACAGGCCCTTGGCCTGGTCGCGATGACGGCTGACCGGCTGATGACCCACCTGACATTTCCCCGGCGCCGGCGTCAGCACCGCGCAGGGTGTGGCGATTTCGGGCATTACAGCGGGTACCTGGAAGATGCCGTTCACGGCTTGCAGCAAGGGGCGGCTGAGATCATAGGCCTTGACGAACACCGAACGCGTTTCCTCTTTCTTGTTGACGAGGCCGATGCGGTCAAGGACGTCATCGGAAAGCCCGCCAAGATGAGCGGCGGTCGGGTCTATCTGCGGGGGTTGATCCTGGATCAGGGGCGCGCCACCCAGGTCGGCCAGACGCTGTTGCATGAGATGCCGTTGCTCTTTCGGCCTCAGCCGGAATTCTTGGCAATCATGCAAGGCTACCAATCGCTCGTGGCAGAGCACCCCTGTATCGAACAGCAGTGGCTGTTTAAGGAGCCGGCGGATCTAGGCGCTGTCTCGCCAATGACCCCTGAGGCCGCGTCGGCATTGCGCCGCTTTCGGGCGATGCACCGGCTCGGCACCACGCACCCGGCTCACCACCGTCAGCAGGCGGCTCTGCGCACTCGGCTCCTCCACCTGCTTGCCTTGCAGTATGAGCAGCATCCTGTCATTCAGGGGGTGCCGGAGGAGATGCTGCAGTCGTTTCATGAGCGACTCAAGGCCCTGTGCCAGGGAGCATCCTGGATCAATCTCAACTTGGATGACCGCACCGTCGCCAGTGCCGGGAGCACCGGCGCTTTCACCGGGGGAAGCTGGGCCTTCATCAATCTGGACGACGAGCGCTTGAACGGGCTGGTGGCTCACCGCGACAGCGGCGCATTGAGTGACGTTCAACTGGTCAGCCGCCCTTACCTCGACACGCTGGGCAAGCCTGATGACGACGGCATGACCTTTCGTCTCGAGGATGCGTTCGAGACGATGCTCACCATCGCCGCGCTGGTTCACGAGCTGGGCACCGATGACCCTGCTGACCCCAGCAACCGGTTTGCGATCCTTCGAAATGCCTACCGAGCAGGCAATACCACAACGTCGGCGCCATTGACGGCGCTGCTGCGCGACCTGTCTCACGTCAGGGTGCGACTGCTCATGCAGGCACGCCGGCCCATCGATCCGTCTGTCCCCATCGATGACGACCTGGCGTTTCGCACGCCACACCTTGTCATGCAATGGGTGCCTGACTTCGAGGATCGTTACCTACCTGGTGAGCCTGGGGTCTCGGTGGTTCCCTGTATCGGCTATCGTGCCTGGTCGGCGGAACATCACCTGGAGCGACTGATTTCACCGCAGGCTTACCGTTACAACCTGCCGCGGCACCCGGTCATCGGGGGCGGTAACGATGAGGGTGTCTCGGCTGCCGACCACGAGGACGGCGTCGAACGCCCGATGCATTCGCTGGTGTTGATCAGCGCTACCGGTGGCTTCGATGCCACTCACCTGGGCGGGTTCTGTCTGGATATGCTGTCCCGCTCTACCCATGTCGCCTACGTGCCGATGTCGGATGAAGATCTGACACTGGCCCGGCAGGCGAGGGAGCTGCGCCAGCAGGGCGTGAACGGCAATCCTGGGCGCCTGGCGCCCAAGGTGGCAGAGGTCCCGGAGCATGCGGGATTGTTCGCATCGGGCTATACGCCTGAGCTCACGCGGTCGCTACTGGCGGCTGCTGATACCCAGAGTCCCTACAAGCGCCGTGAGCTTACCCGGATCGGCGATCTGATCGCGCTGCTCAGCCTGGGGGCCGGGACACTTGATGGGAGCATGCTGGTGTCGCCATCGCTGCGCGACGTGCTCTCGTCGGTGCAAGCGGGGCCAGGGGAGGCGGGGAGCCCGCTGGTGGCGCTGATGCTGGTGCAGAGCCTTGAGCACTTCCGTCGGGCCATCAAGGCGTTGCCGACTCGCCAGGCCGAGCTGAGAACGATAGTGCCGCAGCATCTCTATGGTCTCGAACCCGGGCACCGGCGACGTGGGCGGCGCCCGGTATTGGTGATGAGCTATCAGAGTGGCAGTGCTGCCAGTACCGATGCTCAGCTGCAGCGTGCGCTGGCGAGTTCTGAGGGCGAGGCCACCAAGGCGCTGGCAGACTTCCTGGAGTGCTCATCCGAGCAGTTGCCCCACGTCGAAGATGCCTCCGACCTGCTGAGGCGTGACCTGGGCTGCCATATCGTGGTGGTTGCCCCCTATGGCTCTGCCGCCAGGGGGATCAATCTCAAGGTAGACCGATATGCTGGCGACAGTCACCAACGGGATGTGGATCTTATCGTGCTTGGGATGTCGCCGTTCTACTCCGAGGCGAAGCCCAAGTTTGAGCCGCTGAGCGGGCCACCTGGCGAAGATGCCAAACCTGAGAGTCAGCGCGAGCGAGCGGACCGGGAGCATCGTAATCAGCGACGTTTCTCAAAGAATAACCTGATGACTCACCAGCTGGCCTTCACCGGTCTTGAGCTCGCCGCGCGGCTCAATCAAGGGGGTTGGGGGCGTGCCGAGGAGGTTCCTTCGCTGCGCTATCAGGCGCGTGACATCCGACTCCATCCCGACAGCTATCTGCCGTCGTTTGGCCGCTTTCTCGCCGAACAGCATGTGATCGATCTGGCGCGCACCACCTTCCAGGCGGTCGGGCGCGGTGAGCGAACCTCGGCGCACCAGCAGCAGGGGGTTCTGGTCTGCGAGGAAATCGTGCGAGACCTCTTGGCCGCCGACCCCATCCTCTACGGGCGAGACGATCAAGGGCGATCCCTGGCGAATCGGCTGCATGCGGCATCACTCAACAGCATGACGCTGATGACCTTCGTTCGGCAGCGGCGTGACTCGCTCTACCAACTACCGTCGCCCTCGGCGCTGGCGTCGTACCGGCGCCGTGTCCACGAAGGGGATGAAGCCTTCAGTGATGTCCCCGACGTGCCGGGCTGGAAGAACCAGCAGCTGGGAGCCATTCGCAGGCTCAATGAGCAACACCACGAGCCTTCGCCCTTCCATGGGGCGGCGAAGGCGACAGTCAGCGCAGAGGCCGCTCAGGCGATAGTGGCGCGCTGGGAGGCGTGGCACAGCCCTGATCTGCTCTTCGATTCGACGCGAGACGCTTACGAACAGCGACTGTTGACGCAGGGTGTGCCCGCCGAGGTGCTGGCGATGATGTGGCTGCCGCTCGACTCAAGAAAGCAGTTGCCGATTCGATACGGACCGCACGGTGGATATCAGGAGGTCGTCACCCGACTCCCTGGTGCCGAGCATCCTGCTGCGCTGCATGGTTATCCCGGCTCGGGCAGGCCGCTGCGCTATCAGTTGCCCAGATCTTTTGTTGACTCACCTTCAGGGCCTGCAGGGCATTACCTCGGGACACGGCTGTCGGAGCAGCCCGGGCCCTCCCTGCGCTGGCACGCGAAGTCATGTGTTCTGCACCCGAAGCTGCAGCCGGACTTTGATGGGATCTGGGGAGAGCTGGCACTGGATGCCTGGCTGGAGGCGGCTCAGGCCGCTTATCCGTCGCTTGCCGAGCTGAGTCGACTGTCGGCGGTAGAGACGCTGGGGATCTTCGAATGGTTTGACCGGGTTTATGCCTTGGATGCCCCATCCGGCAAACGCTGTCTGGTGGCGATGGATGCCAAACACTATGCACGGCGTACGGACCAACGTCATGGTCAGCGCTTGCTTGACAGGGCACAGGACAAGATGGTGCGCCTCAGGGAGTGGGCGCAGCCGCGAGGCTATGAGCGATGCCTGGGGGTGTACGTTAATACTCAGCCGCAGCCTCAAGAGATCGCCCGGCCGAGGCCGGCGCAGGGGGGGGTACTGGTGATAAACGCCTTCGTGCGCATTGCGCTCACGGATGCCAATGCGCCCAGCGATGTGACCCCTGCAAGAGAGCGAGGGGCCGCTTCGCCGCTTGTGGATTTCAATCATGCCGCAGCTGTGGCGTTGCAGCATTCTCTCACCTACCAGTAGACAAGGCTGGTCTTGTCGGAGGACATCATGACGTCGTCAGCGACTACTTCATCCCCCAGGATGGACCTGCGAACCAATGTCATCGATCTGGGCTTGGATCCTCATCGCCCTGGCGCGGGCGAGCGTGCAGCACAGCTTGCCGAGCGGCTACTCTCCTACTGTCATGCGCAACTGTTGCCAGGAGAGTCTCTGGCAACCGTGCCGCTGCTCTATCCCAAAGAGCAGGCGATTCCCGGTGAGGTGGATGTGGACCCAGACGCGCCTGAGCAAGCCGTGCGTCAGGAGGAAGAGAACGGTGGCGAGGCACTAGCGACGGGCGGGGGTGCGGAGAGTGCTCCTGAGCGATTGGTGATGTTGTCATCGGTAGCGAAAGGGAAGAGCCGGGAGACGGGCAGTGGGCAGTCAATGGACGATGATCGGTTGAATTGGGACATCGGCTGGATAGAGCCTTGTCAGGATTCGCTAACGGCAGCACGTCTTGGGCGTATGGCGCCGGCCAGGGCCACTCGACTGATGGCTCTCACCCACGGATACGGCCACACGCAGGCGCGCTCGTTACGTTTCGCCTGCGTGCTGGATGTCGGCATGTGGGGGAAACGGCCTCAAGATCGGACCGCCAGTGTCATGGGGATCTTCGGGGGGCATCGGCCGGATCAGCAGGTAGGCACGCTCTGGGGGCACGCCACAACGATGGATGGGCCGCCTCAGTGGCGCAAGTGGGTTGACGAAAGCCAGATTCAGAAGTGGAGCGGTAGGCACGGGATGCGAGGCAAGATGGCACTGGTGAGGCTCATGACGCTGGCGTTCCGAGTCTCGCTGCGGCGGTCCGGCCTGGATGGGGATGCTCGGGATCGTGATATGGGGCTGCTACTGGGTGAGGCGGTGTTGCTGCAGTCCTCGCTTGATCGCTTGAGGGGTGGCGCGGCCATTCTGAGGGGCTACGAGGTGCGCCTTGAACTCGATGCTCGAGGCCGGCTGGTCGTCGAAATGCCCCGGCGAGTGCAGCGACTACCAGCCGAGCTGGCGGATGCCCTGTCAGAGGCGCCGTATCGACTGGGTTCGAGGGCGGTGGCGGTGCACAGCCTATGTCTGGCACGGCGTTACAAGTTGAATGCCAACCGGTTTGGCAGCCAGATGGAGTTCTTCTATTTTCTGTCGGGGTCGCGTCAGTCGCGACTGGAGCGCAGGGTACGGACGCGCGATGTGGATCCCGAAGCGGCGGCGGCATGGCAGGACGATCAGATGAGACGCGTCATGGCCAGCGGGCTGGTGCTCAAGAATCGCGGCATGGATCTGGTCGAGGCCTTTCTTGATGAGCTGGGAGAGGGTGTTGAATGGAAGTCCGAGCGATTCCAGCCAAGGCACGTCACCCAGGTGGCGATTCGAAAAGAAGGGACGCAGCAGCCTGCGTTCCGAGATGTTCCGATCACGGACCTGCAGATTGTGTATTCGCCAGAGCTCCGGCGAGATTCGCGCTGGCCACGCCTGCACGATGGATTGATTCAGGCGCTAGGACAGCACGGGGAGGCTGGTGGTTCTTCGGCTGAGCTTAATTGGCGAGTGGTTGACACCCTCGAAAAGACAGTGGCCTCAACGCCAATGCTCTATGTGCAAGTGCCCGAAATGTTGCGCATGCCCTCAGGGGCAGAGCGTTACTCGAGTGCATGGTATGAGTCACCCAAGGGGCAAGGGAGGAAACCGCTGGTCGGGTTTCCTCATGCCCTGGCGGTTCGTGAACTGGCACGAGAGCGGGGCGGGGAGGCTGCACTGACCTTTGACCCTTACACGACCCTAAAGCTCGAGGTGCACGACGCGGGATGGTCCGCCTGGCGGCCGTTCCAAGGACTGAATCTCACCCTGGACATGGTGGATGCGCTCAGTGAGGGAGTGGTGGTGGAGAAGTCGCCGCTGGCGCACAAGCTGCGTGAAACCCTCCAAGAGCTCCGCTTCAAGCAGGGGCTGGGGAGGCGGCGCGCGTTTGTCGTGCGACATCAGCCGCCGGGGGTTGCAAAGGATGCGGGATTGACCTCCATGCGCCCAATCGACAAGCACTACGTATGCCTGAAAGCGCTGTCGCACCGTGGCGCGCCGGCACGAGCGGCCATCATGGAGTTCTGGTGGCACCAAGGGGAGCTGCATATTGGGCAGGTGGCGATGGCGAGCTATCGGCTTCCCCGTGATGAGCGGGTGGGTAGTGTCAGGCGAATGAAACTTGCTGATGTCACCCGTCGCCAGATCGCCAAAGCTTATGAAGACGCATTGATCCGTTTCGAGGCGCCTTGGTGTGAGCCCCTGCGTGAACACCTTGACGCTCTGGTGGCCTCCAAGGCGCTGTCGAGCGGCCAGACGCTGCTCTACTCGGTGGTCGACGACACCCTACTGAGAGAAGAGCAGGTGACATATGGCAAGCCGGAGTTGCTGGGTGCCACCTGGCGAGACTTTCCTTTCGAGTCACTGCTTGTCGATGGAAACCTTGGCGGTGAACACCTTGGGCTGAATATGGGGCGCTCGGGTAGCAGGGGGCGGGTGTCGGTTGCTCAACAGTTGATTGGCAACACCCGTGAAGATCTCTATCTGCAACCAGAGGAAACGGCAGTGAAGGGGCTTCGCGCCTTGATCAGTACCCAGAAGTCAGTACTGCGCAATAACCCTGTGCTCGAATGGCGAGTCCAGGGCCGAGACCCTGAGATGCCAGATCGCATAGGTGACCTGTATGACCCTCACTTGGCGCCGGTATTCAAGACCTATGTCGAGACGTTAACCCGAGATTTGCTCAAGACAGGTCAGGTGAGCCGCATGAGTCTGCCTGGCAAGCTGGTGAGCATGCTGGTCAGGAATTAACCTTGGGGATACTCTGCGGCCGCTGTGGCCGGGCAAGATCAAGCGTGAGGGGCGCAACCGGGTGGTCGCCTGCCCGCTGGCAGCGGAAGAGCAGCCGATGCCGCCTGCGGGAGACGCCTGATGCCCGACCTCCCCACGGTGACTTAGCGTGTCAATGGCCATCAGAACTGACCCACCAGCTGACCGTGCAGCCGACTCCTGACATGCAGTGCGGTCGTCTTCTGAAAATGACACTTTTTCTTCCGATTGCTTGCGAACTACTAAGGAATCCTCAGTAGTTGCCGCCTCATCCAAGCCAGCCGGCCTCCAGCGACCGCAGACAGCGGCACAGCGCCTCGGCACGGCCCGCCGCCACCAGCTGCTCAGCGGTTCGGTAATCGAACACATCAATTGGCTCGTTGTGGAACCAGGTGCGGGCTTGAGTTCTCGATCCGCAGACCCGCTCGGCGGCGTCCAGCACTGCCGCTGTGTCTTTTTCAATAGCGCTGGGTTCTGTCATGGGCCACTCCTAGATTCAGAAGATCACGGGCACACACTCAACCTTGGCATGGCCACCTTGGCCTTGAACTCATTGCTGTACTGCCGACGTTTCTTGCTCATGATCAGGGTCTCCTGGTCGGTCTGATCAGAGCTTAGCGCCTGGTCCGAATTTCGGGGACCACTTCAGTTTGGCGCATCGGCGCCGGGAGGGTGGGGAGGACTCCATCCCATTGGTGTGGGTACCCTGCGGATTCTGGATGGCGCAAGAGGCGCTTGCTTGTCCGATTTGCTATGCTGGGCGCAATGCTCTTGGGGTGGCAAGCACTGGGAGGTAAGTGACTATGCAGCTTGAAGAACTCATTGCCAAGGTGAGCCGTCTGCCGGAGTTTCGCCAGCAGGAGGTGATGGATTTCGTTACCTTCCTGGAGCAGCGCTATGGCCAGGCTGATCCCGGAGAGGCGGAACAGCTCGATTGGTCTGAACAGCAGTTCCATGCCATGAGCATCGAGCAGGCCATGCGTGATACCGAGGCCGAGCCTGATCTTTACTCGGAGGATGACCTGAAGGAAAGGTGGCAATGAAGCGTGCCGGTCAGATTGCGCTCATGCCATTTCCGTATACGAACCTCCAGAACGCCAAGAAGCGCCCAGTGTTATTGCTTCGGCGCCTCGACAACGATCAGGATGACTGGCTCGTCTGCATGGTGTCTTCTCGCCTGCACCAGGCGGAGTCAGGGCTTGACTGGGTAGTGGGTCCGGAGGACAACGAGTTCTCGGAGTCTGGCCTGAAGGTGGCCAGCGTTTTCAGGCTGTCCCGACTGGCGGTCCTGGATGGGGCGCTGCTGCTTGGTCAACTGGGCTCTGTTACAGATTCTCGCCTCCAGTTTCTCAGACAGCGCTTGGCGACATGGTTGCTGAGCGAGTCCCAATGACCCTGTGAACACTCCCACGCATCATGCGACGCATCGATGCGGGGCTTCAGGCTCTCGCCGCCAGAGCGTTGAGAGCGTGACCGGTGTTCTCGGGTTGCCAGGGGAGCTTCTGCCCGCTGACAACTGCCCGTCCTTCCGGCGGGGCAGCTTGTGTTTCCAGGCCCAATGGCGGGCACCTATGTTGTGGCTGGCGTTGAGGTCGGCGTTGTACTTGGTACCACGCGCTTGTTGCTGCGGATGCATGGCCGCCTAGCACCGAATAGCGGCCTGGCTGTGCTCTCCACAGTCCAGGCCGGTACTTGGCGGTTAGTTCGCTCTGTCGAGGTCTCGAGCCGGACCCGCACTTCCAGGGCGAGATCGATTGACGTCCTCCCCTCCCTCAGCTGCTTAGGCAGCTGCCGCCAACGGCGGAAAGGAAGGGGATTCCTACGGCGCTCAGGCACGGCATTGAGCCATCCCTGAGTCGCTTCGGTGGGTTCCTGCTGCTGGCGGCCTTACTGCACCACTCACTTCACAGGCTAGCCGGGCGTGCCCCGCCCTTAATACATTGATGGCGCCGATATGATCGGCATTGGCCTCGAAGCCACAATCGACACAGGCGAAGCGGGCCTGGCTGCGCCGGTTCTCCGCGGCGACATGACCGCACTCGGGGCAGGTGCGGCTGGTGTTGTGCGGTGGCACAACAACCAGATGCGCCCCGCGCCAGGCCAGCTTGTAGTCGAGCTGGCGCCGGAACTCGTACCAGCCCTGGTCGAGGATCGAGCGGTTGAGGCCGGATTTCTGCCGAGTATGGCGGCCTGGCTCCTCGATACTGCCTCTGGCCGAGCGCGACATGTTGCCTACCTGCAAGTCTTCCAGCACCACGAGCGCGTGGTTTTGGCTGATCGTGGCGGAAGCCTTGTGCAGGTAGTCGCGCCGGGCATTGGCGATGCGAGCCTGGAGTTTCTGGACGCGGCCCTTGGCCTTCTTCCCGTTGTTGCTGAACTTGACCTTGCGACTCATGGCTTGCTGCGCCTTGCGCAGCGCCGTCTGGTGTTTCTTGAAGCTGTTGAGTGGTTCCAGGTAGCTGCCATCGGAGAGCGTGGCGAACCGCGCCACGCCCATGTCGATGCCCACAGCACCGCCAATCGGCGCCGGCACCGCGACCTCGCGCTCGGTCTGGATCGAGATGAACCATCGCCCAGCCGACTGGCTGACGGTAACGTTCTTGACTATCCCCAGCACCTCACGGCTCTTGCGGAAACGCAGCCAACCCAGCTTGGGCAGGTAGAGGCGGCGATTACCCTGATCGAGCTTGATCTGTTTCGGATCGGGATAGCGGAAGCTGTCGCGCTGGCCCTTCCTCTTGAAGCGCGGGAAGTCCGCCCGCTTGGCGAAGAAGTTGGCATAGGCGCGATCGAGATCCTTCAGCGACTGCTGGAGCGGGTGGATCGGCCCATCCTTGAGCCATGGCGTGTCGTCGCTGTTGCGCCAGCCGGTAAGCTGCTTGCACAAGGCCGCATACCCCAACTTCTTCTCACCGGCTGCATACCGCTCCTTTTGCAACGCCAGCCCCCGGTTGAAAACGAACCGCGCCATGCCGGCAAACTGGCGCATTTTCCGCACCTGCTCGCCGTTGGGCATCAGTTCGTATTTGAAGGCTTGGAGGCGTTGCATAGTGACCCGAAGCTATATTTATATCCAGTAGTATAGGGCGCCTGCGGCGCCCGCGCTATCCTTCCTCGGCCTGAAGTGCCGAGGCTTGTCGCGCTTTTTGGTCAACCCGCCCTCGCCTCGCTTCTCGCCGTGACGCATGGCGCTGCCGTTAACCACTGTCGCCAGCCGCCGTGCTCGGTGATGTCTTCGGCAGCGCCGGCGGAGTGAAGTGCCCCGGCGGCGCAGATGAATCCCGTCTTCCACTCGCCATCGGCCAGCTCCACCTGGCCAAGCCCCAGGGGGCTTGGAATGCCCGCCAGGAAACTGCCGATCCACTCCTGTGGCAGCCGCCAGACTTCGACGTCGATGGCGCTTCCGTTGGCTTCGTCACGCACCAGGGCAGGGCGCGCCGGTGGTCCACCGGCCAGTGCATAGAGCCGATAGCGGGCCGCCGTTGTCGTGCGCTCGACCAGCACGCCACCGCGCTGGGTCAGCTGACCATTGAGGGGTAGCCCTTCCAGGTGGGCACCACACACCACTATCTCCAGATAGCCGTCGCCGGCCGGCGCCACGGGCTTGATGCGAGGCCGCGGCAGGCCTGTCGCTCCCAGCGGCAAGGCGAGGGTTGCCTCCATGGCCCGCGCCAGGCTGAGCAGCCGCAGATCGTCGAAGCAGCGGCCGAACAGGGTGACACCCGCCGGCAAACCGGCCCCCGTGAACCCCACCGGTACGGCCAGCGCGCTGTAGTCCAGCAGGTTCATGAAGTTGGTCCACGTGCCTAGCCGTGCATTGACGCCTATGGGGTCGGCGGCCACCTCGGCCTTGGTGGGGTGGGTCACGGTGGTGGGGGTAAGCATGAGATCCACCGAGGCGAGCAAGGCATCTGCCTGACGCTTGTACTCCGCCAGCTGATAGCGCGCGTCAAAGGCATCCACGGCCAGCGGCGTCGCGCCACCGGCGGTAATCTGCCGCGTTACCAGATGCACACACTCGGGATCCTGCTCCATCAGCTCACGAATGGCATGGTAGCGCTCGGCCACCCAGGGGCCCTCATAGAGCAGCCTCGCCGCGGACAGCAGCGGCGTGGCATCAATCTCTACTGTTTCGCCGCCCAGCGACTCCAGCAGTGTGATCGCCTCGTGCATGGCACGGGTGTAATCGGGATCCGTCTGCCACTGTGCCGCCTTCGGCACTCCGAAGCGGAAACGCGACGGCGGCGTGCCATAGCGCTGCCCATACAGGGCAAAGTCGTGGGCCCGCGACCAGCGGCATTCAGGATCCGGCACTGCCGTAATGTCGAGCAGGGTGGCCGCATCATCGGCGGTTAGGGCAAACAGGCTGATGGTGTCCAGAGTGGCACAAGCGGGCACCAGGCCACGGCTGCTGAGCAGGCCCAGGCTGGGTTTGACGCCCACCAGGTTGTGGAAGCAGGCTGGCACGCGACCGGAGCCCGCGGTATCGGTGCCCAGTGCGAAGCTCACCTGGCCGGCGGCCGTTACCACCGCAGAGCCACTGCTCGAGCCGCCCGGCACCCGCTCGGGGTCAAAGGCATTGCCGGGCACGCCGTAGGCCTCGGGCGCCCGCTCGCCCACCAGGCCGGTCGCGAACTGATCGAGATTGGTCTTGCCGAGGGGAATCGCGCCGGCATCGATCAGTCGCTGCACCACGAAGGCACTTTCGTCGGGCACATAGGCAAATGCCGGGCAGCCTGCCGTGGTGGGGAGACCGGCCAGATCGATATTGTCCTTGATGGCGAAGGGGATGCCGAAGAGCGGCAGCGACTCGGGGGAGTGCCCCTCCAGGCGTGCCAGATAGCCCTGCAGCTGGTCGCGGCTTAGTCGGGTGATCCAGGCGGGATCGTGGCCGCGGCGCTCGGCGTCTTCCAGCAGCCTGTCAAGAAGACGCGCCGGGGTGAGGGTGCCATCGCGATAGGCGGCGTGCAGTGAGGAAAGGGTCAAATCAAGGGGCATAGGCAACGTCCTGTGTCAGCTGCGATTAGCGTCGAGATTGCGATGCGCGTCGAGATAGTGGCGGGAGCCGTGGGTGACTTG
>LFCJ01002307.1_pt1 | contig 13721 bp, 19 predicted proteins | sample 643141 | NCBI WGS metagenome assembly LFCJ01 (sample SAMN03766243, study PRJNA286221) | soda lake metagenome | biome: soda lake; feature: Kulunda steppe; material: water; isolation source: sample B1-Br-g2 brine of Lake Bitter-1 | place: Russia: Kulunda steppe | collected 2010-07 | reverse complement strand
TTTCATCCGTTTTTGTTGGTCTAAACCGTTTTTGAGTTTTTCTATACCAAAAGGATAAGCCTTGTGTTTTAATCTTTTGAATTGAGAAAATAAAATTTGATAGAATTTGCTTAATCCATCAGCCTTGAATTTATGAACAAGCGGCTTAAAATTAGTTAATATGACTCCTAAAATCACAGTCGGAGAGTTTTCAAGCACCGATTTTGTGACTATAAATACAAATACTTCAAGCGACGAAGCTCTGGAAAAATTTGCTTCGTCCGACTTCAACGGAAAGCCTTCTATTTACTATGTTTTTGTAGAAGAAAATAATCGGTTGAAAGGTGTAGCCTCGGTCAAGGATTTAATGAACTCTGAAAATGTAGAAGATGCTATTGAAACAGATTATGTTTCTTTTAAGCCTGAAGCAAATCTTGAAAAGGCTGCTCGAGCCATGGCAGAACACGATTTTCAAGCATTTCCTGTGGTAAAGAATGGTAGAATAGTGGGCGTTATTCGAATGGATGAAGTGCTAGAATTTTTAGAAGGCGAAGAGACCGATGATATTTTCAAAATGGCAGGTTTTCTTAACAGTGAAGAGGTTTACAGAAGCGAGAAAATGTTGAATGCTTCTGTATTAAATGAAGTGAAAGCCCGATTACCTTGGCTTCTATTCGCATTAATAGGAGGTTTAGTAGCAGGCTCTGTCATAGAAACATACCAATATGCTTTAGAAACCACGATTATTTTAGCATTTTTTATACCCGTAATAATGGATATGGGCGGAAATGTGGGCACACAGTCATCTACAATACTTGTTAGAGGATTAACATTGGATCAAATACACGATAAAAATTATCATCGTTTCTTAGCAAGAGAAGGTTTTGCAGGGCTTATCATAGGTATAATTATGGGATTGCTTGGAGGTTTAGTGGCTTATATTGGGTATGGGTCAGCAACAGTTGGATATGTGATATTAATATCGATGGCTCTAACATGTTTTACTGCGTCTATAGTAGGTTATGCAATACCTATGATTGCTGAAAAAATGGGTCTAGACCCTGCTGCAGTATCCGATCCATTAGTTACTACGGTAAAAGATATAACAGCTCTACTTATTTATTTCTCTGTAGCAGCTGCTTTGTTAGGGCTATAACTATAGAGGGTGGCAAATAAATTGAAGTTTGAAGAAAAAAGAGACTTGATTTTTGCATGGATAATTCTAGGATTAGCGTTTGCTAATCTTTTAGAAGGCCTAGCTCCTAGACCTATATTTGTCGCACTGTTTACTGCTGGAATAGGTTTTTTACTACATGAACTTGCGCACAAGTTAGTGGCTCAGAACTATGGTCTAGAGGCAGAGTTCATAGCAAATTATAAGATGTTAGCCTTTGCATTGTTTGCTTCTTTCGCAGGCTTCATCTTCGCAGCTCCCGGAGCAGTTTACTCTAGAGGCTTAAGATCTTCAGCACAACAATTGTGGATTTCAGCAGCAGGTCCTATAACTAACATCGTGTTAGCAATTTTATTCTTAGTAGTACCTGGAGAAATTGGCAGTTATGGGCATACTATTAATGTATGGCTAGCTTTGTTCAATATGATACCAATTGGTGGCTTAGATGGGCAAAAAATATTGGAATCATCTAAACCAGTATTTGCTGTTTTAGTTGCTCTATCAGCTGGTTTGTTTTTACTACCTATTCTCTAACCCTATAGTTAAAGTCTTCTCTTATTACTGCATCGATTAGTTTTGCGGAGTTTTGTCTATCTACTCCGTTAGATTCTAGATAATTATGTGCTTCATAAGCGAATTCTCCTATAAGAGTTTCTTCCATTAAATCTGGAGGCATTTTGGTATAAACTGATTGCTTCCAGTATGGTTCAGCCATCTCAATGAGGTTATCCATAATTTCTATAGAGTGTTGGTTTAATTTTTCAGAGTGTGAAAGATTTTCTTGTACATTTTTGACTTTGTTAAAGAGGTTAGTCCTCGTTTCAGGAGGAACTTCGTCGTATGTTAAGTATTCTCTCATATCTTCATCAGATTCTAGTACGTCTGTAATTCTTTGAACTTTCTCAACCAAAATTTATCACTTAAATCAGGAAATGAAGAATAATATTTTTAACTAGGTCATTATCTTTTAAGAAGGAATATTTCTTTATCTTAAATGTGAAAGGCAGTTATTCGTTGATAATTAAGACTCCTGATAAGGCTAACGTTGGCGCATTAGGAATTGTAGAGTTTGGGAAGAAATATGCTGTTTATAATGGCTCTGCGTTTGGTAGCGGAGGGTTAAAAAGAGTGTTTCGCCATTTCGACTTTTCTAATGGGTGTCACTGGCATATTGATTATTTGTTGAAAAAAGGTGAATTGGAGGCAGCATTAATTTATCCAGAAGAGGATTTGGAATGCTTAATAAGCAGCCAAACCGATGGAGAGCCTGTAATAGATTTTGGATGTAGCGATTGTAGCTGTGACTCTCATCTGTTTTTGTTCGATGATTTTGAGGATGCCTTAAGTATTGGCTCGGGTGATGCGAAGATATTGGACAAAGACAGATATGACCAGTATAAATATGGAGAAGCTGATGAGACCATAAAGGATTTGATCCGTGATTTGCCAAAATCCGAAACCTATTAGTATACTGGCAAAATTTGCGGTTAGTAAGGTTATGAATAAGTCTGTTTTTTGGTCCATAGATTTTAATTTTAACTGAAAAATACTTAGGTTATGGACTTGTTGTCAATAAGCATAGGTTTTGTATTTGGGTTTATTATTGGTTCAGGTATAGTGCTTGCCTATGTAAGTTATAGCTTTTCGCGTTCTGTAAGAAGTTTTCAGGATGAGCTTGATATGTTAGCAGAGTTGGCTGAAGAGGAAGAAAATTGAGAATAGCTTATTTATTCTTCATATAGGTTGTATCCGAAGTATACTTGGTAAAGGCCCGCTAGGCCTACTAGAATGTATATTGCATATTCTGCTTCTGAGAGACCTAGGAAGTTGTTCATTAAGAGGTAGACTAGATTATAAGCTGTTCCATCGCCTACTGCTAGGTGTCCTAATCCTACGAGACCCCAGTTGACAGAGCCTACTATTACTAGTATGATTGATGCCCAGTCAATGTAGTCTAATTCTTTCATTTTTTGTCACGCTTTTGATTTTCTAATGAGTTGTCAAGGTTAAAAAACCTTGGTTTTTAGCTTTCTAAACGGTCAGCTGTTTTCTCCATTTCATCTGCTATATCTCTTAGCTGGCCGATGAAGGCTTGTGATCTGGCAGAGTATTCTTCTTCTATTTCTATATTTCTAAGCGAATTTCTGACGTGGGCTTCTTTGACTTTTGCCATTAGTTCTGCTTCTTTCATAGTATCGTCTATTATTTGTTCTAGAAGTTGTGATAATACGCAGTTGACCACGTGGGGTACATCGCCGTCTAGTGTTTGTTCATCGCTCATGTTTTCTCTGAAGAGTCGTGCGATACGTCCTTCTGAAAGTGGTAGGTCTGAGTTTTCAAGTTGACCGTAGTTGTCGGGGACCATCTTCTCTAGATTCATAGTCTTGTTTTTGGATTAACAAAATTAAAATAGGGTTTGATTGATGCGATGCTTATAAAAAAGAAAGGTCATATCACTATGACTAAGTGGTAACAATTACTCGCAACAATATTTCGGACGAAGACCCAATTTACAATCCAAAGAACGCTCCAGTAAACCAAGCTAGAGATTATCTAGGAGTTGCTGGAAGATACTTGTTTGACGGAGAACTTAACAACAAAAGACTCGAAGCACTAGCAGATTTAAGAGAATATGGCGAACTCACTGAGACGCCAGAATACAAAGCAATTAGCGGATCAGAAGCAGAAGAATATCTCAAACTAGAAATTAATCAAATTTCAGCTCTACACGAAGAATTTGGAGGCTTGGAAGAAGAATTAACTACTTTAAACAACGTCAGCGATATATTTAGAGAAGTAAGATCCGAAATCAATTCAAAAAATCTAGAAAACACTGTTAGCGAACTTAAACCCTAGCCACTATGAAAAAACGCGTTTTAGTGGCTACAAAGCATTAGAATTTTTTCTTAAGTAATACCAAACAGGCAAGTATGCAACTATAATGGCCGTTAATGTAAAATGTGCTGGAACATTATGGAAATACTGAAAGTACGGCGGCAATAATATTGGTGCAAGAAGTATGACAGCTATTTTCGCGTAGGAAATCATAATAAAGAAAAAATTGTTATGAAGAGAAAGACTCAGATGAATAAGGATGTGACTTAGGCCCTACGGCCTTCTGTCTTCCACTCATCGATGATGTTTCTTCCTTTTGAAGCTTTTTTCTTAGATTCTGTTCCATTCACATGAGATTCAGCTCTATGAATGCCTTCCTTTGTTCTAGCTTCTGTTTCGTCTTCCCCCTCAAATGTTTTACCACAATACGGGCAGTCTACTGTTTCTGTCATAGTATCACGTTTTTAAGTAAAATTTGTCCGAGAAGGTCTGTTATAATGGATAACGAAATTTAAGACCTCGATAGACTATTTACAAATTAGGAGTTTGACCCGAATACTTATATATTGTTTGGATGTCGAAACTCCTGACCGGTAACAAAAGATACACAACAGTGTATTAAAAAAACTTAACAACCTCTTCTTAGCGTGGAGTGCGTTAAAATAGGATGCAAAAACATAACTATGTTTGCTTTATGTAACAAGTGTTCTAAAACAACTAAGGATCTGAGCAATCCCTAATCAAACCACAATTAAAACATTTAAGCTCACAAGCAACAAATTCAGTCATAGAACCCCCACAATTCCAGCACTCCACCTAAAACCACTCCGGCTCAGATATCTTAATATCCCCATAAATTTTAGCCTGACAAGACAACCTAAACGGCCCTTCTAACACCTGATCCCCTTGAAAACGCCTCAACGTATTTTTTTCATCCTGCTCCATCTCGGACAAATTTTCCATTCCCTCCTCAACCTTAATCCTGCAAGTAGTACAGTTACAAAACCCACCACAAGCATGCATCCATTCAACACCACCATAAAGTAAAGCTTGTAGAACCGACTGTCCCTCTTCTGCCTCCACTTCTTCTCCTCGGTCAACAACTTCTACCTTGTATTTCATAGTATCAACGCCGCTATCAAAGATCCTAATACGATAACCCACATAATAATAGAGAAATAATTCACATATTTTCTCTGCTCTTCAGTCCCGAATTCTTCAACGAATGTATCTACTATTTGACCTCCGTCTAACGGTTTTGCAGGCAAAAGATTGAACATTCCAACAGCCAAGTTAATGAATGCTGCCATAACCAAGAGATTTATGAACCACATCCAGCCAGACGTGAGATTAAAGAACTGAAGACCTATGTATCCTCCCTCAAAACCTTCTAATTCTCCTGCCTCAAACTCAAAAGGTTCCTCTCGCTCATCAGAAAGAACAGAAACAGTATCCCCCGGTTCTATTCCCTCCATAACATCACGTACATCTTCTAAATTACTTACCTCGACACCGTTAATTTCAAATATTTCTCCAGAAGTCATTCCTGCCTCTGCAGCAGGATAATCTTCCTGTGCATCATACATTAAGTTCGGAGTAGCTACAGCTGACGCTACGCCAATAGACAGTAAAAATAGGAAAAATGCTGTCACATAATTTGCAAAGCTTCCTGCACTCAAAACCTTTAATCTCTGCTTATAGTTACCTTGATCCCATAGACCCATTGCATCTCCGTCTTTTTCACCTTTCTCAGGCATCATCATCTCTCCTTTCGGTTCTACAAAAGCACCCGGAATAATACCCAGTACAATCCAGCCTACAGAATTAATCTCAAAATCCTCTAACCTAGCAATTATTCCGTGAGAAGCCTCATGCACAACCATTAAAATTGCAATAGATATAACCCAATATTCTACAGGTATGAATGTAGCTCCTGCCTGCAAGTTACCTCCAATTGTTTGTTCTGAGGTTAAACCAGGGAGTATAGCTGCTGGTCCTCCTTCAGACGATCCTGTTGAAATAAAGTTGTTTACAATCCAACCTATTTGAAAAAGCATTAACGGTATACTGATAATCGCTGCTACTACTCCCGCCCATCCATAGACATTCCAAAAACGCGGGGCTTTCTTCGCAATCTTATCAAGATAGCTTATACCTCTCTGTGTTCTTCGAATAAAAAGTATTGAGTGTCTTTCGACATTCTTTCTATCATAGTACATAAAAGCTGTAAGCCCTACGACGAAAAATATAGCGAAAAGTAACCGCGGATTGATTTCCATACAAGAGATGTAAGTCATACAAGTTTTAATAATTAAAAGTCAACGCCTCTAATAAGGCTCAGACACATAATTCATTATGATGTCTGCTGCGTCCGAAGAAAGCAAGAGTTTCAATTATTCTGCCTTAAAATTGTCAGGCCTTTTGATTGTAGTTTATATTCTTCAAACCGGTTTTTCTCTCGAACTGGCCTATCGACCCGGAGTAGAATACTACCGATTTTTCACATCTTTCATTGCCCACTCAGGTCTTGATCATCTAATAAATAATATTTTCTTCATTAGCCTTTTCGGATCAATTTACGAGGGCTATACAAGTTCACAAACGTTTTACGCAACTTTTTTAGCAGCAGCAATTTTTGCAAATATGACTGCTTTTGTGTTCTACCCTGAAACATTTATTGTGGGTGCGTCAGGAGGCGCTATGGCGATTATGGCTGCTTTAGCAGTTTATAGACCGCATCAGACTGGTTTAGCATTAGGAGTACCCGTTCCCATGTGGGCGGCTTTGATAATCTATGTATTAATTGATATCGTAGGATTAACGGGGACGAATAACGTAGCTAATGAGGCTCACCTTGCGGGCATCCTGATAGGTTCGTTCATAGGCTATAGACTGCGAAATCCTGTAGACAACAGCACTGATGATGAAGATGCTGAAAACCAAGATTTAGAATTGGATAAATGGGAGAAAGAATATATGTACTAGAGAAATGTTAACGCCATTAATCCTGCCGCAATAAATGTTGCTGCCGCTCCAAGAAGCGATACAAAAACGAGAGTCAAAATTATAATACCTACTTGATTACCCCACAACTCTCTGTATGACGTTATCTCTGTTATTTCTTCTAGTTCTTCTACTGTTGGAGGATAATACTTAGCCTCAACATAAGCCGCAACTATTCCTGCACCTATGACTGGAGTCATTGATGTAATCGGAGATACTGCTGCTGACACAATCCACGTTTTAATGTGAGACTGGGCTATAATAGCTCCCACACCAGCAAGTAACGCATTCAGACTAATCCATATGACTCCCATTTCAACTAATTGGCTTAGTCCTCCTGTTGCGAGTCCTAAAACCATCAGACCTATTATAAGGAATGGGAATCCGTATGCAATATAAGAAAATATTTTTGTGGGTCGTATATCCTTTTCTTCATATTTAACTGAGTCCCTTAAATGTTGTTCTACTCCTTTAACATGAGCAGCTCCAACAACCAATACAGCCGTTTCAAAATCGTTTTCTAGCAGTTTTTCAGCCATTATATGGTTTCTTTCCTCTAAAAACACTTGGCCAATGGTAGGAAACTCATTTTCTAATTCTTTAACAAGCTCATCTAATATATCTTCTTCAAGCTCAATATCTACTTCTTCTCCTCCGGGAAGCACAGATAAACCGATTTTCAGTTTTTCCCAGAATGAAAGATTGTTGTAAGCACGTCTAAATGTGTCATTAATATTTCGGTCCACCAATTTTACCGGAATGTCTTTTTCTTCTGCCACATTAACAGCCTTCAAAAGTTCAGCTCCGGGCTTCACACCTTCTTCAAGACCTAATTTTTTCTGATAAATGCTTAGGAAAAGATTTGCCGCTAATAGATAACCTTTACCATTCTTAATCGCTTCTACTATATCAAGTTCTTTCCACTGAGAGCTACCTCGCAGAGCTTTAAGTCTATCTTGATCAAGCTCTACTCCAACTATGTCGGGTCTCTCTTGCTCCAGCGTTTCCTCTACTTCCTTAACGCTGTCCTTAGAGACATGTTCGGTCCCGATAATAATGACTTTTCTGTCACCGAGATCTACCTTTTGCCTCATAACAATAGAAAAACAGTTAACATTCCATCTTTTAAATAGCGTTGAATGACCTCAAACGATCAAATGGTGGACCGCATGAAGGCGCAAAATATCATTAAATCTCCTGAAATAGAGGAGGCTTTTCGAAAGGTTGACCGAGCCAAATTTGTGAAAGAACAGCCATACATTGACAGACCTTATTTTATTAAACGAGATTCCACCGTATCAGCTCCTCACATAGTAGCTGAAATGCTAGAGTTGCTTGAGCCTGAGGGCCACGTATTAGAAATGGGATCGGGCTCAGGGTATGTTTTAGCTCTTTTAACGCATTTATCAGATAAAGTAACCGGTGTTGAAATTGACCGCGATCTAGTTCATTCAGCAAGAGAAAAGGTTCCGGAGGCAGAAATTATTTGTGGAGAAAATCCTCCTAATGAGAGTTTTGATAGAGTTCTGTATTCTTTTGCTACAGAAAGCCTTGATAGCGCGATAGAAAGTACAGAGATAATTGTGGCCCCGATGTTAAAAAACGGCGACCAATTTCTATATAGATTCAAAAATGGAGAAAGGAAAAAATACGGCCGAGTAAGGTTTGTAAAGGATAGGAAAAGAAACTAAGAACTAACTTTTTTACTTAGATAAGGGCTTAACGCAGACTGATAAACTGCATCTACAGTGTCTCTGTAGGCTTCATAACTTTCAACAACGCCATAATCTATTTCTAAGCTCTTAGATACCTTAAACCTGTGTGTAAAACAATTTGAGTTAATTTTACCAAAATTCTTTCTAGAATTTAAACTACGCTCTTTTAACCTCTTTAATGCCGTTTCTGGCATTTCGGCTTTGATTCTGTATTCTGTATCATTTAGAGAGCGGATTTCTGCTCTAAAACCTAGGCCTATGTCGTCTTTCACTACTATTTTGTCGGATTTGAAACTTACTTCTGTTGATATACGAGGAGAAAATAGGTCTACAACGTCTTTCCATCCCAGTATTCCGGCTTTTCGTTTCAAACGATTTTCGAATTCTTCAAATTTACAGCCATACTCTGAGCTTCCTCCTAATACAGTATAAATTACCTCATTGTCTTCGAGGCCTGGTAAATCTTGTTCTTCGAGTTCATGATCGGAATAAGGAACGTCAATGAGAAATATTTCGGGTCTCTCAGCGTGAGCGATTACGAAGTCTACGGGCAAGTTCTCATATTTTTTTCTTGGCCATCCGTAAAGTTTCAAGCCAGTGAATGAGTCCTCTAGATTTTGTAGCAGTCTTTCGGATCGCTGCATATTTGTTCTAAATGATGTTAGAGAACGATATAATAGTCTTACTTGGCCGTGAGATAATGCATCATTTTTTGTCATTCCTGCGACATCTCTTACTACTTTGTCTGTTTCTACATAAACTAGTTCTTTTCTAAGGTATTGGTGCAGTGATTTAACAGGCACTACTGTGAATTCTGATTCGCATTTTTCCTGAGTAATGAATACTGGTTCAACTTCATAGTTTTTCACTTCGGAGGGATTTAGTCCGACTTCTAAAGGGTTAGACATTATTTTTGCTTTGTAGTCTTGCATCCGTTTATGGTCTTCTTTATTTATTTCTCGTTTGTTTTTTGCATCGAATATCCATATTTTCTTTCTATTACGGGATACCTTTGCCACACAGTCAGGCCGGGAATTATCTGATAAGCTGCCTACTCTTTCAAATAGGTCGAAATAGCCTTTGTATTGTTCTAAGCTGTCTAGTACGTCTGTTTGGAAGACTTGCCACTCCATCTTTATTCTATTACCTCGTAGTCATCGATTTCCCCGTCCCCATCTAAATCAAGGCCTTTTACAACTAAATAGTCTTTCTTCAGTTCTGTGAGTTCAATGAATGCTTTGACTGCAGCTTTTGTACCTGTATTTCTGACTCCTGCGACCAGTATTTTATCATTGGTTTTTGCTATTAGGCCTGTGTCAGGATCGGTGTAGGTTGAGTTTGGCGTGGTTATTTCTCTGTAAGGAAAGCTCTCTCCGGAGAAGTATGCGGGAAATTCTTCGTTGAATTTTTTTGTGACTGTGTTGGTTAGTACTCCTCCAACCAATACTAGTTTGTGATCGAACATTTTATCTCGGATCACTTCTGTATCCCATACCGTGGTAAATGTTCCTCCTATGCTTCCGAGTTTGACTCCTATGTCACCAGCCAAATGGCCGTCACGGGCTCTCACTTGGTCTGGGCCGTGGCTATCAGGCGCTCCTACGACGATAAGGCCTTCTGAATCTTCTATGAAAAAGTCATTGAGGAATTTTGACTGTTTTAGTTTATCTTTTGAATAGACAAATCTCTCGGTCGTAGGTTTATAGTATGTTGCCGCGCCTCCTGAAACTTTTTTTGTCCCTATTTGCTTAATTAGGCCTGTTTCGGATAGTTTTTTGAAATGGTAGTGGGCTTTTTGTTTTGATATGTTTAGTTTTTTGGCTGTGGATGCTGGGTAGTCGGGTTCGTCCCATAGTTTTTCTAGTATTTTTGTTCTCGTGTCGTTGTTGAGAGCTGACAAGTGATCCGAGTTTAGATTTTTGTAAAGCATTGAGACAAGTAACCGGTAAAAAAAGTTTTATACTTGTTTCGTGTTTTCACCGCTCTCAAAAGCCCAAAGTAAAAGCAGATTTATACCGATAAATACGCCCCAAACAATCTTTAAAAACTTAACAAGCAAAATAGTGGATTGTATGTGCGGTATTATTGGCTACAAAGGACAAGAAAATGCTAAAGAAAAAATAGCGGAAGGTCTCAAGAAACTAGAGTATCGTGGATATGACTCAGCAGGCACAGCCATACTAACTAATCCCTCCATCGAACTAGAAAAAGTAGAGGGATCAGTCCAAAACCTCTCCCACAAACACAATGGCAACACCGGAATCGGCCACACTCGCTGGGCAACACACGGCGGCGTCAACAAAACCAACGCCCACCCACACACCGACACAGATGGAAAAATAGCAATAGCCCACAATGGAATAATTGAGAACTACTCAGAACTCAGACAAAAAATAGGAGAAGAGAAATTTAAGTCAGATACAGACACCGAAGTAATACCTCACTTATTGAAAGAAAAATTATCTGAACACCCACTAAAGAAAGCACTAGAATCAACTATTTCAGAGCTCAAAGGCTCTTACGCAGTAACAGGAATACTAAATACCGGAGAAATGATAGCATTCAGGAAAGACTCTCCTCTTGTAATAGGCTTGAAAAAAGACTCTTACTTTGTATCTTCTGATGTAATGCCGTTCTTAGAACATACAGACAAAGCAATTTTTCTAAAAGACGGAGACTACGCCATTATAAGAGAAAAAGAACTGCAAATATTCAACAATGGAGAAAAAGTTGAGAGAGAAGTCAAAACAATAGACTGGAACGCCGACCAAGCCTCAAAAAACGGTTTCGAACACTTTATGGAGAAAGAAATACACGAACAACCTGAAACAGTAAAACGAGCAGTATTCCAAGACCGAAGCGACATGAAAAAAGCCTCAAAAATGGTTAAAAACGCTGAAAAAGTATATCTAACCGGATGTGGTACTGCCAGCTATGCAGCAATGCTCGGAGCCAAATATCTGCGTTCAAAAGGCATACAAGCCTACGTAGAGCAAAGCCACGAATTTGAATATATGGCCGATCACATTAACGAAAACGACTTAATCATAGCAGTAAGTCAAAGCGGAGAAACCGCCGATCTACTTTCTGCTTTAAAAAAAGTGAACGCCCCAGTTCTCTCCGTTACTAATGTAGTTGGCTCAACATTAGCCAGAAACTCTAAACACACACTATACATTAACGCCGGTCCCGAAATAGGAGTAGCATCTACAAAAGCCTTTACAGCCCAAATAACAGTACTAAAACTTCTATCCCACACCGTAACAGATAATCTAGAAGAAGGCCGCACATCACTCCTCAAAACAGCTGAAAAACTAGAAGCTGTAATCGAGAATAATAAAACAGAAATAGAAAAAATATCAGATTACCTAATAAATAAAAACCATTGCTTCTTCATCGGAAGGAACAAAGGCCGAGAACTAGCCGCAGAATCTGCATTAAAGCTTAAAGAACTTTCATACATACACGCAGAATCCTTCCCCGGAGGAGAATTCAAGCACGGCACCCTATCACTCATAGAAGATGGAGTACCAGTTTTTGTTTTCCTACTTGACGACGAAACCAATTCAATGTCAAACGCCATAGAAGCTTACTCGAGAGGAGCAGAACTAATAGGCACTGGAATAAAGAATCAAGAAGTTTTCAAATATTTCATAGAAGTACCTGAAGATGAAAACCGAGAAATATTAGAGGTAGTACCATTCCAGATACTGGCCTACGAAACAGCAATCAAAAAAGGTAATAACCCTGATAAACCACGCAATCTTGCGAAAAGCGTCACAGTAAAATAGAAAAAGACCATCTACCATAATTGCAAATATAACAATGATTCGGAAAAAAATGTTGCTTAGCCTTTTCTTCATACTACTCTTAGCAATCCCTGTATCAGCAGAAGAACCAGAACGTATTAACTGGACCGAATCAGATTTTGAATTTATCCACGAAAATATTGAGCCCTCAGAGCTTCAAGATGAAATAAACTCCAATCAAGAAGAAATACCTGATTTTGTAGAGAACATAGTAGGAAATCAAAGAATAAACGTCTATTTCCAAGAAACTAATGCCACTTACTCGGCATTAATGAATGGAACTACTATTGAAACTCTTAACACTGACGAACTTGATAATGCTACTCTCCAAGTAAATGTAAACGAGACAAGTCTTGATGCCATAATTGAGTCTGAACAAACTCTAGATGAGCTTAGAAAACAGCTTGATAAAGGCGAAATAGAGTACGAGGCGTTAAACACTTCAAATCGAGTAAGATTCTTTATCACTGAGAGAATACTAGACTTATTCTCAGGTCTTAACATCTTATAACCTGATTATTGAACCATACAAGTAATATTCCTGTCTTCTAATTCAGCAACGAACTCCTTCATATTCATATCTCCCTCATATGGAATAACTACGCTAGGCTTCAAAACAACTGCCTCCCTTACTGAATTCTTAGATGCTTCAAGAAACGCAACACCAACCTCGCCTTCAAGCCTAGAAAGACCCTCTTTTTCTCCCGGTGAGCTTGAAAAGTAAAATGTACCCTTATTAATTCTGAACCAGTAACTCAATTCATCGCCCGGAAGAGCCTTTATCAGCACACCATATATGTCCACTATCTCTTCAGGCCTCAAAGGTTCAAAATCTCCTTCAACTTCTAATCCTTCAGGCCCAACAAAAACCGCGCCATCACCTTTAACATTAGAAGTAAGAAGCTGTATGTCCACCGAGCCATCAAAGTCCAAACCCACCTTGAAACCAGAATCACTGATCAAAAAGGAACTCTCTGATTGCTCCAAGTTAAACTCTTTCCACTCCATAGATGTAATGATTCAGAAAGAATCTTTTATTCCTAACCGGAGAAAAATAGGTATTGGTTAAAAAACTTGCCAACACACCGATAATTACAGATACCTCATAAGAATATAGTGTAGCTGATATGTAGCAAACCTACTGATTAAAAGAATAGCAGGACCTACCTATAGTAAAAGCGGGGGTAGCCAAGTGGTCAAAGGCGC
>LFCJ01002306.1_pt1 | contig 13724 bp, 27 predicted proteins | sample 643141 | NCBI WGS metagenome assembly LFCJ01 (sample SAMN03766243, study PRJNA286221) | soda lake metagenome | biome: soda lake; feature: Kulunda steppe; material: water; isolation source: sample B1-Br-g2 brine of Lake Bitter-1 | place: Russia: Kulunda steppe | collected 2010-07 | reverse complement strand
GGGGTAGGGAATGACTGCACCACCCTGGAACAGCCCCTGCTGGTCAAGTGACCTGCAAGCCTACATGAACCGCCGCTGTATGCACCTCCGCTGCTGTGTCGACAGCTTGCGCTTGCGCTGTGTACGAGTTGGGGGGCACATCCCAGGTCCTCCTCTCAGCTCCCAGCAGCAGCTCAGCATGGATGGCAGTGGGGGCCCCCAGGGCGCCCGTTGGCTGTGTAAGTGGGGGCCCGCAGGTAATGCACGCTGCCAATCACTGAGTGGTCTGTTGCGAATGTGGACTCTGACACAGGGCGCTGGGCCATGTGGGACGTCAGGCAACACCCTGGTGCTCTGCTGACATGCAAGCTGGGCAGCGCCCAGCACCTGCTGTGGGGCGCATGTGGGGTGCGTCAAGGAGCCACGCAGCCGCCCTGTGGCTTGCACACCTCGCACACCCTTGTGAAGCCACTTCCATGGGAAAAGGGGATGGTCAGGCTGCACGTGCGTGAGCCTGCACGCAATGCATGCCAGGCAGCCGTCCCCTGCGGCGCACCTCCAAGTCTGCTTGCAGCCTGCTGCTCCTGCTCTCCATCATGGATATAGTGGCAGACAGCCGCTCCGTGCGTGCTTGCAGCGCCACCCTGTAAGCACGGATAAGTCACACTCTGTGTGCACAGGAAAGTCACAACAAGGACTGGGAGTGCCACGGCTGGCGCGGGCAGCATTTATGCATCCCAGCCCACAGGTGTTGCAATAATGGGAGTACCTGGGCAGGTCCCCCATGAGGTGCTGGGTCCATCACACTAACAGGCTTGGGTGCAAGCCTCTCTTTGCGTTCTTAGTCCTCCCCTTTCACATGCGCCCTCTGATGCAGAGGATAAATTGGTGCTTAGCACTCACCGCTCCTCGATCGAGGCTTCCTCCTTAGAGTAGGCATCCAAAACCTCCTGCTGCGCTTTAAGTAGCTGCTGCTGCAATACAAGCCGCTCGCCTGCGTGCCAGTTTGACGCACGATGGCTGTACTCAGCTGCGAACAAAACTGGTGCGCAGATCCGCAGGGGATGCGCTGTTGGATGAGGATGCTGCTTGCTTTGTGAGTTACCTGCTTCCTGCTGCATCTGCTCAATCAAGCTACTGCTCATCTCCCTCAGCCGTGCAGAGGCTGAATCCGAAGATGCCGGCTTGTTTAAACTTTCTCCACGGTCAACGCCATGGAAGCTGCAGACGGCAAGGGCATGATTTGTGCAACTCATGGCAGAGGTTGAGTCTTAGTATGAGCTGGACAAAATACATGGAAAGGTGCACAGCTAAAAGATCAGGGTTTGCATGATCGTGCTTGCGGGCAGCACGCACCTTTCCTGTCTCTTGGATATTGAATCCCCTCCCTGTGAACTACTTTTTGAGCCAACCAAATTCCTCCTTCTTCTTCTATTGCTGCTGCAGCTCGCCTGCATAGTGCCATGGGCCCTGTCTCTTGCATTGCTGCAGGATTTCCATCCCTTCGACAGCATGCCTTATTAATAAAATTTATTTCAGCGTAACTTGAGTAGCAGCAAGTTGAAAACTTGCAATGCAAGTTCCTGCTTCGAGCTGATGCTCCGCGAATAGGCTTTGGAGATGCGTAAGCCATGGTACGCAAGAACTACATCATTGATACGTATGATGACACGATTGTCAATGCGCGTCAAATGAAGGTCAACTGCTGAGTGTGTGTACCACAAACATGCACATGTGCACTGCAGAGGCATCTCTTTCTCATCAGCAGCCTGGGATCAGGACCCTCCGTGTTCGAATGGAACAAGAATGGGACCTACCTAGCAGCTGTTGGGTCTAAGGTGTGCTCATGAAATGTTCGTCTTCCAAACTTGCATGCCCAATGCTTGCATAGTTGCGGGCCAGCCTGTTTAAAAAGCTATTGATGGATGTTTTTGCAACCACTCATGTACGTGCAGCGGAAGGTGTGCATATTTGACAGGAATGGGCGCCTTTACAATGAAGTGCACCTGCCAAGCCCGGAGTTTGCAGACGAAGAAAGCCCAATTGCTGCTCAAATCCAGGTAAGTTGATACATCACTCAAACACTCCTAAACTTCTCTATCGCAAGGGAGTTGCTGAAACATTGAGTGTGGTGTGCTCAGTAAATCAAGGCCTATTGTAAAGTGTGCACTATCATATTCAAGCTGTGGGCAGGAAAGCACACGATACACAGGTGAATCTCGTCTACATTGAGCATTCTCACAGCCTTGTCTCTGCTTGTGCTCCAAGTCCAACCTGCAACCTAAATGCGGGATGGAGGCACAGGCAGGGCAATTTTGATTAGCCTGCGGTTTCCAGAGTGTGTGGTATGCCATAAATACATGCGCACGCCTGGGATCTTGCATCATGCAATGCAGGTTATAAGTATTGAGTGGCACAAGAGCAAGTCATCGTGGGAATAGTGCCATGAGCGGCATGTGTGAATGTCTTCTGTCACCAGAAAATTTAGCCGGACAAAGCATTCTGCATGCCTGCCCCATACTGCAGTGGAGCCCTGATGGCGAGCAGCTGGCCATTATCCCCAATGGAAACACTACGGCATTGGTGTGGTCGCTTGTGAGCAAGGAGGTCAAGAAGATTGACACTGACTTCAAGACCCAAGTGTTCACAGCTCTGGCATGGTCCAAAACTGGGAAATACCTGGCCATGGGCACAGCAAAGGGCAACCTGCTTGTCTACAACTGGTGAGGATGACAGCAGCTACCGCTAGCAGCTGCGACCTGTGTAGGAGCATGTTAAACACAGAAGCACAGAAGTGGGCATGTATGACTTCAGGCGCACCATACATGCTGCACAGTCGCGCAACACCATTTCGGCATGAGAGGGGCCCTGACTTGCACCTGAGCCTAGTTTACACAGTATGCAAGACGTGTTTGAGTTGATAGGAGCCCCTATGTGCTATGCTGCGTGTACACCAATACTACACTCAGGAGCTAGTGTTAAAGCCCTGTGCTGCTGCACCAAAACCTGCCCTTTGCATTTGGCCTGTGTTGCTGTCCAAGAGCTGTGCCCTGTGCTTGTGAACTTGCCCTGCACATCTTTCTTGCATGCAGCCACGAACGCAAGAAAACACCATATGTTGGCAAGCACGTGAACAAGATTGTGAATATGGTTTGGACCAAAGACGACTTGCTGGCAATGGCGGGCATGGACCAGATGGTGAGAGCTGCGTCATTGCATCGCTCTGGCTGCAGTGTGCCTTGAGTGTGATACAACTGAGGCTGCAGCTTTTGCACGCTCTACAAGGGACTGTAGCACATACCTCGAGTGTGATCTACAAGGGACTGCAGCGCATACCTTGAGTGTGATCTACAAGGGACTGCAGCACATACCTTGAGTGTGATACAACTGAGGCTGCAGCTTGCACGCTCTACAAGGGACTGCAGCACATATCTGTGTGTATGGGTAAGCCTTGCATGCTGCGACATGCCTGAAATGCTGCGTGCTCCATCCTAAGATGATGTGCGTGTGTGAATGCAAGGTAAGGCAACAGCCTGAGCATACAAGGCAGCGGAGCTGTGCAAGGGGCAGCCCTGGTGATCCGCACTTACTTGGGATGTCATCAAATGTGGGCCGCATCCAAGGAGGCGGCATGGCCTCAGCACAAGCATCACTGCATGGCATGCTGTGTGCTGGGGAGGGGCACACGTATGTTTCGACCGTGAGTGAGCTGTGTGCTGCACATGCACGGCCTGCCTTTTGATTGGCATGGTCAGTTGCACACAGCACCCTGAGCCAGGCGATGCTGGGCTTGCATGGTCCATTCACTGGTGCTTTAAGGAGCACTGCTCCTGACGCGCGTCACGTGCACACGCGCACACACATGCATGCGCGGCCATGCATGCACCCGTGCTCCATGTGCCCTGCAGGTGTCCATCACCTCCGTCCAGACTGGGGAGACCATCAAGGGCTTCTCCCTAAAGAACCTCCCCACCGAGCTCTGCATTGCAAACCTGAAAGGCGACGGCAGGCCGCCCAGAGAGTTTGTGAGTGCCCCGCATGAGGGTGGGCAGAGCTTATGACGGCAGCCAGCCATGTACCAGTGTACCCCTCCTGCTGTGGGCGATGCAGCTGGCGTGTGAGGCAGCGCCTGCGTGTGTGTGCGCTTGTTTGTGTGCGCGCGTTTGTGTGTGCTGCTGTTGCTGCTGCTGCTGGTGCAGCTGGTGCATGGGTGCAGCGCCTGAGCGTATGCCTGTGTGCTGCTGTGGCGGGCTGTGCTACTCCAGGAGGTAGCCTTCTCCATCAATATGAGCGGCAGGAGTGTGTACGTCATGGAGTACATCAACGGCGGCGCCGAGGAGAAGGCACTGGAGCTAGCGTTCCATGAAGGCCACGGCAGCATCGAGAAGCACCTGTGGTTTGGGGACGGCTACATCATGGTTGCCTTCAGGTGTGCGCACCCGCCATGCCAGCTGTGGGTGCGTGATGGCAGCTTGTTATGTTGGGCTTCAGGCATGCCTGTCCCGCTGGCGTGCGCGTTGGAAAGGGCCGTGGGCATATCTTGGTAGGAGCACTGCAATGTCCAGGTGGATGGGTGATTGGAAGGAGGTATGGTGGCATCCTTCAGCTGCTGGTGGCATGTTTGCATGCCCTACACCGCTGCGTGTGCTGGCAGGCAGAACGCGAGCGCACCGGTTGCTCGGCATAGCGCCCCTGGGTCATGCGTGCTGGAGCTGCCTTTCAGTGTGGGCTTGGTGCGTGTCTCGGCTCATGGCACGTGACCCCCTCCTGCGCGGTCTTCTTACTTGCACATGGCGCTGCTGTGGATGCAGGAGTGGGCAGATGGTTGCCGTCTCCACGCTCAAGCATGAGATATCTGAGGAAGTCTTTAGCCAAAAGGTGAGCAGTGATGGTGTGCTGCCATGGAAGATATCGAGGGGCCTTATGGGCAGAGGAGGCGCGGTGGTGCAGGGATAGATTCAAGGATACAGCCTTCAATCAAGAGGTGCGACTGCTAGCGCAGTGGCGCAGTGGTGTAGGGATAGATTCACAATCAGCTTTGGTCAGTATTGCTAGTTCAGCTATGCCAAAAACCACCTCCTCAGAGATAGCCCTGGTGGCATGATTAAGGAAAAGACAGTGCTACGAAAACCTGCTGATCACTTGCTCGATGATCAAGCCCCAAAAAGCTGCTTGTGGCAGCCGGAGGCCCAGCGTGTGATAGGCTAGTGTTGTTGTGCTGCTTTCTACAGCTCTGCTGGTATGAGCGTGGGCATGGTTCGCAAGAAATGGTAGCAGGGGCATGACCAGGATCCAGGCTTTCTAGGGCTCTTTAAGTGTTCCAGGTCTGTCACGGCCAATTTGCCAGGCCATTTTGTTTCGTGGCATTTCAAGGTGTGCTGTCAGAGTCGTAGCGCTCACACAGCACCACCACCCATCCAACAGCTTCCACGCAGCACCGTCAGCCATCCTGTGGCTGTCACGCAGCACCGTCTGCCATCCTGTGCCTTCCACACAGCACCATCAGCACCCCCGGTCCATGCTCTCCACACAGTACCATCAGCACCCCTGTGGCCCAATCTCTCGCCTGTGACCCGAGCCCTTGCCTGCAGATGCTGGATGTGTGCACGACCATCGCGCACTCCCCGGCCTCTGGGCGCATCGCGGCGGGCGGCAGCAATAGCGTGCGCATCATTGACACTAGTGGCTCAGCGTTTTTGGAGCACAAGGCAGATGCAATCGACTTGGAACCCAGCCAGGTGTGGCTTGCACCTGCAGTACTGTGTAGAGCATCGTGCATGAGGCGCTCGCTGCCTGGCCTGCCATTTGTGATTTGGGCAGTTTGGGGTTCCTGCTGCTGGGAATTTGAATATGCCTGGCATCCCTTGCCTGCTTTGGGCACCCAAAGCGAAAGGGCTTGGTGCAAGCTAGAAGCATTTAGAGCCACTGTGTAGACAGCAGCCCTAGAGCGCTGCTGAAACGGCTTGGCTCAAGTGTCTTAGTGTTTTGCCAGGAAAGGGGCACGTGCAGTAGCAGAAGGTGTTGCCAGCAATCGCCTTACAAAGGCGCCATCAATGCACTGGCATCTGCTTCCCGCCAAGGGCGCGCTGAACAATGCTGATCATACCCAGAGGCTTGTCAGGCGCGCAAGCCTGCTGACAGATTTCAGGGCATGGCACACTGACGCCCCATCAGCAACTCCCGGGCTCGGCATCAGGAATGCCTTGATTGCCTCCCGCATTTGTTGTGCACACGTCATCAACCAAAAGAAGGCGGGCACTCCATGGCTAATGCTCACAGTCTTGCGCACCTACAGCCAAAGGATGAGCTGCTTGTGTTGTGGTCACGTGCAGAAAGTGAACCAAGTGGGGTGGATCCACGATGGCCAGGTGCTCACAGTATCACTCACCAATGGCCAGATCTTGAGCTTCTTGTGTTGTGGTCACGTGCAGAAAGTGAACCAAGTGGGGTGGACCCACGACGGCCAGGTGCTCACAGTATCACTCACCAATGGCCAGATCTTGAGCTTCTTGGCCACGCTGCCGGTAGTGTATGACTTCCATGCCAGTAAGGTGCGTGCTCCACATCATGAGGGTCTTGCCCATGCTGCCAGAGATGAAAAGCTCCTCCAAGTCCAAGGAGGTGTGTGTGTGTGTACATGAGCCTGCCCCTGTACCTATACGGTATGTGCAAGCACACAAACAAGGTGTGCAGGGCGCCGCAAGAATTACTGCGCCTATGTTTTGCAGAGCATTTTATATGCCCGGCAGCGTAACAGTTGCAGGGCGCCGCGAGAATTGCTGCGCCTTTGTTTTGCGGAACAATTTACATGCCCGGCAGCGTAACAGTTGCAGGGTGCCATGGGCCAGCCTCGCATCAGCCTCTCCCAAGCACTCGGGCTGCAACCTTCTCTAGGTTGTTTTTTGGTCATGTCACGGTTGGGGTCAGGGTTTGGAGGGTGGAGAGTGCCGGTATCGCCTTGCGCACACCTTTTGCTGCCAATTTGTCTGGAGCAAAGGACCCACTGGAGCGTCTGTGGGTGAGCGGTTGCAATAATGAGGGTCTAGCCTTGCGTGCGCCTGTACGGCCGCTTCCTTTGGTGGGTGCTGCAGCCAGCGCGCACGCCCCCCAAGCATCAAACAGCCTTGCTTGAATGTCGGCTCTGCAGGTCCCTTGCACCATGTCCGTCGAAAGGTAAGGGTGTGTCACCTCGCGTGGCAAACCCCTGCCCCCCCGCCACCCTTGCACTTCCCCCTGTAGGTCATCTACTTGACCAGCCTACAGGAGCTGACGCTGGTGGACATGAACAGCAGGGGCGTGACTTCCAAGATCGAGATCGAGTCGGAGCCCTCCTTCTGTGGATTGGGGCCCAACCATGCCGGGGTCGGGATGAACAACCAGGTGAGGGGCGTGAACGACATGGTGAGGGGCGTGAACGACCGGGTGTGACTGCATGGGATCAAAGCTGAGGGCCGGGATACAAAAACGCAGCATGCGCGTAGGATGTGCAGGCTTGTGCAGGCGCCAGGCCTTGCGTGCGTATGTAGCAGTGGGCAGGCACGAGACGGCAGTGTCGCGGACGGCGCGCGGCCACACGCTCCTGGCCAGCACTTTGCTGCGCCTGCGGCAGGGCAGGCACCTCTGATTACATAGCGCACGGCGTGGCTCAGTCTCAGCTTTTCTGCAGAGCTGCTGGGGTTTGACGCAGCCGCCTTGTGCCCTGTGATCAAAAGCCGTCGGGCAGGTGACAACGCACTTACATAAAAAGCCACCAAGGAGAGGTCGATGCCCTTCTGAAGTCTGAGCCTGGTGAAGGAGGCACCTCCTCTTCACCCTGTTTGCTGAGGTCGGGCACCTCCTTCACCCTCTGTTTGCTGAGGTTGGGCTCCGCCCCCAGCCTCCCTGGCCCTGAGATCAAGCCTCCCCGATTCTGGAATCAGCTCAACTGGATGAGAGCATGGCATGCGATGAATGCACATCTGAGTGTGGCTCAAGGGGGACGCGCGTTCTGGGTGCGATGCACTTTAAGTGACGCATGAATGCACGTTTGAGGGTGGCCTGGATGATGGATGCCGCAGTTATTAGACTGGAAAGCAGGGAATACAAGGCTTGCGCCAGCGCACACTTGGCTACGCCAAGCCCCCTCACCTATTACACTCAAGGGGTGTGTGCGGCAGGCAGCCGCGCCCCATGCCCCGCTTGTACCCTGTGCTCTTCAGAGGCCGGTGTGCAGGGAATGCAAACCTAACATGGGGACTGCGCACACGCCCGACACGACACCAGGCTGGCTGCGCTACACGAGAGCGCAGGTGTGGTTCTACAGCACATCAGCCCGGGACGGGGGCCGGCTGGTCAACAAGCGCGAATACCTGGGCAGCGTGAGCGTGATCAAGCTCAGTGCGTCACATGCGGCGGTTCTCATTGAAGACAAGGTGCTGGTGCACCCGATAGAGGTGCGTGGCGATGCGTGCGTGCAATTGGGTACGTCGCGAGATTGCCCAATGTTTTCAGAAGGAGGCGCTCATTGAAGACACGGCGCTGATGTGGCTGGTTGAGGTGTGCGGCCGTCTTCCTCAGGAAGCTTCAGATCACCTGCCGGCCTCGGTGCCATTCCCTATGCCTGCAGGCTGCTTTTAAGGAGGCTGACAGGCAATTTGCTGGCTGATAAGGGATGCTAACCCAGAATGGCTTCGTGAAACTAGTGGGAGCCCATGGTCTGGCGCAATGCAGGGGCATGCAATGTTTCTGGAACAGGCGATGCTTATGAGTACGCACGTCCCAGCATCAGCATTAAAAGGCCCAAGAGTACATGCCAGTGACCAGACCCATCATTTTTGCATGGGCGCCGTGTGCGAAAGGAGTTCCTGTGTACACAGCTGGCCGTCATTTACGCCCCCTGCAAGCGCACCCAGCTTCTTTTTACACGCGGCGCTCTCACCCTTGTGCATGCCCCTCAGCGCTGCACCTCTGTTCAATCTACATCCAGACACAAGATATTGCACACGGCAAGCAAGCAGCTGCTGCACACAGTCCAGCCCCGCCCAGCACCGCACCATATGTGCTGCATGCAGCCACGTGCAGCGCGCAGCATGCGCGTGTCCAGCAGATCCCCTGGCAGCACGCGTGTGTTCTGTAGATCCCCTGGCAGCAACGTGTGTTCTGCAGATCCCCTGGCAGCACGCGTATGTTCTGTAGATCCCCTGGCAGCAACGTGTGTTCTGCAGATCCCCTGGCAGCACGCGTGTGTTCTGCAGATCCCCTGGCAGCAACGTGTGTTCTGCAGATCCCCTGGCAGCAACGTGTGTTCTGCAGATCCCATATGGTTGCAACACGCCTGCGCTTGTGGGGCACCCAAACCAGGGGCCTCCCTGTGTGCCTGAGTCACGTGGGCTGTGAATGCAGGTGGCCCACACCCCTGCCAGGCCATTGTGTGCATCCATCCGCTGCGCGCAGCACATGCGCATGGTACCCAAGCCAGGGTGATGCGTGACCTGCACACACACACACACGCACACGCACACACACACACACGCACACACATGTGTGTACGTGCGCACACACCGCCTGAACTGCGCATACCACAGGTTGGGCCCGGGGAGGCTGCGGACGCCTTTGACAAGCTGCTGCCGCCGCCAGGCCAGGTTCAAACCCTCACGTGCCTCACAGTGACCGACACATTTATCATCACAGGATCAGCAGAGGTGAGCAGGCGCGCGCGTCTGCGTACGTGTGTGCGTGTGTGCGTGTGTGTGCGCGTGCATGTCTGTGTGCGTGTGTGCAATTGTGAGCGTGAGCGCAAGCTCATGCATGTGAATGTGCACGTAAGAGGTGGGCACGCTCTGTGCCCTTTCTCTTTCCCCGCCAGGCTTTGGTTGTTATCTGCAAACTTGTGCGTGTGATCGTGCTTGCGCGCATTTGTTTACGCCTGGCAAAATTGCACGTGTGCGCACCTGAACGTGCTGGTGATTGCTCGGTGCTCCTAGAACAAGCTCATTTGCAGGGGGGGGAGGGGATGTCATCATTCGTGGGCGCACTCACACACACACGCACACACACACACACACACGTACACTGGCATGCGCACCCACCTGCGGATGGCGCTGTGCTTGCCCCTCTGCAGGGCGTCATCACCTACTACTTAGCAGAAGACGCATCCCTCGTGAACGAGTTCCGCCACACCGGGGGTGCAGTGCTGCGCATGTACCCGCAACCATCCGGGGCGCGCATGGTGTTTGAGGATGACCAGGGGAATATCATCCTGTTTAATCCAGTCAATGACCAGGTGGGCACCTGCGTGCGTGGTCAATCCAGTCAATGATACAGGTGGGCACCTGCCTGCGTGGTCAATCCAGTCAATGACCAGGTGGGCACCTGCCTGCGTGGTCAATCCAGTCAATGATACAGGTGGGCACCTGCCTGCGCGGCTGGACACACTTTTTGGCAACCGTGGTGCATGTCTGCCCTCCCCCATGAAAGTTGGAACTTCGCAAAAACCTAGAGCAAACACAAGCTGTGCACACCTGGCAGAAGCCAGCCACTTGTCTCCTCCAGGCTGCCCGTCAGGTATGCCCGCCCCTTTTATGAGGCGCAAGGTGTTGGCGCTGTTGAGCCTCCAGCAGTGCATGTTCACTCGGTGCTGCCTTGCAGCCTAGAAGGGAAGGCAGGCGGCCAACGTCGTTGCTCACCTCCCCCTTCTCCTCAGCAATATCATTTGTGGGATGTGGCAGGCCTCCCACGCGTTTGTCTTCACAGAGCAGCAGGTCCTCCACGTCGTATGCTGTGCATGCCAGTCATGGCTCGCCTCCCCCTTCCCCACTCCCTCTCTGTCATTCAGGTGGCTGGCGGGGGAGGCTCTTGAGCTCAACATCATGTGATATGTTCCGGGTCCCTCCACCCCTCCATTGTTTCCTGTACGTCCTCCTGGCTGGGCCGCAGGTGCTCCCCGTGCCCTGCGACCTGATGGGGAAGGCCGACAACATCATGTGGGATGTTGCGGACCCCCACGTGTTTGTCATAGCAGAGCAGCAGGTCCTGCACATCATGCTGTACATGCCAGTCAGCATCTCAGGTGTGCGCGCGCGGCCTGGGTGCGCTTGACGGGGAGGAGCGCACCTTGTATGCAGCCTGCTCACGTGTCGTGCATGGAATGCCTGCCGCGCGCATATGGCCTGCTCACCCCTTGCTCTTGCATGAGGTGAACAGGCCATGCACGACCTGCGTGCCTGCACAGCCTTTGCCCGGGTGCGCTTGTCACGGATCAGCACGTCCATGGTGGCGCTGCATGGCCATGGCAGTGCCCATACTGGTGGTGAGCGTCAAAAGGGTGTTATCGTGCGCCCGTGGCGGTGCCACATGGCCGTGCAGGCGCCCCAGGCTTTGAGGTTGTGGGGGCATGCGGGCTGTGAGCAAGAGGCCTGCATGTGCTTGGCAGGCATGCGCGCTCACACACGCGCACGCCGCTGCGCCAAGAGCTCCGCTTCTGCTAAGCCTGGGTGCGAATATGTGCAAGGCCGTGAGTGGAGGTTCTGGGTGAGCAGGACATGCACGGCATACACACAACAAACACACAAGCTCGCAAACGCACACACTCACACGCACTCTCCCGCACGCCTGCATTCTTACGTTTACACACACATGTGCACAACCACACTCATGTGGGCGTGCATGCAAGCAGGGCCGCGTGTGGAGCTCCTGGGCAAGCAGAACATTCAAGGCACGCACACGCCGCTGATGCTCATTGGAGGGGCGGTGCAGTGCCGCCTCAAGAACGGCGCGTTGGATGCCCTCGTGCTAGACACGCACAGGTGGGATGCAGATGATGAGCTTGCGGGTGTACATTGGGATATGCACATGCGCACGTGTGTGTTAGTGTTCTTGTGTGTGGTGGTGATGTGTGAGGGAAAGGGCACACGAGGTCGTGCAGAGAGCGTTCATGTGTTGCTCGTGACATCCGTGCTTACGTGTTGCTCGTGACATCCGTGCTCATGTGTTGCTCGTGACATCCGTGTTCATGTGTTGCTCGTGACATCCGTGCTCATGCGTTGCTCGTGACATCCATGCTCATGCGTTGCTCGTGACATCCGTGCTCATGTGTTGCTCGTGACATCCGTGCTCATGTGTTGCTCGTGACATCCGTGCTTATGTGTTGCTCGTGACATCCGTGCTTATGACACTGGGCTGCTTGGCCTGTTGGGCAGTTTGAACAGGGCACCCTATTGCATCTGTGCGAAGCTTGTGCGCACCTCACGGCCTCGTGTGCACTCGCTGCCCGTACCGAGCGAGTTGGTACACATGCGTGTGTGAACATGGCCACACTCCAAGCAGCCACTCAGGCTTCTGCCGCTGCACGATGTCCGCTTGTAGGAATGTGCAGTCCAATGATGCTGTGTCCAAGAACGCTCCAGGAAAAAGGTGCGCATGCACATTGCGTGTGTGAGTGCGTGCGCGTGTGTATGCATCAATGGGAGCATGGCAGCAGCATTCCTACGGAGCTCTGCAGGGGGTGCACAAGTAGGTCCTGATTGCTTCCGTTTGACAGTCGTGTGCTGCGCACAGATATGGACGCTTCAGTCGCTGACCACGCGTATGGGCATTGTTCCGTACTTCCTCGCGTACATTGATTCTCATGTGCTCAAGAAGCGCGCTGCCTCATCTTGTGTCCCTTTTTGGGCAGTGCCTGAAGCAGTGCCGGCTCAAGGCTGCCCCATCTTGTGTCCCTTTTTTGGCAGTGCCTGAAGCAGTGCCGGCTCACGGCTGCCCGTGTGAGCGCGCAGGTTTAGCCAGTGCCTGAAGCTGTGCCGGCTCAAGGCAGCGTGGGAGAGCGCAGTGCTGCTCCGCAGCGCTGACGCCTGGAGGCAGTTGGGGGTGGTGGCGCTGGAGATGCTGGATGTGGAGATGGCCATCGCAGGTGCGCACTGCAGGGCCTTGGTGCGCGCTGCAGGGCCAACTTGAGTGAATGCATTGCACGGCTCTGTGCGCACTCACAAGCATGTGCTGGGAATGGCCCATGGGCACGGCGCACTCACATTGGGCGTGCGCTCGCGAGTGAGACAAAGGCTTCCCACGGCCCTTATGCATTGTGTGAGCGCACCCTTCGCACACTGCAGGGGCGCTGCAGGCTTTTTGCACACTGGACGCTGCAGGCTTTTTGCACACCGAACACTGCAGGCTTTTTGCACACTGGACGCTGCAGGCTTGGGTACACAGTTTAGCTAGCAACCAGGGAATGGCAATTGAGGTCTAAGTAAGCCTGGAATGTATGACACGCACGCACACACACATGGGGGGCATACGGGTGCTTGTGTGAAGCTATGTGTCACACTGCACGCCTGCAAGCACACATCATGCATCACAGGTGCCCTGCAAACACCATGTTGTGTTTACAAGACGCCAGGGCTGCTGCCCCACCTGCTGTGCGCTGCAGCCTTTCGCATGCAAGGCGATGCCAGCATGGTGCTCAGCCTTGAGCGCATAAAACACTACGAAGACAAGAACCTGCTGGCTGGGCACATCATTGTGCTGCTGGACAAAGACCAGAACCAGGCGCAGGAGCTGTTCCTGCGCAGCTCGCAGCCCAAGGCAGCCCTTGAGATGCGCAAGGACCTGAAGCACTGGTGGGTGGTGGGTTTTGGGCTGGTGGTCGCATTGGAGGTTCGCAAGGACCTGAAGCATGGAGCAGGTGGGCATGGGTAGGTATGGGTGGGGAACCAAGCTGTCGGTCGCGTTGGAAATGCACTGCAGAGCACTGGTGGGTGGGGCAGGGGGGG
>LFCJ01002303.1_pt1 | contig 13730 bp, 14 predicted proteins | sample 643141 | NCBI WGS metagenome assembly LFCJ01 (sample SAMN03766243, study PRJNA286221) | soda lake metagenome | biome: soda lake; feature: Kulunda steppe; material: water; isolation source: sample B1-Br-g2 brine of Lake Bitter-1 | place: Russia: Kulunda steppe | collected 2010-07 | reverse complement strand
GGTTGCGTACTCGACGGTGACGGTGAACGTGAGTGAGCCGGAGCCGGATTCGGGACCAGGTGAGGCAGAATCGTGGACCGAGCAGAGCGTCGTCGGAGCATTCCTGACCTCCGTTGACGGCGTCGTGAGCACGGTTCGTGGAACCGTCGTACTCGTCGCCTATGGGACGCCGTTCGCACTCGCCTTCGGTGGCCCGCTTGTCGCCGGCTACATCGGATTTCGGTGGTGGCAATCCTCGGGCGAAGAACCGTAGTTCGGTTAGTCGCGTCCCAAAGTCGTTTAGAACCAAGCCAGACTCACCACAAAAGAAGTAGCAATTGATACATCACCGCCAGGGGACTACTCAAGTGTTGATACAAGAATCACGGATCAAGATTACGCTCATTGTCTAATTGGTTCTGCTGGTCAATCCAGCAGCAGGTTCACTACTCTGTCTCGGCTAAGGCTTCTCCGGGTATATGAAAAGCTCTCAGACGCGACCGAAATGATGATTAGTAGTGATTTTAATTTATTAACATGAATCGCCGAGAACTTATGCTTCTTTTTGGAACGGGGGCATCGATTGTGGTTTCAGGATGCCTCTCCAATGAAAACGAGAACAGCGGTCTGGATACTGATGTGGAGGAGGTTTGGGATGATGACACCACCAGTATTGTATTTCAAAGTGCCGGCGAATCGGTTATATTCGAGTCAGACGCTATTGAAAATCTGGACCGTATTCGACGATATCCAGAAGGTGATGTGTATCCGAAAGGATACTCTTTCGAAGTAGTTCTCACGGATGATGCTAGTACTGAACTGCAGGAATTTGTAAAGTCACATAGAGGGAATCAGATCGCCCTTGGTGTTGTATATCAAGGAACGGCCATAACAAGTCACGAATCACCAGAGCCAATCCCTGACGACATTTCCGAGGACGAGATTGAGGATGGAGTCGATGAAATCGTTAGGATAGGAGGATTGACTGAATCTGAATTATCCGACGTTGTTGAGGAACTGGGCTTTTCACTCATCGAAGAGAGTGGTAATCCTGAATCAGTTGAACTGATCTTAGTAGAAACTGACGGTGATTCTGCCGCGCATGGAAGTGGAGAGTGGAATCCTTTTGATGAGACCAGTTCCGAAAACAGGCACGTTGTTTTTGATGGATCAGAGGTTGAATCAGTAAACGGCCCATATGTTCAGCAGGCGGGATGGCGGATGGAGTTTTATTTAAACGATGAGTCAGCGTCTCGATATGAAGATACTGTCCGCGATCATGTCAATCCAGATATGATTGATTCGTCTTTATTCTTTTTTGCAGTTGATGAGGAACTGGTCGTAGAATCTAGCGGAGGGTATCAGTTGAGCGAGGGTTTGTATGAAAATGTAGTCAGCGGAGACTTTGATGAAAAATTTGAAATCGTACTGATGAATGAAAGTGACGGTCTCGATATATTGGTTGAGTTCGAGGGACGCAAATATGTGGAATAATCGTCATCAGTGAATGGAATACAATATCAAGTTGAGTTATTTTGTAACGTTTGTGGCAGCGCTGTGCCGTTTTGAGTATTCATGACCAGTGTGAGTCACTCGTTGGGACTCTCAAACTGTGCCCGTTCACGGACGAATAGCTGAAACCGCCTGTCACACATAAAATATCAATAGACCGACTGATTGACGAGCACACAGTCTTTTCGTTCGAACGGGATGCTACTGTCCTGGTCCCAATCACTGCGGATTACTGTCGCCAAATTTCAGGAACGCATAGGAGAGTGAGAGCACGGCAACCAGCGAGAGGGTCGTTGCGATCAACAGCGTCATCGCCACATCGGGGACGGTCTGTGCAGCCTCTCCGTTGCCCGCAGCCTCTTCGGCGTCAGCACTCACGCTAATTTCGCCGATCATTCCAACGCCGACGTGGGGGTCACAGACGTACTCGTACTCGCCTTCGACGTCGAACGTCGACTCGAACTCAAAGCCGTCGTCCTCGAGTGGTTCGTGCCCCTCCCAGTCGGCGTCGTCGGGCTGTTCGGTCGGATTGACGTTGTGGTTGTCCGAGTCCCAGACGAACTGGATGGTGGTTCCGGGTTGGATGCTCAAGCTCTCGGGTTCGAAGACGTTCTCGCCGCCGGGGCCGACGGTGACGGTTTCGGTGCCACCGCCTTCCTCAGCTTCGCCGTTTTCTTCATCCTCGCCGTCGCCATTTTCGCTATCCGCTCCATTTTCTTCCGCGTCAGCGTCGCCGTTTTCCTCCCCACCGGCGTCGTCGTCACCCGCTCCATCGTCCTCATCCTGCGCTGAGACGGCAGCTGGGAACAAAGCCGAGGCGGTGGCGATGCCCATCGCAGCGAGCAGTTCGCGACGATGGCGAGTTGATTGGCGGGCCGGTGGATGGTCACCTGAACGAGACGGCGAGTCCGACCTGGAGGGTTGGCTCATACAAACGGTTTGCTCCCGATAGCAAAAGGTCGGACCCACCTGCTCACGGGCCGAGCAGTTCGAAGAAACGACAATTAGGGCAATGGAAGTATCTCGGTCAGTCGACAATCATGTCCGAGAGCGTATTCGTCACTCGGTACCCCCACTCCGACCGCCAACGCCACCAGCAACAAGCCGTTCTTTCGCCACCCGCGAAAACTGCTTGATTTCGTACTCACGAGACATCGCCGCCGACTTCGAAGTAAACCGCTCGGAATAGACAAGTTCGACCGGCGTCCGACCGCGCGTATATTTCGCCCCGTTCTGGGCGTTGTGCTCGGCGAGCCGTCGCTGTACGTCCGTCGTGTAGCCGGTGTAAAACGAGCCGTCGGCACACTCAAGGATGTAGACAAAATGGTCGCTCATCGCCGGCTGTTCGGGGTGTGGTCGCTAAAAAGGTACGTTCGTGGGGCTGGCGTTGGGTCGGGCTGGCGTTGGCTTGTGTTGGGTCGGACTAGCGTTGGACTGAGGTGAGTTGGGTCAGGATACGCGACGATGAGGGAAGTGGTGTCTGTGGATGGTGGTCGCCGGTGCCGGTTCAGCAGGGTCAGGGTGTTTGGGCGCGCTCTTTTGACACTTCGGCAATTCCCGCGTTTGCCGAGCAGCTAATGCAGGCGTGAATCTTGCCGTTTTCGTCAGCAAAGACGCGTGCGAAGCGTTCAGAGACGTGCGCGCCACAGTGGTTGCACTTGGGCATGGTTGTCCCGGCGGATGCCGGTACCTCTCTCTACACGACTGGTGAATAAATACGCTTACCCAAACACTGTATGGTTTTCGCGTTTCGTGAGATATTTTTTGCCATATATGATATGGAGCGTCGCCAATCGAAACATCAGTCAGCGGGGCCGGCAATCGCTCGAGCGATCAGCACTGCCTGTGCTCCAGCGACAAATCCCGCATCGATATTGACTACTGAGAGAACCGTACAGGACTGGAGCATCCCGGCAAGCGCCGCCTCGCCGTTGCCGCCATGGCCGTAGCCACTCGAGACGGGGACACCAATGACCGGCGTATCGACCAGCCCAGCGACAACCGTCGGCAGCGCCCCCTCTCGGCCGGCAAAGACGAGTAAGACATCCGCCTCTCGAAGTCGGTCGAGATGGTCGAGTAATCTGTCGAGGGCCGCAACACCAACGTCCTCGAGACGGTCGACCGTCACGCCGGCATCCTCGAGGACGGCCTGTGCCTCGTCGGCGACCGGCCCATCGACCGTGCCGGCCGTGACGAGGCCGACGGTAACCGGCAGCGATGGTGGTTCGAAATCCGAAGCGCGAACGAGTACCGTCGTCCCGCGTTGGTCGACAGTTGCCCCCTCATCCGCCGTCACAAACGCCGCCTCGAGCGCTGCTAGCTGCTCATCGGTGACCCGCGTCACCAGTGCTCGACCCGTCGTCTCGAGGGCCGTCTCGGCGAGTTCCGTAACCTGCGCTGGCGTTTTTCCAGGCCCGAAAATCGCTTCGGGGATCCCCCGCCGCTGGTGTCGGCTGGCATCGAACCGACTGTTCCCCGCGGTAACGTACCCCTTGAGTTCCGCTTCGGCCTGGGCCGGCGAGAGGTCGCCAGCCGCGACGGCCTCGAGTGTGTCGCGCATAGTCGCGTTCCGGGGTGAAGACACTCGAATCCATCGGGATGAGACCCGGTCAAACGGGTCGAAAAAGTGTGATGTGTGACCACACATACCAAATGAGCGGGAGAGGACCGAATGCGCGCGCGAGCAGGGTTTGAGGCAGATTGCCGATGGCCGACCACGGAATCGGCTCATCGGACATATACTTTCCGGTGAGCACCAACGGTAAAATGCCCGATTCAGCCCGCATAGGAGGTGAGAACCGGGTTTCGAACAGAACGTTTATAAGAGGGAAACGGGAAGAACCGTAGCGTATGGCAGACCTTATCGTCAAAGCCGCCGTGAAAGAAGCGCTCGATGACAAAAACGTTGCCTCCGATTTCTATGAGGCCCTCGACGAGGAAGTCTCCGAGCTGCTCGCAGACGCTGCCCGTCGTGCCGAGGCAAACGACCGGAAGACGGTCCAGCCTCGCGACCTGTAAGGCCCACCCCCAATCAATTTTTTATTCGAGGCCCCAATCGAAGAGCGATAGCGCCGCTATTTGTCCACTCGCACTCGATACCGGTCAGCTGCATCAGTACCGGTCGATCCTAACCCCGTCATCGGTCCCGATATACACCGCATCGGCCACGCCAACAAACAGCCCGTGGTCGACGACACCAGGAATCGCCGACAGCGTCGTCGCAAGTTCGGCTGGCTCCGAGATCGGCCCAAACGTACAATCGAGAATCAGATTCCCGTTTTCGGTAATGACCGGCCCGTCTTTGGCCCCTGCCGCCCGAAGGGATGCCTCTCCACCAGCTTCTCGGACACGAGCGGCAACGAGCGGCCGCGCATCGGGCACGACCGCAACCGGAACGGATCGCTCGAGGCAATCACTCAGTTTCGAGGGATCAGCGACGACAAGAAAGCGCTCAGCAGCGGCAGCGATCACCTTCTCGTTGACGTGTGCCCCGCCGCCGCCTTTGATCAGATCGCCGTCGGCGACCTGATCTGCGCCATCGATTGCGAGATCGACGCCGTCGACTTCATCAAGGCCGGCGAGCGGAATACCGGCCTCGATCGCCGTTTGGCGAGCCTGGAGTGAGGTCGGGATCCCACGGATCTCGAGACCAGCCGCGACTGCCTCGCCGAGGGCGTCGATCGCATAGCTCGTCGTGCTCCCGGTGCCGAGTCCGACGACCATGCCGTCCTCAACAGCCTGGGCCGCTCGCTGTCCCGCTCGGCGTTTCTGTGCAGCCGAGCCGCCGCCTGTTTTCATGTCCGGAGGAGTGTGTGCGAGTGCCAAAAGCGTTGCCAGAGCGGTTGGGCAGGCGCGGGGAGAGGGGCGCAGGAAACGTGTGTCACACAGCTTGCAACAGCCACGAAGATTTTTCGAACTCCCTGCCCTGCAATGGCTATGACGAACGCAGTCGAACTGACCGCAGTCGAGAAGACCTACTATATGGGTGAGCCAGTTCGAGCCCTCGACGGCGTCTCGCTCTCGATTCCCGACGGGAGCTACACCGCAATCATGGGACCAAGCGGCTCGGGCAAGTCGACATTGATGCATCTGGTTGGCTGTCTCGATACGCCAACTGCAGGGGAGATTCGAGTTGCCGGCTCCCAGATTGGCGAACTAAGCGACCGCGAACGAACGACGTTGCGGGGACGCGAAATCGGCTTCGTCTTCCAAACGTTCAACCTCATGGGCCGGCTCACCGCTCGAGAAAACGTTGGGCTTCCACAGCTGTTTCAGGGAGTGAGTCGGCGTGAGCGACTCGAGCGAGCCGGCGAGTTGCTCGAGCGAGTCGGGTTGGGTGATCGTGGCGACCATATGCCGAACGAACTGTCAGGCGGCCAGCGCCAACGGGTTGCAATCGCCCGAGCGCTGGCAAACGATCCCGCCATCGTCCTCGCCGACGAGCCGACGGGCAACCTCGATACCGAAACTGGCGATCGCATTCTCTCGTTCTTTGATGAACTACACGCCGCCGGCAACACGGTCGTCATGGTCACCCACGAGCGCCATGTCGCCGAGCGAGCCGAGCGAATCGTTCACCTCCTCGATGGGAGCCTCGAGCGAATCGAGGAACCCAACGGATGAAGCCGCTTGCAAGCCTTCGGTTGGCGTGGCGGTCGATCCGTGGCCATCCCCTTCGGTCTGGGTTGACGACGCTCGGGGTGATCATCGGTATCGCAGCGGTGATCGCATTCGTCGCCCTCGGGGCCAGCTTGCAGGCGGGGATCATCGGCGACATCAGCCCGGATGACCAGCGCAATATCTACGGATGGGCGGCCGCCGAAGAAGCGGAGGGCGGACCGCTTGCGGGTGCCCAGCCGGTGTTTAGTCAGGATGATATTGAGGAGATAAGCGAGTTAGAGGGCGTTGATTCGGCCTACGGCTACGCGACAATCGGGAGTCAGGCCCTCTCGGATGGCGACGAACAGGTGCCACAGGGGGATGGCGTGATCGCAACCGGTGACTCCTACGTGCGAGAGGAAGACCTACGGGACGGTCGGCAGTTCGAAGGCGGTGAGCGGGAAGCGGTACTCAACCCAGCCGCAGCGAATCAGTTCGAGGAGAACGTCACCGTCGGCGATGAGATCACAATCATCCTGCTTGGCGGCGGCCAGACGACGGCGACGGTCGTTGGTATCACCGACACCGTCGAAGGGTTGAGCCCGTTCGAGGGATTCGAGTCCGCTCCGCGAGTGTACGTCCCGACCGATCCGTACTATCTTGATCAGGCGGAGATGGCCGAAGCTGGTGGGATGGCTGGAGCCGATGGTGCGACGGGGGGTGGTGTCAACGGCGAGCCAGCGGATGGTCCTGATGGTGGACCCGCGGACGGTGCCGATGGTGAGCCAGCAGAAGGTGCTGAAGGTGAACCGGCAGAAGGCCTCAATGGAGAACCCGAAGAAGGTCTCGATAGTGAACCGGAAGAAGGGCTCGATGAGGAACCAACCGAAATCGACAACCAGCAAACAGAGACCGCCACACAACCCACCCAAGACACCCGCTTCTTTTCGATTATCGTCGAAGCCAACTCCGTCGAGACGGTCGACCTCGCCCGCGAAAACGCCCAAAATTACCTCGAGAGCGAGGACTCCGATGCCGGTGAGTTCGACGACGACCTCGAGTTTACCCTCCAGACGAGTACCGAACTGCTCCAGCAACTCGAGGACATCCTCGAGCTTCTACAAAACTTCATCGTCGGCATTGCTGCCATTTCGTTGCTCGTCGGCTCGATTGGCATCGCCAACATCATGCTCGTGTCGGTCACCGAGCGGACCCGCGAAATAGGGATTATGAAAGCCGTTGGTGCGCAGAACCGCGACGTGCTTGGGCTCTTTTTGATTGAGTCAGTTGTCCTCGGGGTTATCGGCGCAATCGGCGGCACGGCACTCGGGTTGCTAGGCGGTTATCTGGGGGCCCAGTACATCGGCCTCCCGTTGGTGTATCCACTCGAGTACGTCGCCCTCGCGATTGTTGTCGGTGTCCTCGTGGGTGTCATCTCGGGGGTGTATCCGGCGTGGCGGGCGGCTCGGACGGACCCGATTGATGCGCTTCGGTACGAGTGAAAGCCAACTGGCCGGCGTCTCTTTGGTGGTGGAGTCTGTGGGCACCACTATGGACTGTCCCATCTGTGAAAGCGACCTCGTTCTGTTCGGTGACCTGCCAACTGACCTCCGAGAGCGACTGGAGGCAGACCCCGACCGACAACGCCAGTCAGTCTCCCACCGGCAGGTGAAACACACCGTCTGTCCCGAATGTACACTGGAGATCCATGGTTGTGGGCAGCCGTATGCGATTCCAGCGGAGGCACAAGCACAAGCACAAGCACAAACACAATCACCATTTTCGCGGTGACCGTTCGAACAGGGCTCGTGGTCTCACGTCTGGTCTCGTGAGTGGAAGCGAGAGACGAGTTCGTTTTCGCTTACCGCTCTCGAGCCGGGTCCTGCTGGCCGGCGTCTTCGGCTGACTCCTCGAGGTGGGCGTCGGTTGCCGAACCGGCGGAGCCGACAGAATGCTCAGTTACTGACACCGGTGCCTCAGACGCTGATGGAGCCGTCCCAACCGCTGGCTCCATCCCGATCACGTTCCGGGCACGGGCGTGCGTATCAGGATACTCTCGAGCCAGCAGCGAACCGAGAACGCCGCCGAGAAGCGCCGGGAGTAGGCTGTAGACGAAGAGTAAGAATACAAAGAGCACAAAGAAAAACGCAAACCCGAAGACGCTCCCGACGGGGACGGTGCCGGTTCCGAATCCGATTCCAGCGAGGCCGAAAAAGAGCAGCCCAAAGACGGCGAGAAAGGCAAACGGGAGAAAGGTTAACAGCCCGACAGCCGACCCGACGACCGCCCCATCTCGGGTGTCGGGTCCCTCAAGGAGGCCGGCAATGGCTGCGCCAACGATCGTCGAAAAGGGCACGAACGAGAGGACAATTGCGGCGATTGTGCCGATGACCGCGTTGACGAGCGTATCGTATCGACCCATGGAACAGGCTACAGCAAAGAGGCGCAAAAAGCCGCCGGTCACTCTCAAAATACGGTTATTGGGGGGTTTCGGCGTCGGTGTCGATGTTGGCATCGGCAGTGACGTCGGTGTTGGCACCGGCATCGGCGTCGGCATTTGTAGCAGCATCTGTACCGGTGGCATCTGTGCCGGCAGCTTCATCGGTCACGTCAGCGTCAGCCGCGGCAAACGAAACCGACGACTCACCCGGCTCCTCAGCACGAAGTTCGGGCGGCAGTTCGCTGGGATTGACTTCGTCTGCAAGCAGGGAAACGGCCTCGACGAAGACGGCGACGATCAGCGGGCCGACAACGATGCCAATCGCACCAAGGGTGAACAGTCCGCCGGTGAAGCCGACAAAGTAGAGGCTGCCAGGCATCCCGGTCGTGTGGCGGGCAAGCCGTGGCCGGACAATAATATCCGGAACCCATGCGACCAGCCCAACGCCGAGTACGCCGAGTAACACGCCACCCAGAGCATTACCGATAGCAATCTGGTAGAGTGCCAGCGGAATAATAAGCAAGCTCGGGCCGATAATCGGCACGAACTGGAGAATCGCCGCACCCATCGCCAACGTGAATGCACTGTCGTATCCGAGTAGCCAAAACAGCGGATAGCCGATGGCAAACGTCGTTATGGCAGTCCCAATTTGGAGGACGTAGATCGCATACAGCGTCTCTCGAGCCCGGTCGATCAGTGCCTCGACGATATCCCGGTAGGCCGGTGGGACCGGTGCCAGTGCCGCACGGGCGGCCTCATGGCCGTTGTGGATCAACGCGAACAACAGAATGCCAAAGAGGGCGAACTTGATCGCTAATTCCGGTGTGGCAGCGGCGAAAGTAAGCGCCAATGAGCGAACGGCCGTCGCTGCCAGCGCTTGCACTTCGGCCATGTTGATCGTCGTCGACACCCCAAAGGCTGACAGCGGGACCTCAGCTGGGAGTTGCTCGACCAACCCAATCAGTTCACTGCGGCGGAAATACAGCGTCACAACGAGCGGCGCAAAAACGACGATTGTCCCCCCGAAGCCGACCAGCGTCCCGACAAGCGTCGCACTCCAGTCCGAAAGCCCGCGGCGCACGAGCCAGCGCTTGACCGGTACGAGCACGAACGCAACGGTGATCGCAAACAGAATTGTCCCCAACACCTCGAGTAAGATCGCACCTGTGAGTATACCAAGCAGACAGACAACGGCCGCAAGGACGACACGACGGGAGGGACTCACAGCGGGAAGGTCACACGCCGTCATCAAAACCTTTCGGCTCGTCTGAACGTGTCGGGTGCCACAGCCACGACACGACACGGCAAAACACTTTAAAAGTTCAGCACCTCTTTGCCGACAGTGACAGGCCCCTCGAGACGACACGTCCTTGCTGGCGGACTTCCGGCGATAATCACAGCGACCGCTGGCTGTCTCGAATTTGATGACAGCAGCCCAAGCCCACCACCGGTCGAAGAACCACCAACCCCTCATCCGGCGAACGAGGTTGGCCCACAGACACCGGCGTGGGAGACGACCGGATCACCGCTCGAAGCCACTTTCGAGGCGACGACCGTTGTCGAGGGCCTCGAGGAGCCATGGGATGTCGCGTTCGGACCCGACGAGGCAGTCATCACCGAACGGGCAGGCCGAATTAGACGGCTCGACCGGGAGCGTCTGACCGGCGAGGCCACTGTGAGCGCCACCGACCTCGAGGTCGATAGTGTCGAGTTACCGGATCTGATCGGCGAGGAAGAAAACGGAGATGGAAGTCTAGACGGAGCTGAAGGCGAAAGCGGAAACGGAAACGGAAACGAAGGCGGAGACGAAAGCGGAAACGGAGACGAAAGCAGGAGCGCGAGCGGACTCCTCGGTATCACACTCCATCCCGACTATCCGGACCCCGCGTTCGTCTACCTCTGTTATACCGCCGTCGGGGAACGACTCATCAACCGCGTCGTTCGCTACGACGCAACCGCCGCCGAACCAACGGTCGAGCCCGTCGTCGACAGCATTCCGGGCGCCGAAATCAACAACGGGGGCCGGATTGCCTTTGGACCCGACGATGCCCTGTGGATTCTCACGGGCGACGCAGACGAGGAACTCCGTGCCCAAGAGCCAGGCTCACTTGTCGGCTCCGTGCTCCGAGTGGCACCGGACGGCAAGCCGCTTCAGACCGATGACCTCCCCGCCGGTGGCGACCCACGGCTGTTCAGCTACGGACATAGGGACGTCACCGGAATCAGCTGGCTTCCCGACGGGACACCGATCGTAACCGAACGCGGGCCGGACAGCCACGACGAGGTAAGCCTGCTCTGGCCGGGAGCGAACTACGGCTGGGCGGTCGCCCGTGGCAACCCGGAAGACCAGGAGGGTGAGTACGACACCTACGACGACCATCCGGATTTCGTCCCGCCGGTTGCCGACTCGGGAGCCGAAACACGCTTTGACCCTGGCGGCGGCGTTTGGTACGACGCTGAGGCGATTCCGGAACTCCAGAATCGGTTTCTTTTCGGTGGTGTCGAAAGCGAGCGGCTCTTCGCCCTCACTCTCCTCGGGCCGGACACCGCCCCGCCCGAAGACGCCCACACCGTCTTCGACGCCGACTGGCTCGATGACCGCTATCTCGCGCTCACCCACGAACTGTTCGCCAGCGACTACGGCCACATCCGCCACGTTGCCCAGGGACCGGAGGGCAACCTATATTTGCTTACGTGGGACGGGGACGGGGACGGGAACGGAGAGGGAGACGGACGGCTCATCCGCCTCGAGGCTGAATAAAAAGCTTCATTTTTACACTCTCACCCCCACTCACACTTTCATCCTCACTCGAGGCCGTGCCGACTCCGAAACCGCTCGAGGCCGAATTCGAGCATATCAGGGCTCACCGGCTGGAACTCGTCTTCAGCCGGGAGATACTGGCGAACGGAATCCCAGCTCTCTCGAGCGTAGCGTTCGTCGAGCAGGACCCGAACGCCAACGTCTTCCGGCGAGCGGATGACACGTCCGATAGCTTGGCGAGCCTTCCGTACCGCTGGTATCGTCAACGCGTAGCGAAAGCCGTCGCCAAACTCGTCGTCGTAGGCGCGGCGAACGGCTTTCGTGCGAGGACTCGAAGTGTTGACAATGGGCACGCCACAGACGACCGCCGCCGACAGCCGGTCACCGCTGTAATCGACACCCTCGGTCAACGTCCCCCGCAGACTCGTCACGAGCACTTTCCCCTCGCCAGCAAAGAACTCGGCTTTGAGCGCCTGGGTTGTCTCGTCGTCGCTGGCGGCATCGAGGAGAACGGACTTCTCGATTCGGCCCTCGAGAACGCCAGCCGCCCACTCGGCTTCGCCATAGCTTGGCATCCCGACGAGGACGTTCCCCGGAACCCGGGAAATCTCCGCTAAGGCACTCGCATACGCCTGCCGGGTGGGGGTTGTCTCCGCCGGTGAGCCACGGTTTTGGTAGGTGAATTTTGGAGCAGCAACCGCGAAACTCGCACGGTTTGTGGCCGGAAAATGGAGCCCATAGCGGCGTTCGACGACCGGTCGCCCGTTTTCAGACTCGAGATACTGCAAGCCCGTTACCTCCGTGAAGGCCTCGGTTGGCTCTAAGGTTGCACTCATCAAGATCCCGCCACCGAAGGAGGCAAGCCGGTCACCGATCGCCTCGCTCGGAACGCAGTTGTGCAAGGCGAGGCGGGCGCTGTAGGCCCGTCGCCAGGAGTCAGCCGGCTCCAACTCGTTCCACGTCCGCTCGAGTTCGATCTCCCGAAAGTAGTCGGTGTGGCCCCGTCGGTACCACTCACCGAGAACACGGCCGACGGCGGGGACGGCGCGGGTTCGCTCCTCGTCTTCGGCTTCGTTCAAAATCCGTTCGACGACCGCCCCCACCGTTTCGGCTCGAACCCAATCGGCGTCCCGGTAGCCAGCCTCCTCGGCCCACTGCGTGATCTCGTCGACCGCCGGCTCCGTCGGCTCACGAAGCGGAATCTCCTCGTCCTCGAGAGCCGTCAAGTCGGCTTTCCAGCTCCCATACTGGGCGTCGAGGTGGGCGACAACACGTCGGGCGAGTTCGGTTCTGAGATCGCGGACGAACTCGAGCGTTCGGTTGAGTTCCTCGAAGGTAACGTCGGTGTCCTCGAGTTCGCCGCGAACGAGGTCGGCGTCGGCAGTCTTCGATCCGCCCTGGGCCTCTCGACCTTCGCGTTCGAATTTTAGCGGCTGGATGACCCGCGACAGTTCGGTTTCGGCGTCGCGGAGACTCACGTCGGCGATGCCCTCACTGACGAGATCCCGGACGCGGGGCTCGAGCATATGTGCCTCATCGCAGACGACGAATGTGGAGTCCTCAAGCAGCGCGCCAGTAAATGCGGTGGTCGTCGTCGGATCGAAGGCGTGGTAGTAGTTGCCGATGACGACCTCGGCGTGTGGGAGCACGGCCCCCATCACCGAGTGCGGGCAGGTGCCAGCTCTTGTCGAGCGGGCGACCAACTCCTCGGGTGTCACCATCCCCGAATCGGTGAAATCGAACGGGACAGCTTCAGCGGGGTCGCCTTCCTCATCGGGAAGGTCCTCGAGATACTGGGCGTAGAACGGGCAGTATTCGACCTCGGAGCCGACGCCGCCATCGGAATAGCCGGGCATCTCGGGCGGATACGGCGTCGTCTCACCGGCAGTCTCGAGGAAACGTCCCGTTGAACCGGTTTGCCCGCTGTCGGCGAGGCCGGTCTGTTGTGACCGAGCACTCGCCGTCAGACTGCCGGCAGTCGTCTCCCCACCCTCGCCGGTGAGGTCACGGGTTCGATCCCGCAACGTCTCACAGCGGTCGTATACGTTGCCGTCGTCGATGCCGCCCGCGCCTTCACGATTGTACGGACAGACGTCGGCTTTGCCAACGAGCGTCAGCCCCGAGACCGGCTTCGATTCCTCCGGGAGGTTCGCGTTGATTGTCTCGAGGTCGGTCTCGAACTGGCGCAACTGCTGTTTGACGCTCGTGAGGACGAACACCCGTTCGTACTCGGTGTCGGGATCGCGCACGAGGTCGATCCCGGCCGTCAGGGCGATCATCGTTTTTCCCGTCCCGCAGGCCCCCTCGAGGACGGTGTAGCCACCCTCGCGGCCGGTCTCGATGGCGGTTTCGATACCGTCGACCTGCTGGTCGTACGGCGTCGGGTGGCCAAATATCGAGCGCCAGTGTTCCATGTTTGCCGTACTCATCGTTCTCCAG
>LFCJ01002302.1_pt1 | contig 13734 bp, 16 predicted proteins | sample 643141 | NCBI WGS metagenome assembly LFCJ01 (sample SAMN03766243, study PRJNA286221) | soda lake metagenome | biome: soda lake; feature: Kulunda steppe; material: water; isolation source: sample B1-Br-g2 brine of Lake Bitter-1 | place: Russia: Kulunda steppe | collected 2010-07 | reverse complement strand
CGTCCAGCGTGGGGGAGGCCTCGGTGATCTCTCTCCGCAGGAAGCGCAGGCTCACCGGGACCAGCCAGTCAAACAGGGCCAGCAGCTGGTCCTTGTGGTTCTGTGTGCGTGTGTGTGTGTGTGTGTGTGCGTGTGAAAGCTGGTCCTTGTGGTTGTGCGGGGAGGGGGGAGCAACGGCAGGGCGGGCACGCGCATACCCACACACCAACACCAACGTCAACCATTGGCCACAGCAGCTGCCCCCTGCTAGCCATGGGGGCTGGGAAGCCCAGATGCTAGGCGCCCACACTTGCAGAGGTTGGCATTGCCTGCCTTGCAGGGAAAAAAGTGCGGCGCGTGTCTTAGCAGCTGAGGCTACGCAGCCTGCTTTTCAAATATCATCTTGAGCATGTGCCAGCACACCATCAATAATCCCGAGCTCTGGCCTCAATCAGAGCCAGCTTTGAGGTGCTGAATACACATCGGGTTTTAGGAAAGGTCAAATCATGTGATTGCAGCAACTGCTTCCTGAGAATTTGATAGACAAAGGTGTGAATGAGGCAGACCTGGGCGCTGAATCTACCGTGTGTTGTTTGTGTGTGCGTGTGCGCATGAGCGTGTGTGCTGGCAAATGCGTGTGTGCGCCTGCATTCACACACCTGGTCAATGTGGGCAGGCAGGGTAGCGATCCAGCTGATGGCCAGAGGGCGCCATCCCAGCTGGTGAGGCTCCACGTACACCTGCAGGAAAGACATATGGCAGCAAGTTTGATGTGGGAATGACAAAAGAAAACAATGAGCAGGTACGCGGCATTATTGCTTGCGCACACCTGCACTGCATATGCTGACAAACACAGCACACTGCTTGCAGCCACATGATCCTTGAGGCAAGCGCATTCAGACATTGTGTGCAATTTAGATACACAAGGCTGACTTTATTGAGGCATAAAGGTCTTCACAGCCCAGGACTGGAAAGCCTCAAGGCAGTGCAAATATTGTCTGGCTCATTTTATAAATGCAATCCCCCTGATCACAAGAAAGTGGAGTTTAACATCTCCACAAGTTTGATCTGACAGCCCCTGGTGTGTGCTTACTCACCATGCCGCAGCGGCTAACAGTTGCCGGAGATGCCACCGCCAAGTCCATTACTTCAAATATCATGTTCTGTGTTCAATATGTTTGATGAAAAGAAATCATGAGCAAATGTGCATATTCTATGCGTCCTGTGCATGCGCCTAAGCATGCAATTGTGTCCTAGTGAGATTTCCCTTAAGGGAGTTCACTCATGGGCTTGTACCAGCCAAAAACAAACGGCATACTCCGTTTACAAAAGCGTGCCATGCCAACTCAATTCAGAAATATCACATGGTGTATCAAGCAGAATGAGAGTGCTATCAACAGTCCTATGACAAGGGTTCAGACTCTGTAAATCAACGTTAAGATCCTGAAGCCCCAAATTGATGACTGCATGCGCATTGCCCACACCAGCGCACCATGGTGTTGCTCATCTGGATGATCTCCCCACTGTTCAGGCAGAGCTTCTTGTTGTCATCCAGCACCGTATTCATGTTCTCTATCCACAGCGCATCCACAGGGCCATCCAGCACGATCCACCTGCTTGAGCCGCGCATGGCAAGCGAACATGGGTTACCACGTGCCATGCAAGCAATACCTTTTGTGCACAAGAGCCATCAGCTGCTCAATGTCAATGCAAGACTGTCAGGTTCAGAGATATCTGGAATCTGCAGGGCATGCGCCGCAAGGGAGATGATAGGCAAGGTGTCCCATCCACCGCTGTTCTTTGCAAGCCTCCTGTGTGTGAGCATATGCTCTGGGGAGTACCAAGCGAGCGCACTTCTAAGGCCTGCCTTAAGCCCCCAGCGCACATACGACTTGGGTGCAGTGCAGCTAGGTGCATGCCTGCGCACGCACTTGCGGTTTGGCGCAGTGTTGGAGGCCACTTGTCTGAAGGTCAGAGCCAGCACGCCCTCTGTCCATTCGTGGCTTATGGCATCAAACTGCGCAGAGGTGTGTCAGAGGAATTGAGTTTGTGGGCTCATGGCACCGAACTACGTAAAGCAGGGCTCACTGCATCGAACTGCAAAACTGAGAAGCAAAGTGTGGATCATCGTGTCAGAACGCCGCATTTGCTGCTAAGACAGTGGGGGCGTGTGTGCTAGGCACGCCTGTGGCTTGGGGCATCACACTGCGTACCACAACACTCGCAACACATGCATGCACACACACCCAAAGGCAGCACAAAAAAGCACCACACTCACATCATTACACTGCACAGAAGAGCAAAGCATAAACAGATAAATAAGGTGATGATGCAATTTCGCCTAGGATAATGCTTCCCTTAAGTATTCCTTAATATCGTAACAGCCCGCGATGCTCACCCCTGATGTGTACGCCTTACCTGGCCGTACAGCTGACCCATGGTGCAGGCCTTGGGGTTGATCACGTGGTACTCCGCACCCAGCTGCCCGTCCTGGCCCCGCTCGTGCATAAGGCACAGCGCCTCAGCCAGCACCCTGCACAGGCGGCAATATAATGGATGTATAAGGGTTTCAGCAGTGTACACACTCACACTTACAAATACACATATATACACACACGGGCTAAAAGTTTAGAATGGAAACTCCAGGTCCAAAGCAGGCATTGGGTAGGCTTGCGATGCACGTCCGGACAAACCTGTAGATGGCGGTCTTCCCGGAAAAGGGCATGCCCACCACCATGAGACCATGGCGCACGACAATCATCTCATACAGCTGAGTGGCCTGCACAAGAGATGGAGCAAAAGAGCATGGCCTTGAGGGGGAGGGGGGCTAGATTATGGAGGCAGACAAGACATGGGCTTTCTTGACATATAAATTAAGGAGGCAGGGCAGCTGCAGGAGCTTTGAAAGAGAGAGTGAGAAGATCCATGTTGACTGTTCATCACGGCTCAGTGTGTGTGATATGGATTTGCAAGGTTTTGGATTGCTGGATCTGCCAGACACAGCTAGCTAAAAGTCATACGGACCTCTGCCATGCTTGTGTGTGAGAAACACTGCAGGGAGGCAAGTGCTGGCTCCTGCCTTGCTTGCAGGCAGCATCAGGCACACACGCATCCCTCCCTCCTAAACACACATCCTACCCACATCCAAACACAAGCTACCATGCAGACCCCTTTGGCTCAAGGGTGCAGCAGCAGGCGCATTGGCTCCACGTGCTGGCCTGCCACAGCGCCAGCAGGGCACTGCACACATCTGCCTGCACAGGCCAGGTACTGCAAATTGGAGGAAGGAGCATTGTCACCGACCGAAAGCGCACCATCAAATGCAAAGGCATCAAACACTGTGCAGCACAAACAGAGCACCAGCCCTGCACAGCACCTTGGTCAGGAAGTACTCTGTAGGCTGCAAGTTCTTCTTTGCGCACACGTCACGCATGGCCTGCTCCATGTCCTTGTAGTCGGCCTTGGGCAGGTCGACGCCGGGGAACAAGTCGCTGATGATGCCCTGCGCGGATGAGTTTTAGAGTTACAACAGCGGGGCGTTAGCCATTTTAGCAAAATAGGTGGGGGGCGACTGGGTCAATGAGGATGCTTGGCGTGGAGGAGCACCAGGGGATGTATAGCATATGGTCAGGGGCAGACACAAGATGTCGTATGGCATAATTCATGCCGCATGAACCAAGGGCAGGCTACTGACAGTTTGCCACGGCATGCTCAGGCTCAGCAGCCTCACCCTGGCTACTGCATGCATGTAGGACCCAGGTCAACAGTGAGGCACATGTGAAAACATTGCTTGGTGCCATGCACAGGATTCAGGATGGTGCGGGCTTTGCCTTTATCAACGCTCAGTCACAACTGTGGTTCGCACAACGGACAGGCCAAAGGAGTCCAGGAACAGAGATAGGAAGGGGTGCAGAAGGGCATATGCACAAGACCAGGGCTGATAATTTTACCAGTTGCTCCTTGCGTAGCCTGTACACCTGCTTACCTGGAACAGAGGCACATCAGGCGACAGGAACTTGCAGAGGTTGACGTCCACGATGGACCGCAGCAGGAGCTTGTGCCTGCAAAAGGGCAAAGGTGCCACACAAGTCATAGCTTGTACCTGCGAAAGGGTAAAAGTGTCACACAAGTCATAGCTTGTGCCTGCAAGGGCAAAGGTGCCACACAAGTCATTGCTTGCCACACTAGACATCAGAAGGTAGGACCCCCCAAATATGCCTCAAGCTGCTGCATGCTGAGCAGCACCGGCAGGGATGCAGGCAGGCCATACACAGGTAATGTGGCCCCACATGATTCAGCGTTCCCAGCCCTCCGCACTCACTCATCCTCTGTGGGGAAGCGCCGCTTCTGGTTGCCTGCTGCACGAAGCACCGCAATTACAGCCCGCATGCCATAATCGTAGTGATCCTACAGGTGCACAGAACAGCCCAGTCCAGTGTCGAACTTTGTTTGAATTCTGAACATGCGCATGCTTGTCAGCTGACAGCGGTGCGGGTGTAAGCAAGCAAGAGGCAGAAAGGCAGGGTGATGGACCACGTGCTGACTACACAGGCCTCTGCACCAGTGCCCCTGCAGGTGAGCCTTCTTATCTCCGAGCACGGCAAGCAAGTCTTGGTGGCTAACCAGGGAGCATATACCAGACCCAGATGGACTGCAATGCTGTGGCGGATTGTAGAGACACGTCGTGTTTACACCTTGAGATGATGGCGCAGTGCAGGGCGGTGTACCGTGCCCCACCTGGCTTGAAAGCTGCTCAGAGCACAGCTTGTAGCACTGCACGATCTTCTTGGCCAGGTCCCGTGCCTTGCGATAGCCATAGCTGCAGAGCCAGGCAAAAGGGCACAACGGGGTCTTGGATGGCATCAGGTGCAAGTATCTTGGTGCGAGGTGCGTCATCTTGGTGCTAGCTCGCAGTCGTTACAGACACGTGGGCGCTATTTATGAGGGGTGGGGGATGAGGGGTGAAGGGTGGAAAATAAAATGCTGCATGTCATGAAGAGCGCATTAACGTGCAAGATGGGCATTGGACAGGAGCATTTTCAGAACAAAAATGTGTGACTGCAGAGCAGTGAGATGCAAAAGGACGCAGGGGCTCACCTGAATAGAATGATCTCTGCAATCATGGCGTAGTCAGGGACCATCATGGCAACCGTGCGGAAAAGGGACTGTAAGGACATTTCATGTGGTTGCATCTTGTCAGATTGAGCATGTTGTAAGGACAAGAAAATCGTGCAGAAGGTATGCAGGAATCCCTACACAAAATTTGCCACAATTTTGCGCTTTGTGATGAGGTGTGCAGCTGCCAACCCCAAAGGATCAGCTGGCACATGCCTTGCAAGCATATTTGAATGCACTCAATTTAAGAGCACAGGATTCTCCAGGGTTTTGCTGCAGCACCTTACAAACAATCAAAGGCATTCTACAACTCTCTTGCAAAGTTGAGCATAGGCAGCTGAGAGGCCCTTCAAGGTAGGCTTGCGTGACAACGATTTTGGCAGGGTAAGGCCAAAAAAGCACAAAGGACCACGAATCAAGCCAGTTTCTGCTGCAGCTCACCTTTAAGTTGTCTGGCAGCTCAGTGCGGCCAGCGTAGCCGGGGTTCATTGTGATTGCACACCAGGCGCTCCATTTCAGCTGCATCGTGGTCCCTTCAAACACAAAATTGTTCTGGCGCGCGCCAATTGCACGCTGGATATCCAGCACCTGCATTTTGTGCAAGAGCCCGAGGGAAATCAGTGTGCTTGCCTGAATTAAAAGCGTGTCGGAGGTGCAGGGCATGCAGAAGCAGGGGATTACCAGTCTTGCATCTCCTACGACAACAGGCCCAGCATGCACAAGCTGAAGTAGGTTATGCAGGGGTAGACATTTCAAATGCTGCGCTATGCTGCATGGAGCAAAAGCAGATCCAGGGTCTCATCGCATCCATCCATTGCTTACCTTAAGAAAGGCCTGCAGGTAGCAGCCGCCTTGTTTGCTGCTCCCTTTAGGACACCTCAAAAGGGAACACATATTCCTTACCCGCTTACCTTTCTGCACCACGGACAGCAGCTCCTTGCCGTAAAATCCCTGGTTATATCCATCCATTTGGCATCAAGTGGAATGCTAATCCACTTATGCTTTCATCTACATGTTAACAAAACCTGCCCTGATCCAGCCCAAGCAAATTCATGCATGCCAACCTGCTCACCTGCTGCGCCACAACAGACAGCACCTCCAGGTCGATGCGGTTGAACTCATCAAAGCAAGCCCAGGCCCCAGAGGACGCGAGGCCCTTGAAGAATTTGCCCTGTAAGCAGAAGCACGAGGCACACTATCGCTTAGGCAGACCGATCAGCAGATCTGGACGCTGCTCTGCTCCCACAGCCATCCTCACTTTGACTGACTAAACCAGCCGACGCCTCTGCTGCCTCACAGTGTGTCCCCACACTACACTAGCGCCCTCACACAGCACAAGCATGTCCTGCTTGCTATCAGCGCAGCATTCATGTCTGCAAGGCCTTTTTGGCCCGGGGGATTGGGGCAAGCTCTGGAGGGTTTGGCCCAACATAGGGGAAGCGGCTATTAGCGGGTCAATAGGCCAGCTGCAAGGAGCTGACCTAAAGGGGGGTTTGGGCACGCACCATGGCCAAGTAGTCTAGGGAGTCGCTGCAGTTGAACACCACGCACTGGCGGGCCATGGACTTGGCCAGATCTTTGACAGTCTCAGTCTTGCCTGCAGCACACACACATGTGTGTGTGCATGTGCATGTGCGCATGCTTGTGTGTGCGTGTGTGCGCACGCTTGTGCATGTGCGCTTGTATGTGCGGTTCCTGCTTTTTCAAGTTGGGCTGTTGCAAGGCCCTTGACGGCCTTAGTCTCTCCTACGCACCCAGAATGACGGCAGATTGGGTGGGTTTCTGGCAGGGGGTTGCAGATAGTTGCCCCAGGTGCAAGCTTCTCTCAGGCACCAAATCAAGTATGTGGGTGCCAACCAAAGTGCGCCTCCATGTTGTTACCTGTGCCTGCAGGCCCCTCTGGCGCACCCCCTAGTGTCAAATGGATGGCCCCCATGAGGGTCCGGTAGCACCTGCGAGATGACAATGATATGAGTCATCTACCTTTGATTGGGTTGAGACAATGTGCTTAGTGGACACAGATAGCTTTTGGCGGCTTGGGTGCACAGCTCCTTGACGAGGGGGCACCATGTGGGGTGGGGAAAGATGCTGGGGCCCGTTCAGTCAAAGGCGCAAGGCAACCAGGAGCCCGAAGTCTGGTCGTTTGTCACCTTTAATCAGCTCCTTTGATCAGTCACAACCCTGTCATTTGGCACCTTTGGCCAGCAGGATCACCATAAGTATGCAGGGTGTGGGTTGCTGGGGAGGGATTTTGGTTCAAGGGAGCCAGTGACCAGGAGCCGGAAATCATATGCCGTGGGTCACCAACGATCGGCAAAAGAAGTGTGTCAACTGAAACAAGGCACCGAGGAAGATGACGGGCACACCTCGTTTTGGGTACGTGCCCACCTGTCAGTCAGGGGTGTGATGACCAGGATGGAGGAGTTGCCCAGGTACTCATAGCCGTACTGGATTGTGGCGTTCATCATGCGCATGTTGATGGTGAAGCCACGGTTGCCCTCCAAGTCTGCCTCCCAGTAGCTGCACACAAAGACGTACACACAGTGCACAAGCACAAAACGCAACCAATCTGAAGCCAATTTTAAAGGTGTGTGTCTCTCCCATGGCAAAGAGAACCTCACCACTCCCATCAACCTCATCCACTGCTTGCTCTCTACTGCCCAAATGCAGGTGGAGAGTGTTTGGCACTTGACCTGTTGCTGCTGGGAGCACTGACACACAGAGCCTTGCCGCCAATTTAAAGCAGCTGGAGCGCAAGTGTTCCAAATAAGACGGTTACCAAAGAAAGTTCCAAGCCTAAAAAATCGGGTGGCCTTCACAGCTTTGCAGCTCTCCCACCCAAAAGCTACAGTCTACACAAAATGTGTGCTTGCTAGGCAGTGCCTTGAGGCTATTGCAATTGCTGCTGTGCCTGCTGCTCATCTTAGGGGCGTCAGCACCGATATTTGCGGACTAAGCAATCTCTGCTGCAGATGCTAGAACCCCTTGTCTAGCCAAACTTGCCACCCAAAGATGCAAGCCCATCATCCATTCAGCAGTCCGGAGCATGCAGCTAATGGACCAACCTGCGCAGCTGGGCCTGCCACTCAAAATCGAACTCATTGTCCACTTTCTTTTCAACGAGCCTGGAGACCACATCCCGGGCATGGACATCCATCACCACGAGCGAGCCTGCAGCCAGCCAGCCAGCCTGCCTGCCATGGGTGCTCAAGGCAGCCCTAAGTGCATACTCAGCTATGCAAGGGTTGCAAGACACAGCAGCGCACTTGGGCGGATGCAAGGATTGCGTAGCACACGGCCTGCTACTCGCGCTTCTGCAGACTGATCCTTCTTAGAGGCATGCTTGACCATACAAGGCTTTGTGTTGAGATCCTGTACCGGGTCGGAGAGCAGCAACATGGGTACTGGAAAATGTTCATGTTGCTGCCGTATTGGGTGAATGCTTGCCTGCATGCTAAAGGAATTGACACACACACACGCGCGCGCACACACACAGACCAAGGGTGATGCGCTGCAGATTTGTGAGGTCCCCTCGGACGAGATCCACAATGTGGGTCAGTTTCTCTGTACACTCCTCTTCGTACTCGGCAATGCTGTGCTTGAGCAGGGCATTCGTAACACCTGCACACATCAGGCACACAAACCAAACGGTGGTGCACGCTATTACCAAAAATGTGGCTGCAGCAAGTGATGAGTGCATCCTAACATTCATCCCTCCACAAACACAAACACCCACATGCAAACAAATATGCTCAAACACACACTCACACACACACAGCCTCGGGCAGCTGGCCACGGGGCAACAGGGGACACACGGCCGTGTGAGGCTCCTTGTGGAATCGGCACAGACAAGCCACAATGTCAGCCCACACCCACCCTGGGTCCTGAGGCATTTTGGAGCTTGTGTGCACACTGGACGCTTGTGTGCGCCCACACAGCCCAGCCCTTGCACGTACAGGCTTTAAGACCACATAGGATGTATAGGAGATTCATGAGCAGCACTCATGCCCTTGGGCCAGCTGGTGTGCGCCTTGGGTCCCACATGAGCGCGCACCTCGGGTCCAGTAAATGGCGCTGACCACCAGGACGCTCATGCCCGGCCACTGCAGCACCCATTCGTGGCGCGGCTTGGTGGGGAAGTCCTCCAGGCCGCGCGCAGTCATGTCATGCACAGCCTCAAACATGCGGGCCTCCACCTGCATTGCACGGAGGGGGGGCGGAAGGGGCGACCGTATGGGGCTCAGAACAGAACACCTGCCACCGCCTGCTCCAGGGGAATTTGTCTGGGTTTTAGGTGGAGGTTCTGGCAGCAGGGACCAACATTTGAAATGGCTAAACGAAGCGAACAGGCTAAATGGCTAAACGAAGCGAACAGGCTGTGCTGCATGCAAGCATGAACGCAGGCAAAGTTTGAAAGGACCATTGATTGGTCCTTTTGCTTGTAAGTTTGTAGCAATGTACTCACATTCAGAGCACAATCAGAATGTCCTCCTGAAAAACATATTCAGGGGCAGACTAAATGAGCACGCACATGCATGCATTCCTGGGCAAGCCTATGGGCACGGACACACACACACACGCATGCAGACATTCCCGCACACGCGCACATACACATGCCTGCACACACCACAGGTGCAACGGCACGTGCTCACCTGCAGCAGCCATTTTTCCACAGCCCCGCGCGCCTTCACAGTGTCCACAATGCCCTTCAGTGGTACGCGCTCGCCCTCCGCGCTCATCATGGCCGTGATGTACAGCTCCTCTGTGAACTCCAGGCTCTCTATTGCGCCAAAGCACTTTTTCAGGTGCGGCTGCACACGTGTAGGGTCCTGAAAGCACAGGCAGGCAGCCAGTGAGGCATGAGCAAGCGTTCAAATGTTAGGTGTGATCAAGCCACCAGATCCTCATTGTCGAGGCTGGCAGATACACCAGACATACCTTGTGTAACAGGCAGTGTGATGCCGCCCAGGAAGCTTGGCCAGATTGAAGAGACAGATTGACTGGTTTATAGACAATTCCTCATTCAAGGGACACAGGCGCAAATGGGATACCAACAAGCTATAGGCTGGCTTCAGGGGCCAGGTCCCTGTAACCTCAACAGAGCAGTGAAGCCAAATTCTGTGTACTCTATAATTTCCATGGGTCGGACGTTTGCACACCCAGCATGCACCTTTGTCTCAGACAGGATCTCCAGCATCTCGTCATTGGACAGGAAGAAGAAGCGTGGGAAGAACAGCCGCTTGCGCTCCAGGTATGCAGCCAGGCCGCGTTGCACCTGCAGCAACACAGCCGCCATTGCAATCATAATCACCAGCAGCAGCAACGACAAGGACAGCACCAACACCACCATCACCTGCAAACTGGCAAGAGCATGGATAATTATTTGCAGCACGGAAATAGAGCTGCCCACGGGATCTGGCTTTGCTGGCCGCAGGGCAGACTGATTTGGTTCCAGCCCTCTATCCTGTAGCCTGTTTGGACTGAGCCATCCGGAGTAAGGCAGAGTCGGCCCAGCAGGAAGAGCAGGCAGAGGCAGCCCCATCATCTCTTTCTGCAGACAAAGCTAGCCCAGCCTTCAGAGGCGGCCCCGTCACCTCTTCCAGCAGCTTGTTGCACTTGATCAGGTGCTCCATGCGTTCTGGCTCCCGTGCAATAGGGATGGCTGCTGGCGCCTCGAAGGAGGACTGCATCATAGCACGCCACATGCTGTTGACTTGTCTGCAGGCAGCAAGGAAGGCGACACAAGCAAAGGACGTCCCTTGACATGCGAGCAGTAACTACTGAGCATGCTGATATATTCAGGCATGGAATGCAAAAACAAACAAGATTAAGCTGGCTCAGAGGCTATGGGCAGTGTTGGCTCAGATGCTGTGTGCAGTGTTGGCTTGGGCCAGTATACACGGCAGCTATGCTTCCGCCCCAAACTCTCCAAACGATTGCATGCATCACAATGCGACACCCGTGAATTTTGCCCCAGGTCGCACATCAGGTGCATTCAAGTTCTGGGTGCTCTCTCAGCTCTGACCATTACCAGTAAAGCCAACAAGTGGTGCATGCCAAACATCTCCATGAGGTGCCACAACCCCCGACCTTCCTTTAGGTCACAGCTTGCGAGTCACGAGTCATCCACACACAGAGGCTGGCGGTGGGAGGCCCTTGCCCGCACCTGAACTTGTCACCCTCCTCAGGCATCTGCTTGACAATATCGTCGGAGCTGAAGATGGGCTCCAAGTACAACCATGTCGCCTGGCACTGCAGCCAGTTGTCCAGCATGTCCTGAGGACGCACATGGAGCAGCACAGCCACTGTTGATTGCTGCGCATGGGAAACCATGCCGGTCATCTAGCCAGCATATCCTGAGGACGCACACGGAGCAGCACAGCCACTATTGACTGCGCATGCAAACCCGTGCCTGCCATAAGCTGGCAGACCACAGGGCAGCGCAGCCATCAGTAATTGACATGCAAGCCATGCGCGCAATAAGCGTGCACGACCCCTAAGCGTGCCTTGCAATTGCACATGGCACATGGCACAACACTGCAAAAGCCCTGAGCAGCATGTGGCCTGGATGGCCGGCTGCATTCCCGGGAAGACTGTCAAAAATGCTCTAAAGCCTGGTTAAACCTCTACAAAACATGCTGCGAAGCACGAGCAAGCTAGCTCACCCCCCCACCCCCTTCAAAGTTCACTGTCTGCTCATGCACGCACACGTCACCAAGCTCTGCCGCTGGTGATTTGATGAATGAGGTGGGAAGGAAGAACAAAGGTTCACAAGGGGTGCGCAAGCAGATCGTGTCAGTGCCCAAGAAGGGCAGACCTGCAAGGTTTGGAGAGTGTCTCAATGCTCAAGAAGGGCAGACCTGCAGGGTTTGGAGAGTGGACTCCCACGCCACCACGCGCTCTTTGAAGGGCTTGACAAAGGGCGATGCATGCATGGACTGGATCTTGACAATCTGGTCGTCCAAGATCTGCTGGATCTCATCGGTGCCTCCGATGACATAGGTGCCTGCATGTACGAGCACAAGCATGCGCGTGTGCGCAGGCAGCGCTTGCAATGCACAGGACTGTAGCAGAACAGCAGCACTAATGTATTTGCTCACACAGTCCGGCCATTTCTGACACAGTCAGGCCATTGCTCACACAGTCAGGCCATGACGATTGTGCTTCAGACACACAACCTGGGGAAATGCATGCCGTCGAATATCTTAAGTTTCATGCCTGCATCCAGGTCTGTACGCCTCAGTCCTCAAGCCTCAGTGATGGCCTGATTACAAGCCGAGGCATGAACACAAGACCTAACAACCTGACTGCCTGTGCCCTTGTACAAAGTAAATCCCCCAGCAAAAATTCCCCGACGATGCAGGCAAGCGCCTATGTTGTCGGCCAGATTCACCCGGCCCAACAATACAAGCAAGCATAAGCGCATTATTGTGCCTGTCTATAAACATTCTTGCAACTGTAAGCACGCAACAGAATAGGCTCAGTACCAAAGGAGGTCATGGCCTCACCTGTGTCTTTGTAGGGCGAGACTTTGAAGGCCAGATCTGCCCACTCTGCCTCCATCTTCTGCAGGCTTACAAGCATGGACTGCTCCTTGGAAGCAGCAGCACTGACAGTCTGCAGCTGCTCCAGCTTCAAACCAATGCTGGACCTGCAGGTATATGCAGGCCCACAAAAACTTCCGCATTGTAGCAAATGCTGGACACCAACTTGCGCTCGCAGGATGAACCATGCAGAATAAATGCAGAGATGGGAGATTTGCTTTGCATCCCCATAAACCCTGCTGCCTTGCCAGCAAGGCAGTGCAACGATCCAACCCACAAGTACCCACAACACTTGCAGCACGGCCAGCCCCAAGCAGACCAGCACTTGCCCAGCAAACTCAAGCAGACTTCAAGCAGGCCAGCACTTGCCCAGCAGACTCACGCAGACCAGCACTTGCCCAGCACCAGCCACGCACTTGATCAAGTCCCCTGCCGTGGGAGGGTGATCAGGGTCAAAGTTGGCATCGTACACCAGGCCCAGGATCTGCTCCCAGTGGCGGTCATGCAGCGCCTTGTTGGACACCTGTGCAGCACAAGCGACACACAAGCCTCGTTTTGGTCATGCAGCGCCTTATTGGTCGTCTGTGCAGCGTGACAAGCGGCAAGGTGCAGCAAAGTGCCACGCATGCTAGCTTGCCAAGTGGCACTGTGCAGGACAGCAACACACATGCCAGCATGCCATGTGCAACTTGCAACTTGCGACTTGTATTGACATGCTCATAGTGGAATACACTAAATGGTGCACTTGTGTCATTATGCTTGCAAGTCTTGTCAGGACTTAAGCCAGGCACCCTGGCAATCAAAGTGTTTCATTGCAAGAGGTTTCATTTCCTTTCAATTTCTTCGCACTGTAGCATACACACTTATGCCACACTGCCTGCCACGGAACAATGATAAGATGGAGTTTAGACACCAGGAACAGCAAGCGCTCGCCAAACTTCCTCAGCAATTAGCAACAATTATTGCATGTGAGGTAACAAAAGCGCATTGTTTTGCCAAACAAAAGCAAAAATGTACTTCACTTTTGCAATATGAGGAGCATGAGAGAGAGAGAGAGAGAGAGAGAGAGAGAGAGAGAGAGAGAGAGAGAGAGAGG
>LFCJ01002301.1_pt1 | contig 13737 bp, 13 predicted proteins | sample 643141 | NCBI WGS metagenome assembly LFCJ01 (sample SAMN03766243, study PRJNA286221) | soda lake metagenome | biome: soda lake; feature: Kulunda steppe; material: water; isolation source: sample B1-Br-g2 brine of Lake Bitter-1 | place: Russia: Kulunda steppe | collected 2010-07 | reverse complement strand
CTCGAGTGGCTCGTCGACCGATCCGCCGACGAGCCACTCGAGCAGGGAGACGAGCTGCTCGGTCGCGGCCTCGAACAGCTGCTCGCCGATCTCGGGTGTGGCGTCGGTCTGGTCGCCGAAGACGCCGTTCGGGCTGTTCTCGATCGCGTCGTAGAAGGTTCGAGCGCCGTGGACGAGCTCCGCCTCGTAGTCGAAGACGGCGCCCCCGTCGCGGGCGTCCTCGAGCCGGTCCTCGCGGACGAGTTCGTTCGCAATGTGCATGATCATCGCCGTCTCCTTGGGGCCGCCGTGTGGACCGGGCGTCTCGAAGACCTCCTCGATCAGGCCGGGGATAGACTCGTCCCACATCCACTCGATCGCGTAGGCGGTGCCGTCCTCGTGGAGGCGACGGCCGACTTCCTGCAGATGGCCGACGTTGCCGCCGTGGGCATTGACGTAGACGATTCGGTCGATACCGTGGGCGGTAAGGTTTCGCGAGACGTTCTCGACGTAGTCACGAAAGACCGGCGCGTCGACCCACATCGTCCCGGAGAACTGTCTGTGGTGTGGGCTGACGCCGATCCGAACCGGCGAGGTACAGAGATAGCCCGTTCGGTCGGTCGCTTTGCGAGCGAGCGCCTCCGCGATGAGGTAATCCGTCCCCTCCGGGAGATGCGGGCCGTGCTGTTCGGTCGATCCGACTGGAACGACCGCGAGCGACTCACTCGAGAGGTACTCCGAGAGTTCTTCCCAGGTGTGATGTGGGAGGTACATACCTTCACTGTGGGCGGAACTGCCAAACCTTGTACGGCCCGATTCACATCGAGAGATCGATCGGAGCCAGATAGATGATAAGCCTTAATAGATTCTGGCGGCGGAGTTATTATATGGCAGTTGTCAGCGTTTCGATGCCGGACGACCTCCTCGAGCGACTCGACCAGTTCGCGGAGGAACACGGCTACACCGGTCGCAGCGAAGTCGTCAGGGAAGCCTCCCGGAACCTCCTCGGGGAGTTCGAAGACACCCGGCTCGAGGACCGCGAACTGATGGGAATCGTCACCGTCCTCTTCGACTACGAGACGACCACCGTCGAAGAGCGGATGATGCACCTGCGACACGAACACGAAGAACTCGTCGCCTCGAACTTCCACAGTCACGTCGGCGATCACTACTGTATGGAACTGTTCGTCCTCGAGGGGTCGCTCGAGGACATCTCGACGTTCGTCGGCAAGATCCGTGCGACTCAGGATGTGTTGACCGTCGACTACTCGGTCAACCCCGTCGACAGTTTCGACCCGATCTCGCAGGGCGAATAGCCGACGCGAGCAACCATCGGACATTCGACACGTATCGGACGGCCAGCTGCCGTCTGTGCGGTCGTGCGTGTCTTGGACCGAAAGGTAGATTGGTCCTCTTTCCACGTATTCTGTCGCGGAGTAGACACCCGTGAGAAATGTCGTCCACGAGTGTTTGTGATTTTGCGGCGCATCACCAAACCGTGCGGCTTTGGGAAGACATATATTGTAGTGATCGATAACTTGAATTGGTATGGAAAAAGTGAACAGGCGTCGATTTTTGAAGCACGCAACAGTTGCGACTGCAGGTGTATCGCTCGCCGCCGGGTGCCTCGGCGACGATGACGACAACGGAGCGGACGCGGAAGCGGACGACGAATTCCCGACGGACAACATCACGATCGTCATCCCATTCGGGGAAGGTGGGGGGACGGACGACTTCGCACGCACGGTCGCCGCCGCAGCCGACGACCACCTCGACGTGTCGATTCAGTTCGAGAACGAGCCGGGTGCCGGTGGCCTGAACGGAACGCAGGACGTCGCCCAGGCGGACCCCGACGGCTACACGCTCGTCGCGTTCAACCCGCCGTCGACCCCGACCGCGTGGCTCGTCCAGCAGCCGGCGTTCGAGATCGGTGAGTTAGAGGGCGTCGCGACGGTCGGTCGGTTCCCGTACATCATCTACGCGAACACCGACTACGAGATCGAAGACTTCGGCGACCTCGTCGACCGCTACGACGACGGCGAGTTCGACCAGATCGCCGGCCAGGGTGTCGGGACGATGGTCGACGTCGTCGCTCGAGCGCTCCGTGACGACGTTGGTCTCTCCTGGGGAGACTACATCGCCTACGACGGCGGTGGGGAAGTCACCGAAGCAGTCATGTCCGACGAAGTCAGCGTCGGAATCGGCACCGACTCGGGTGCACTGGCTGGCGCCGAAGAAGGACGTCTCGAGCCGATCGCCTGCATCCCCGACGGTGGCAGCGCAGTCTTCCCGGACCTCGAGTCGATCGCCGAACAGGGCTACGCCGAAGAGGGCGACCCGATCGACACGCTGGCAATGCTCCAGCCTAGCTACTGGGCGCCGTCGGGAACGCCGAATGAACACATCGACGTGATCGCTGAAGCGTTCGAGCAGGCGACCGAAGACGAGGGAGTTCAGGAGTGGGCCGACGACACCGGCAACGTCGTCGAGTACAGCGGTCCCGACGAGGCGTCGCAGCTGCTCGCCGACGTTCTCGAGACGGTTCCGGAGGTCGTCGACCTCGAGGCAGTCCGCGAAGAAGCCGAGTCGTAAGCCGACAGACTCACCGTTTCAAACCCTCGCTAACGGGGGGTAATACCTAGTCATGAACATACAGTCGATACGAAAAGGAATCACGATGGAGCACGTTTTGCTCCTGGTATTTCTCGGGACGGCGGTCTTCATGTTCGTCGAGTCGTTCACGTTCGGCGACCGGGCCGCTGCGTTCCCACGATTTACCGCCGGGGCAACGATCGTCGGTGCGACGTTGCTGTTGTTGCGCTCGTATCTGCCGTGGCCGCTGAGCAAACTCGTTCAGGATACAGAGGGGGCGTTCGAGGAGACGACGTCCATCGACGAGGTGGACGCTGAGACGCCGGTTGACGAGCCAGCGACCGACGCAGCGGAGCTGCCAGCGATCCGCACCGACGAACCGAACGTCGAAAGCGAGATCCGCTACGTCGAACTGGGACCGATATGGATGCACGGTGCGTTGTTCATCGGCATTCTCACGGTACTGTTCGTCGTCGTCTCGTATCTGATCGGGATGCTCTGGACAGCGCCGCTGTTCGTTGCAGGCTATCTCGCCGCCCTGCGTCGATCCTGGTACGCCACCGTCGGACTCGCCCTCCTGGCGTTCGGAGCCGCCTACGGGTTCGTCGCCGTCCTGGGCATTGGCATCGACAGCGGTGCGCTCGTCGATCTCGGGGGACTGCTATGGTAGGTGATCGACGATGACGCTCGAGGCGTTCGCCGAGGCGATTACGCTCGCCTTCGGGTGGCCGACGGTCGGCTGGATCATCGGTGGTATCCTGCTGGGAATCTTCATCGGTGCACTCCCCGGGCTGGGGCCGTCGCTCGGGATGGCGATCATGTTGCCGCTGACGGTGCCGCTCGACGGCGGTGACGCGATCATCTTACTCGTGAGCGTCTACAGCGGCGCGATGTACGGGGGCGCCATCGCGGCGATTCTCATCAACGCGCCGGGCACCTCCGCGGCGGCAGCGACGACGTTCGAGGGGTATCCGATGTCGCGCAACGGTGAGGCGATGAAAGCCCTCGCGATCTCTGCGACCTCGTCGTCGATAGCCGGCTTCTTTACGGTCATCACGTTGATCCTGCTCTCGCCGGTGCTCGTCGAGATGGTCCTGGCGTTCCAGTCACCTGAGTACTTCCTGATCGCGTTGCTCGGGCTGGCGATGATCACCGTCATCGCCCGCGGCTCGATGGTGAAGGGCATCACCGCCGGGATGTTCGGGCTGATGATCACCTCTATCGGGACGTCGACGACGACCGTTACGCCGCGGTACGCGTTCGAAGATTACCTCGGGTTCATGCTCCACGACGGGATCGACTTCGTCGCGGTGCTCATCGGGCTGTTCGCGATCGCCGAGATGTTCAAGCTCACCGGCGAGAAAGGCGGTATCTCTCGCAGCGATACGAAGATTTCCGGTGGTATCGTCCCGGGGATCAGATCGACGCTCAGCCACCCGGTCACGCTGGTCAAGTCCGGCTACATCGGGATGCTCATCGGGGCCATCCCCGGCGCCGGATCGACGGTTTCGACGTTCGTCGCCTACGGTGAAGCCGTCCGCGCCTCGAACGACCCGGACTCGTTCAAGAAGGGGAACGAGGTCGGGCTGATCGCGGCCGAATCCTCGAACAACGGGACCATCGGCGGCTCACTCATTCCGACGCTTTCGTTCGGTATTCCGGGAAGCGCTGCGACGGCGGTGTTGCTCGGCGGACTGGTGATGCACGGACTCAATCCGGGTCCGACGCTGTTCAGCGACGAACTCGCGACGACCTACAGCCTGTTCATCGCGCTCCTGATCGGGAACGTCCTCATCCTCGTGTTGGGGCTCGCGTTCGTCACGCGTGCGAGCATCATCACGAAGGTCGATACGGACTACATCGTGCCGATCATCATCGTCCTCGCACTGGTCGGCGCCTACTCGCTGCGCGGCGGCGACCAGATCTGGCTCGACGTCGGGACGGTCGTCGCCCTCGGGGTGATCGGGTACTACATGAAGAAGTACGACTACTCGATCATCGCGTTCGTCCTCGGGGTCGTCCTCGGCGGCATCGCCGAGCAGAACCTCGATCGATCGCTCCAGCTTTCCGACGGGTCGTGGCTGATCTTCGTGAACCCGCTCGAGCAGCCCCTGTCGCTCATACTGGTCGTCCTGATCGTGCTGCTGATCTTCGGGCCGTTCCTCAAGCCCTACGCGAAAGGGCTGCTCGACCGACGCTGACCCCCGATCGGCGTTTCGGCCCCGTTCGAATCGACCGTTGGACAGCCATGTCGTGAACGGCTAGTTTTACTGGGATCCCGACGAATCGTCACGTATGACCTACCGAAAGGTGAACTACGCGGAGGTCGATCAGGTCTCGAGCGCGATGCATTTCCTGTCCGACCCGCTCGAGACCGAGCAGGTCGGCGTGACGATCGCTCGCTGTGATCCCGGCTGGAACAGCAAGCCCCACGACCACACGGACAACGACCACGAGGAGGTCTACGTGTTGATCGAGGGGGCGGCGACGGTCGTGATCGACGACGAACCGGTCGAGATGGCCGCCGGCGACGCCCTCTGGATCCCACCCGAGTCGACCCGACAGATCCGAAACGGGGACGACGAGAGTGCGTTCGTCCTCGTCAGCGCGCCGAGTATCGGCGACGAGGACGGCGAGGATGGTGACTGGCTCCTTTCCGGGTTCGCCGGCTGACGGGCCACTGTCCGCACAGTCACCACGCCGCGAAAACCGGCGGGACGGTTTAGTGACTCGACCGCGTCCTCGAGAACGGGTGAGCGTCTATCTACTCGAAACACCACGCAGCCGTCTCGCTCGTCGTCGCCAGCGGGCTCGGCTACGTACTCTCTCCCGTCGGCGTCTTCGGCTACGACCTCCCGATTCTCGCCGTCGTCGTCTACGGCGTCGCAGTTGGGGTCCTGATCGACCTGGATCACTTCCTGATCGCCCGGCTCAAGACCGGGCGCTGGGACGCCGTCCGGCGGTGTGTTCGCGACCCGCGAATGGCCGTCGCCGACCAGGGACGGATCTTCGAGCGAGGCGACGTCGGGGTCCTCTCGCGGCTGTTGAGCCACCTCGTCGTAATCGGCCTGTTCGTCCCGATCGTCGCCCTCGGCAGCGTCCCACTGGCGATCGTTACCGGCGTCGTCCTCTACGCCCACCTCGTCTGTGACGTCCTCTGGGACATCTGGCGCCTGGATCACCACGCGAACGCCGCTACGACCGAAGACGAACTGGTCCGGACGCTGCGCTGACCGGCCACTCAGAGCGTCCCCATTCCGCACCCCGGTTTTTTCCTCCCGGCGGTGGTGGATGGCCCATGGACGTACTCGACGACAGCATCGTCCCGGAACACGCTCGAGCCGTCAAACAGGAGGCCCGCGAGTTCGCGGACGAAAACATCAGGCCCAACGCCGAAACGTACTTCGAGTCGGGTGCATACCCCCACGAGGTCCTCGAGGCGGGCCAGGAGGCGGGGCTCGTCGCCCAGGACATCCCCGAGGAGTGGGGTGGCCGTGGGCTCGACCTCCCGCAGTTGCTCGCGCTCACCGAGGAGTTCTACCGGGCCGACGCCGGGATCGCGCTGACGCTCCAGCTCGCGAGTTTCGGCTGTGAGATGACCTACGAGTACGGCTCCGACGAGCAGTGTGAGGAGTTCGTTCGCCCCGTCGCGGCGGGTGAGCAACTCTCCGGACTGGCGGTGTCGGAGCCCGAAACCGGCAGCGACCTCGCGGGGATGCAAACCCGTGCGGAAAAAGAGGGCGACGAGTACGTCCTGAACGGCGAGAAGTACTGGATCGGCAACGGCGTCGAGGCCGACTGGGTGACGCTGTACGCCCGGACGGGCGACGACGAGGCCAACCGCTACGGCAACCACTCGCTGTTCATCGTCCCCACGGATACCGAGGGGTACGAGGCCGAACACATCCCCGAGAAGATGGCGATGCGAGCCTCGAAACAGGCTCACGTCACGCTCGAGGACTGTCGAATTCCCGAGGAGAACCTGATCGGGACCGAGGGCGCGGGCTTCTGGATGCTCGCCGAGTTTTTCAACCACGGACGGGTCATCGTCGCGGGCCACAGCCTGGGAATCGCCGCCGCGGCCATCGAAGAGACGTGGGCGTTCACACACGACCGCGAGGAGTTCGGACGGACGATCTCGGAGTTCCAGGCGGTCCAACACGGCCTCGCCGACATGCTCATCGGCTTCGAAGGCGCTCGAGCGCTCACCTGGCGGGCCTGTGAGAAGGTCGCGGCCGGCGAGAACGCCGGCTACTGGGCGGCGCTCGCGAAGACAAACGCGACCGAGACGGCGGTCGACGTTACCGAACAGGGGATGCAGTTCCACGGCGGCCGGTCGGTCCTCAACGATCGTCGCATCGCTCGCACGTATCGTGACGCCCGCATCCCCGTCATCTACGAGGGAGCAAACGAGATCCAGCGGAACCTGATCTACGGCCAGGCACCCTGAGCGTGTACACGGGTTCCTCGGCTGCGGGTCGCGTCCCGGCCCTGCCGCTCACAGAAAGGGACCCGCCACTCGCAGAGAAGACACTGTCACTCGCGGCGTCCGCCGCGTGCGATCGCAGGTATGAGGGGGCCGGTCGCGTGCGGTCAGTCTCCCGACTGCAGGTCCTGAAACGCGCCGACGAAGTCGTCGTGAGATTGCATCCCCGAGACCGTTTCGTCGACGCGTGCTTGGAGCGTCTCGACACGGTCACGGAGCTCCTGGTACTCCTCGTTACGCTCGAGTTCGCGGTCCGCTTTCTCGGACTCCAGCAGCGCCTTCTTCGAGACGAGCGCGTAGTACTCCTGGACGTCGGCCTCGTACTGCGTTCGGGTCGAGACGTCCGAGACCATCCCGAGGAGTTCGTCTTTCGACACCGGCTTGACGAGGTAATCGTCGAAGCCCATCTCGATGATGTCGAAGTCCGGATCGACCGCCGTAACCATGACGACCCGACAGTCGTATCCGTCCGCCCGTATGCTTTCGAGAACCTCGTCGCCGGAGAGCCCCGGCATCCGTCGGTCCAGGAGGACGACCTCGACGGAGTCTGCCATCTTCTCGAGCGCTTCTTCCCCGTCGTAGGCCGTCTCGACGGACCACTCGGTCTGGAGCCAGGCGGCGAACAGGTCCGCGAGTCGAGCCTCGTCGTCGACGACGAGAACCTCCACCGCGTCGCTCGCTTGTTGACCCCCGTCGTTCCCTTCGTCCATACCAGACACGGGTCAGTAATGGAACCTCTGTGTGATAAAACTCGCGACCAAAATCGAACATTCACGACAATCAATACTTCATCTTACTCGGAAGCTATTCGTATAATCGTCGGCAGACGCCGGGGTTTCACGAACTCGTCTCCGGCCACGGTCTCCGTGACCCGGTTCGGACCGGCCGGTCGACGACCCTGCAGGTCGTTGCGACGGGGTCTCGAAAACTGAATCAGGTGAAAAAACGTCGCGTGTCCGCCACGGCCGACAGGGTGGGTCGACCGCCCCGGTGAACGGTCTTACTTGCCTTCGAAGTTCGGTTCGCCGTCACCCATGAACGCCGTGATGCCTTCCATGAGGTCGTCGGTCGCCATCAGGTGGCCGAACGCGGAGGCCTCGTACTCGAGGCCGGCGTCGGTGTCGTCGCGGCCGGCGAGCATCGCGCGTTTGGTGAACTTCAGCGCGATCGGCGGGCCGCCGGCGAGGTCGGCCGCCAGCTCGAGCGCGCGGTCCTCGAGTTCGGCGTTCTCGACGACGTCGTTGACGAAGCCGTAGTCTTCCATCGTCTCCGCGTCGTAGCGTTCGGCGGTGAGGATGATCTCTTTGGCACGGCCCTCGCCGATCACGTTGGCGAGTCGCTGGGTGCCGCCCCAGCCGGGGATCAGACCGAGGTTGAGTTCGGGCTGGCCGAACTCGGAACGCTCGCTCGCGACGCGGAGGTCGGCACAGGTCGCCAGTTCCATCCCGCCGCCGAGACAGTAGCCGTCGATGCCGGCGACCACCGGCAGGTCGCAGGCCTCGAGCTTGCCGAACGTCTGCTGACCGGCACGCGAGAGCTCCTGGCCCTCGATCGGGTCGGCGCCGCTGCCGGCCATGCTCTGGACGTCGGCGCCGGCGGAGAACGCCTTCTCGCCCTCGCCGGTCACCAGGATGGCACGGACCTCGTCGTCGTCCTCGAGACGGTCGATCGCGGTCGACAGCTCCGCGAGCAACTCGTCGCTGATGGTGTTCATCCGGTGTGGGCGGTCGATGACGAGGTGGCCGACGTACTCGACCGGGTACTCGAGGCGGATCGTCTCGAAGTCGACGCCGTCCTCGTCGTCGTCCTGGTCGTAGAACCCACCTTCCGCGGCGCGTTTCTCGAGGTAGTCGGCGGGTTCGTATCGCTCGTGGCCCGTCGCCTCGGCCGCCTCCTCGAGCGTCTCTACGAGCTGGTCGAGGCCGTAGTCGTCGACCATCTTGACGGGGCCGTCGGGGAAGCCCGCCCCGAGCTGGGTCGCCTCGTCGATCGACGCCGGCGGCGCGACGTCGTTGCCGATCAGTTTCGCGGCCTCGTTGGCCATCGTCGCGAGCAGTCGCGCCTCGACGAGCTCGGACTGTTCGTCGGTCGGGATCTCGGCGCCGGGGCCGTCCTCGTAGTCGTAGAAGCCTTTGCCGGTCTTCTTGCCGAGTTCCTCGTTTTCGACCTTCTCCTCGAGCAGCGGCGCGGGCTCGTAGGCATCGCCGAGCACTTCGTGCATGTACTCTAAGACGTGGTAGCTGACGTCGTTCCCGACCTGGTCGCCGAGTTCGAAACTGCCCATCGGCAGGCCCATGCCGTACTTGGTCGTCGAGTCGACCTCGGCGATCGTCGCCTCGTCGTCGCTGACGAGCCAGGCGGCCTCGTTCATCAGCGGAACGAGGATGCGGTTGACGATGAACCCGGGCGAGTCCTTGTGGACGCGCACGGGCGACTTCCCGATGTCTTCGGCGAGATCTTCGATCACGTCGAGGGTCTCCTCGGCGGTCTCGGCGCCGGAGATGACCTCGACGAGCGGCATCCGGACCGGTGGGTTGAAAAAGTGCATTCCACAGAACCGCTCGGGTCGTTCGGTGACTTCGGCGAGATCCGTGATCGAGAGGCTCGAGGTGTTGGTCGCGAAGATGGCGTCGTCGTGGGCGACCGCCTCGAGTTCGCCGTAGACGTCCTTTTTGATCTCCATCTGCTCGGGGACGGCCTCGATGACGACGTCGGCGCCGGCACAGGCTTCCTCCATGTCGACGAGCGGCGTGATGCGCTCGAGGACGGTGTCGGCCTCCTCGGACAGCTGGTCGTTCTCGGCGAGCTTGTTCAGCGACCACTCGATCTGGTCGTAGCCGTTCTGAACGAATTCGTCGTTGATGTCCCGCATGTTCACGTCGTAGCCAGCCATCGCAGCGACCTCCGCGATGCCGTGGCCCATGTTACCCGCGCCCAGAACTGCTATGGTGTTGATATCGTCTAGCTCCATGGAATACCATGCGTTGGGGACCGGTTTCAACGTTTCCCTCTTTCGAGAAGAAAACTGCTGTTGAGTTCACATCGGGTTACAAAGGTCTTTACCGATGGGATTGGAACTACTACTCATGGAATTCGGACTCACCGACGAGCAACAACAAATTCGCGACGAAGTCAGGCGGTTCGCCGAAAACGAGATCGTTCCGGTCGCCGAGGAGTACGACACGGGAGAGAAGTATCCCCACGACGTCGTCGGGAAGGCCGCCGAAATGGGCCTGACCGGTTCGTACATCCCGATCGAGTACGGCGGGGCGGGCTACTCGATCCTCGATACGGCGATCATCACCGAAGAGCTGTTCGCCTACGATCCCGGCATCGCACTCTCGATCGTCTCGACGTCGTTCGGGACGGAGTCGATCATGAACTTCGGGACCGAAGAGCAGAAAGAACGCTTCTTAGAGCCCGTCGCGATGGGCGAGGCCATCTCCGGGGCCGCCATCTCGGAACCGGACACCGGGTCGGACGTCTCGTCGGTCTCGACGCGGGCGGAGAAAGACGGCGACGAGTGGGTGCTCAACGGCACCAAGATGTGGATCACCAACGGCACCGTCGCCGACTTCATCGTCGTCCTCTGTAAGACGAACCCCGACGCCGAGGGCCGCTACAACGGCTTCAGCCAGATCATCGTCGAGACCGACCGCGACGGCGTCAAAACCGAGAAGATCACGGGCAAACTCGGCATCCGTGCCTCGGACACCGCCGAGGTCGTCTTCGACGACGTCCGCGTCCCCGAGGAGAACCTCGTCGGCACCCAGGACGCCGCGTTCATGCAACAGATGCAGTTCTTCGACGAGACCCGAACCGCCGTCGCCGCACAGGGCGTCGGCATCGCGAAAGGGGCGACCCGCGAGGCCCTCGAGTACGCCCAGGACCGCGAGCAGTTCGGCCAGTCGATCAGCGAGTTCCAGGCGATCCAGCACAAACTCGCCGACATGGCCACGAAGACCGAAGCCGCGCGCAACCTCACCTACAAGGCCGCCTGGAACGTCGACCAGGGCAACGACATCACCAAACTCGCGTCGATGGCCAAGGAGTACGCCTCCCGCGTCGCCGTCGACGTCGCCAACGAGGCCGTCCAGATCCACGGCGGCGCCGGCTACGTCAACGACTTCCCCGTCGAGCGGTTCTACCGCGACGCCAAGATCACCCAGATCTACGAGGGTACGACGGAGATTCAGAAGAACATCATCGCCCGCGAACTGCTCGGCAAGGGCTTCTAGCCGCTTCGCCGACACTCGATCGTCTGACCACGAGTCCATCGTTTCGAACGCTCGCTCGCCTCGAGCGTCGGCCGTATCCCGGTTCGCCCGGATATCGCCCCAAACTCCTGCGCCCCATCGGCGCCCCTCCCGAAATGCCTGCCGTTGTACCTCGTCAGTCACGGCTCCGGCGGGTGGAACCGACAGCGAGAACGCGGAACCGCGGGACGGTCAGAACGACAGGTGTGTTCGGTCGAGTTCCTGGACGACCTCGTCGCTGCGGTCGCTGTAGTGTGGCCGACCCACGGCGTCCCGACGCACGCCGTTCATGATCGCGAGTCGCAACTCGTTGCGAGACTCGTAGGTCTCGTGGCCCGACGTCTCGAGGATCACTCGAACCGAATCCGAACCCTGGGGGTATCGAACCTCGGCGTCGCCGAACTCCGCCAGGAGTTCCTCGGTCGTCACCGGAAACGTCGTGTCCTCGAACAGCGCGGTGACCGTTCCGACCGCCACGGAACGCATCTCGGCGTCGTCGGTGTCGTCGGTGTCGTCGATCCCGTCCATCGTGAGGTGTTACCGTGGTATCCGGGCAAAGTAGTACAGCCTGCGTGTTACTGCCGACCAGAATCGGGTCAGAGCGGCCGTGGAGGGCGCAGTACGGCCCTGGTGGAGTAGCTGTTGCGGGTGGATCAGCTGTCGCTGTCGGAATCGGTGTCGCCGTCGTCGCTGTCGGAATCAGTGTCGCCGTCGTCGCTATCGGTATCAGTATTGCGAGCGTCCCGATCGGAGTCGGCGTCGCTAGTCGGTCGTTCGGGACCCACTCCAGCAGACGGCGCCTCGAGCGGCCGTTCGCTCGCCGTCGGTGCGTTATCGGGGCCGGGTTCCGGAGGTGTCCCTGGTTCGCGCCCGAGCAGGTACAAGACGAGCGGTGGGAGGACGTAACAGCCGATGGCGACGGCCGCAAACCGCGGGTCGACGAAGACGAGCAGTCCGAAGATCGCGAGCGCCGCCGTCGCGGCCGTGTGGACGGCGGTCGCCGTATACCGACGGTAGAACGACCAGAAAGCACGAAGCCGCCCGCTGGCGGTCGGAACCACCGTCATCGAGGGGAGGGACAGTGAGGCGACTGGCATCGTCGAACGAACGGGCGGGACGGAGAAACCATTTGGCTCGTCAGCCCCTTCGGTCGTCCATGAGAGAGTTCGTCTTCGCCCTCGAGTACGACCCCGGGGCGAACCCCGTCGCCGACGTCCTCGATGCGTACCCCGACGCGTCGGTCCGATCGCTGTCGTGTCACGTCACCGCGGACAGCCTCTGGCGGGTCGATCACGCGGCGGGGCCGCCGGCGGCGCTCGAGGCGCTCGAGGAGGCGTACGAGATGGCCGACTACTTCGCGGACTGTCTCGTCACGGACGACTGTGGCGCCGAGTGTGAGGTGCAGGTGCTCGACCGCTCGAGCGACGAACTCGTCGTCTACACCTACTGGGACCGGACCGACCGCTGTACGTCCGTCCCCCACGTCGCCCTCGAGTATCTGGGTGACGGATTGCTGTTCGAGACCTACCGGGAGGGCCGACGCTACCGCTGGCGCATCGTCCTCGGCGACGGGACGCCGGTTCACGACTTCTTCGACGCGCTCGGTGACGAGGTCGGCGAGTGTGCCGGCATCGAGGTGCTCCGGCTGACGGAACTCGATCCGGAACGGCCGGAAGCCGATCCCGACGCCGACGAGTCGCTCCCGACAGAACAACGGGCGGCCCTCCGAGCGGCCGTCGAGTACGGCTACTACGAGACGCCGCGGCGAATCGAACTGGGAGACCTCGCCGAGCGACTCGAGGTGCCCCGGTCGACGCTCTCGTACCGACTCCGGCGCGCGGAAGCCGCCCTCGCGACGGCGTTCGTGGACGCCGACGACGCCGTCGAAGCCCTTTCCTCGAGCGTTTCACGCTGACCGTCGAGTTGGCGCACGCCAAATAACCCGTATGGGCTCCCGGTTACTACTCGACGGTAATGAGCGAGTCGTCAGCGGACAGGTCCTCGGAGCGTAGTCGAACGCTCACGCTCCGGGTCCCCGAGATGGACTGTCCCTCGTGTGCCGGCAAGGTCGAGAACAGCCTCGAGCGGCTCGACGGGATCGAGGCGATCGAGCCGCGCGTCACCAGCGGACGGCTCGTCGTCGCTTACGATCCGTCGCGGACGACCGACGGCGAGGTACGTGAGCGTGTCCGCGCGGCCGGCTACGGGATCGACGACGGGGCGTCCGAACGCACGTTCTCGGTGCCCGGAATGGACTGTGCGTCCTGTGCGTCGAAGGTCGAGAACGCCCTCGCTGACGTCGACGGCGTCGCCGACGTCGAGACGCGACCGACGTCAGGTCGCGTGACGGTGACGGTCGACGACGGAACCGAATCCGAACAGGTCGTCGACGCGATCGACGGGGCCGGGTACGAGGCGTCGCCG
>LFCJ01002299.1_pt1 | contig 13745 bp, 14 predicted proteins | sample 643141 | NCBI WGS metagenome assembly LFCJ01 (sample SAMN03766243, study PRJNA286221) | soda lake metagenome | biome: soda lake; feature: Kulunda steppe; material: water; isolation source: sample B1-Br-g2 brine of Lake Bitter-1 | place: Russia: Kulunda steppe | collected 2010-07 | reverse complement strand
CTCTGACGACGACGTCGTCGACAGCGAATCGGACGACGAGGAGGAATCCGAGACCGATCCGACCGACGGCGAACTGACCGGCACGTTCGACGATTTCGAGGATCTGGACCCGTGGGACGCGTTTCAGGACATTGGCTCGATCGAAGCGAACACCGAGGACTCCTACGAGGGGTCCCAGTCGGCGCTACTCGAACCCGACGACGATGGACAGATCCGAGTCCGGCGCAGCCTAGACGAGCCGATCGACGTCACCAACCACGCACCCGGCATCGCGATGACCGCCGAAACGAGCAGCACCGTCCGAATCCAGTTACAGGATTCGGATGGCGACTACATCGAGTTCAGTCAGCAGGTTCTCGATGACATGCCGCTGGTCCGGAAGAACTTCGGCCTCACGCGAGTGCGGGGTGATCCGGATCTGACCGACGTGATCGTTCTCCAGATCATCAACTGGATCGACGAGGACGCAGACGACGGCGAACTGTTGGTCGACGACTTCCACTTCGTCCCAAAGACGGAGACGGGGACGGTCATGCTTCAGTTCCACGGTGGCTACGAGGAGCACTACTCGGAGGCGTATCCGGTGTTAGACGCCTACGACCTCACCGGGACGACGTTCGTTCCGACCGATCGAATTCGCGCAGACCAGGCCGTCGACGGCGATCGGCTCACCGAAGACCAGGTGGCCGAACTCGCCGACGCCGGTTGGACGATCGGCAGCCACTCAGCACAGGGCACACAGCTTGCAGACGTCGACGGGCCAGACAGCGACCTCGAATCGAACATTACCGATCCGATCGACTGGCTGGAAGACGAGGGGTACGATGAGGGCGCCCGGTTCTTTGCGTTCCCGGGCTCTGAGTACAACGAGACGTCGTACGAACTCGTCCAAGAACACTACGATCTCGCGTTCGCGGGTCGGTCTCCGTCCCAGGGCTACGCGGCGAACCCCCACCTCTGTTCGGTGACGCCGAGCCCGGACACCCCCAGCGAAGCGAGAGAGCTCCTCGAGTGGACTGCCGACAACGGTGGGATCACGACGATTCCGTTTTTCACACTCGACGACGAGGAGGCCGTCGAAGCGATGGAGGAGACGGCGGAGTATCTCGACGAGCTCAGATCGGCGGGCGATCTCGAGGTGATTTCACCCGCCGAGATGGCCGACGAGTACGTCTACTGATCGATCGCGGCCACCCCTCGATGCGGCCCGTCGTCCCGCAGACTTACCTCTCCGAGCCACCTAGAGCCATCGATGACCGTCACCGTTCGGTACACCTGTCCACACTGCAACGCCGTCGTCAGCGTCGACCGATCGCCGGATCTGGCTGATCGATCGGTTACCACGATCTCACAGCCCGGCTGGGAGTACGCGACGCCGGAGGATCCCGACCGCGAGACGGCTGATGGTATCGCCTTCGTCTGTGGCGACCACGGACCCGTCACGGATCTCGAGGGGGAGCCGATCGAGGGCTGTGGCCGGCCGTTTTACCTCAATTTCGTCCGCTACGAGCAGGGGGTCGAACTGGAGCCGAATCCACCGACGTACGGGGGGCCCCGGTTCGATTTCAATGAGTGATGGGTCTGGAAACTGGTCTCGATCGGTCTCGGCGTCGGTTCGGTCGGCCGTTCCACCAAACACAACCCTTTTCGACGGCGGGGCGTTCCTAGTGATATGGACGAAACCGCCGTTCGCGACCACCTCCGAGCCGTCGAGGACCCGGAACTCGGCGACGATATCGTGTCGCTTGGACTGGTCAACGACATTACTGTCGAGGACGATCGGATCAGTATCGATCTGGCACTCGGTGCACCCTACTCTCCTGCCGAAACCAGCCTCGCAGGCGAGGTCCGCGACGTTCTCGCCGAAGAGGGACTGGACGTTGACCTCTCGGCAAGCATCGGCGATCGGGACGACATCGCCACCGATGAACAGGTCCTGCCGAACGTGAAGAACGTGATCGCTGTCGCCTCCGGAAAAGGAGGGGTCGGCAAGTCGACCGTCGCGGTCAATCTCGCTGCGGGTCTTTCCCAGCTTGGTGCTCGTGTCGGCCTGTTTGACGCCGATGTCTACGGGCCGAACGTGCCACGGATGCTCGACGCCGACGAGCCGCCGATGGCGACCGACGACGATACGCTCGTGCCGCCCGAAAAGTACGGCGTGAAACTCATAAGTATGGCCTTCCTGACTGGCGAGGACGATCCGGTCATTTGGCGTGGCCCGATGGTCCACAAAGTCATCACCCAACTCACTGAAGACGTCGAGTGGGGCCACCTCGACTACCTCGTCGTCGACCTCCCACCAGGGACCGGCGACACCCAGTTGACGATGCTCCAGACCATGCCCGTGACGGGTGCTGTCATTGTCACGACGCCACAGGGGGTTGCACTCGACGACGCCCGAAAAGGACTGGAGATGTTCGCCAAACACGACACCGTCGTCTTTGGCATCACCGAGAACATGTCGACGTTCGTCTGTCCGGACTGTGGTGGCAGCCACGACATCTTCGGCTCCGGCGGCGGCGAGACGTTCGCCGAAACGCACGAACTCCCGTTTCTCGGCTCGATCCCGCTCGATCCCTCCGTCCGGGAGGGGGGAGACGGCGGCAAACCCACCGTTCTCGAGGACGGCGAGACCGGCGACGCGTTCCGGATGGTCACCGAACGTGTCGCCAACAACACCGGCATCGTCCACCGGCAGGAAATCTCCCAACGCCGACGGAACGAAGCCGCCACGCCCGATCGGTAGCTGTCGCCCCGCGATCGGTGTGTAAACCGTTTCAATGGCTCCTATAGCCCCATCCCACAACCAGCTCGGATACGGAGGTGTGGCATCGGCGTGTTGATCACTGAACGTCCTGTGGCTACGTATGGTATTAGATGGTGACCAGGCCCATTCAAGGGTGCCGCTTATGCCTTCGCGTGCGTGCTATCTGGACAGGAACGAAGCGAAGAGCACGCTCGCGTTTCCACTCACCTTCCCATGACCAACGCAACAACACCAATCGAAGCGACATTCGAGATGCAGCGCCAGTCGATCAAACACGGCCAGCAGCTCTTCGAGCAAAGCCTCGAGTTCCAGGAGAACGCAGCCAAAGCAGTCATGCAAAACGGGTTCACGGCACAGCGAAGCGCCCAGCGCCAGGGGACCGAACTCGCACGGACGGTCTTCGACGCACAGTTCGAGGCGATGGAGTCGGCGCTCGACGAGGACGCCTTCGACGTCCGATCGGCGATGGACGAACAGTTCGAGGACGGTGCAAGCCAGGTCCAGGACCTGCTGAACACGGGGTTCGAGCAAAGCGCCGATCTGCTCAAGCAGTTGCTTCACGCCCAGTTTGACGCCATGGAGTCGGCGCTCGACGAGGGCGGAGCCGACGTCCGATCGACGATAGACGAACAGTTCGACGAGTTCGAACGGACCCAAAACGAGGTCTGGGGGGAGTTCGAGAACGGCATGCAGGAGGCAGTCGACGAACTCACCGACCAGCAAAAAGAACTGCTCGCCGAGTCGACGGACTCGTTCTTGGACGCCCATCAGGAAACCGAACAGCAGACGATCGACGGCGTCCAGCAGGCCGAAGAAGCCACAGAAAGCATCCAACAGCAGACAGAAGAGATGGTCCAGACGGCCCAACAGGGCGGCGAGTCAGTCGCCGAGACGACCCAGACGGGTCCACAGGACCTGATCGGCGAAGCTGCAGAAGCGACTGAAGACGTCGCCGCCGAAACGACGGACGCGATCGAGTCCGCGACCGAAGCAGGGATCGCCGCCACCGAAGAGAGCCTACAGGCACTCGAGGGCGTCGGCCAAACCTACGCCGATCGACTCGCCGACCACGGCATCGAGACCGTCGACGAACTCGCCGACGCACAGCAGTCGATCGTCGCAGAGGCCGCAGAGATCCCCACGTACCGTGCCGAAGAGTGGATCGAGGCAGCCCAATCCCAGGAGTAAACCGACGAGTCGATCGGCGACCCGGCGCTACCGTCGGGTTTCGGAGCTGCCAGCCAGCCGCGGCGCTTTTGGGTCTCTACCACCAGATTCGACTGTGGACGCGAATCAGCGAACCCGGGCGAACCCGTACGGAATGGACGAAGACTGTCAGAACTGCCCCGCGCTCTGTGAGACACGCACACACGTCGTCCACGGCTACGGCGACGTCGGCGCGGATTTCCTGTTTATCGGCGAGCGACCGTCAAACCAGGCCGACGCAGTGGGCGTTCCATTCGCTCACGAGGACGAGAGCGAGACCACTCCCGACAGCACCGAAGCCGACGGAACCACCCTCCGGCGGCTGCTCGAACGACTCGGCCTCTGTGATGCCACCTCGCCGCCCGATCGACCGTCCCTCCAGAACGCCTACCTGACGAATCTGACCCGCTGTCGCGATTCCGATCGGCTGCCGACCGACGAGGAGATCGCACGCTGTGAGCCGTATCTCAACGCCGAGATACGGATGATCAACCCCGAGGTCCTGATCCCGATCGGTGAGCGAGCCCTCGAAGAGATCGGAACCGAGTACACGACGACGTCTGTCGACGAGCTGTCGCTGCCGGACGTCCACGGCGAGACGATCCGTGGCCGTGGCTTTGCGCTCGTCCCCATGCTCGATCCGGGCACGCAGACTGACGCACAGACCCAGACGTGGCTCGAACAGTTCGTCGAGTTGATGGCGTCGGATTACCGCCAGACGAAGGGACGGCGGGAACGCTGATCGCGTCGGCCGTCGGCGTCTGAAGCCAGTACCGATCGGAAACGGGTCCGGTGTCGACCGCCATCAGTACGACTACAACCGAACCTGTCGACCAGAACGGCTTCGATCGCCAGCCGCTACCAGGATCGATCGACCGTCCCGACCGGAAGCGCCGTGTTCAAGGCCCAGGCGGTTCGAGTGGAGGTATGCTCATCGTTGTCCCGGTTGATCCGCCCCGAGACGGGCTCGTCCTGTCGTCGCTCGTCGATCGGACACCCCTATCGGAATCGGCGGCGACGGCTCTCTACGAGGGCGCCGTAACCGACGTGTTGCGGGCAGTGGACGCAAGCGGGGCCGACCTGCTGGTCAACTACCGCGACGCGTCGACGGTACCCGAGGAGTACGCCCATGGCGACCCGGAGACTGCGATCCGGACCGTCGTCGACGACGCGCTGGCGACGACCGACGACGTCCGGTTTGAGCGCCAGGTCGGCTCGACACACGCGGCCAGAGTCGGCAACACGGTCACCCACCTGCTCGAACAGGAGACACTCACGAGCGTCGGTGTACTCGAACCGACCGTCCCGCTCGTCGCCCGCACCCAGATCGACGGTGCGGCGATGTCGATTCGCCGCCACGATGTCGTCCTTGGCCCCGCCACTGGCGGCGAGACCTATCTCGCCGCATTCGCCGACCCGATCGATTTCACCGACGCCTACGACACCCCCTCGCTGTCGACGCTCGCCGATCGAACTGTCGACGCCGGCCACGAGCTTGGCTTCGCACCGATGCTTCCGACGATCGACTCGGAGGCCGGACTCTGTGCGACGATCGCGGCCCTCGACGCGCGAGCGCGGGCCGATCGGCCGGGTGGCGAGGCCACGGCTGCCGTCGTCGAGGAGTTCGGGCTGACTGTTGGTGCGGATGGGATGATCGATCGGGCGGGCCAAGACCGATAACCCTTTTTGAACGGACGGGATAGGGAGAGGTGAGGTGGGGTGGCAGAGCGGCCTAATGCGGTTGCCTTGAGAGCAACTGTCCTTTCTGGACTCATGGGTTCAAATCCCATCCCCACCGTCTTCTTGCGATTTTGGCGATCGAGGGTAGATCTGGTTGATTCTCGAATTGCTCTTACCTCAGTAGAGTTGATTGAGGGTATTAAATCTATGCCACGATGGTCTAAAGCTAATCAAAGCTACCTTGAGATCCTCTCTGATCGAATTACTGAGGATGAGAAGGCAGAACAGAGACGGTCATATCTGAACACCATCTAATCCCGATCAAGTTTTTCGGCATCCAGTTTACCTTCCAAATATTGGTCCCCTTTCTCTGTAATTACGTATACACCATTTCCCAAGTGTTTCAATAGGCCATACTCCACTAATTTTTTACATCGGTTTCCAATATGCTGGGAACTGTATCGAACAAAACCACTGTCTTGCATCTCTTTCGGAGAACCAGATCCATGCTCTCGAATATACTCCAATATTCGTTCATCGCATAATACCATCCAGTCGGCAGAATATCGCATACATGAGTTAGGTTCATAGACTGTTTATTCCTGAAGAATGCATTAGAAAATTTCCTTACCATGATATACAATGGATAGAAAACTGTTTTGTATGTATAAGATAGAATGAATTTCATGGAAAAGAGAAGGACGTTCCTGAAAGTTGTAGGTGGAGTCAGCGGGATTGGTGTATTGGCTGGTTGCTCTGCCGATGAAGATGATTCAGAGGATGAAGAGTCAGATGATGAAAATGGGGGAGAAGACAACTCAGGAGAAGAACCCAATGAGCAGGATAGCGAAGAAGACGATGGAACAGAAGAGGAATTAGAAGAAGAGGCAGTCTTTGAATTCACAGAAATAGTTCCCGGTGATAGGACAGTTGAAAGAGGTCCGTCGCTTGAACTTGGAGCGACAGTGGAAAATACAGGAAATAAAGAGGAAACAAAAAAAGTTACATTTGAATTTGAGGATGGGTTTTCAAATGAAGTTGATATAACATTAGAACCCAGTGAAGAAAGTGGAGTTACACAACCGATAGGTACTGAAGATTCCGATCTTGGTAACTTCAAGTACACATTCTCCACAGAAGATGACGAAATTAGTGCTATTCTGACCGTAGAAGAATCAAAGATAGAAGAACCTGCTACTCAATCTTTCTCCGGATCTGGCCAAGGAGTTGAAAGCGGAATCGACATAGAAGGTGGGCTGACTGTAATTAAAGCTATACATAATGGCAGTTCAAACTTCCAAGTTTCACTTGTCGATGATTCCGAATTTGATGATCTATTTATTAACCATATCGGTGATTTTGACGGGTCACAAGCTGATTTGATTGACTCTGGAGAATATATTTTGGATGTGAACGCAGATGGAGATTGGGAGATAGATATTCACCAACCACGAGCTGCTTCTGGTGATAGCTTACCAAAATCAATGTCAGGCGAAGGTCCGGATGTGGTGGGACCAATAGACTTCAGTGGGACACACGTTGCAGAAGGCTCACACTCTGGTTCGAGTAATTTCCAAGTTAGCGTGTATCCGATGGAAGGAAGATTCTCAGAGCTTGTGTTTAATGAGATAGGTGAGTTTGAAGGTGAGACAACATTTTCGCATAGCGAAGTTGGATGGGTAGATATCAATGCTGATGGTGAGTGGGAACTGGAATTTGAGTGATTTATAAGCTATAGATTCTGACTCTGGCGATTGGTATGCCTTCGACAGTAGCACAGGTCAAAAACCTAAGATACGTCCGTGTTTTTTGACTCAGAAGCGATTCTGTGGTATGATGATGGATGCCGCATAGCGATCGATCGAAGGTCTTTGAGGGTATCTGTGTGCGTTTCTATTGCTTTCTGTGCTACTCGTTTCGCTCCGATGCTCGGGAGTCAAGACAATTGGACACAAATATCATGGTGTTTTTAATTCACTAGATTAGATATTATTTAGAGAGAAATGCCGAACTGTGATGTAGAAGGGTGTGATCGATCTGATCAATTGGACTTTGTTTGTTCATATTGCAAAGAGAGGTTTTGCGCCCATCATCGTCTCCCGGAGAAGCACGATTGTGTTTGGCTGCAAGTCGTCAATACACTCGGACCCGATTTCCGGAAATTGGATTTGGATTCACTACGCGAAAATTTTGAAGAGGAAGAAAATGATGTAATAGTTGATGTAGTGGATGATGCCAAGCGACTCTCACAGACTACAAAAAAGAAGGAAATTAACGAGTGTAACAGCTGCCAAGATTTCACGACACCTGATAACGATCTCTGTCTCAAATGTCGTCGAAAACAGAGTACAATGACCTACTCAAGTCCTGATGTAGCACTTGATGGGTCTGTCAAATCATCAGAACCAGGATTAGACCCCGAAGAAGACAAATCAGATGCTTCAACAGGGATACTAGACCGTATTCTCACATCACTCAAATTAAAATAGTCGGTTCGAGATCCTGTATTGACATTAAATTCTATTTTACGAGATTTCTACAATGTAATTACTGTCTCTCCATTCGTTACTAGCTGTTCCCCCTCTCCATAGTGGGCTTACTCTCAACAGATAAGATATACCAAAATATTTGAAAGAATGGCCGGAACATATGGATATGAATAGAAGAGAATATCTAATAACTTCTGCAGGTACTGTGAGCCTTGCTGGCTGTACTCAATCGCTAGAACAAGTAGATCAATATGAAGAGGTAGAATGGGACGGAGATTTTTCCGTATGGATACAACCAAGCGGGCAGAATCTGGCACTAATTGTCGGAGAGATTTATAACGTGGGTGACGTCGATATCGATCGAGTAGAACTTGAGGCCAGTATTTTAGACCATGATGGTTCACAAATCGATAATCGAAGTCGTATAGTAAGGGGGTTAGTAGAAGGAACAAGGCAGCAGTACTTTTTTAGATTCTATCTTGATAAAAAAGAACTAGATCGAATAGATGACTTTAATATTGAAGGTGAATTGATTGATTAGGGTACTACTTGTCTGTCCCTTTGCTTCGCTATTGCTCCAGTGCTCAGGAGCACCGATCTTCAGATGACTTTTGATAAAGTAATTAAATATAATCACACGGTCTTAGGGTATTATACTGACCGAAATTAAGTGATAAGATATGTATTCAAAGCATTATTTCGGAAATTTATAGGGGATAAACGCCAGTCCTTGAATGTATATTCCCTGTCATTGGATCTAATAACGACTATTTTCAAATAAAAACACCTTTAAAGTTCATATTTGCCCAATTATTAACCAGAAATCATTTACAAACTTTGTATATATGACTTATAGTGTAAACTCTGGCAAAAAGCTGAACAGTCAAATTTTTCTCAGGTTTTTTAGTCGTTGTTTTCTGAGGTATCTTTAGACTCTACATCAATTTTCAAATCAAGATGCAATTCTCCTTCTTTATTGTAAGTGATTTCTTCGATAGACCAGCCCTTGGTACCATTGTTTCTATCCCCCACCAATCTTTCTACACTATCTAACTTTGATTCTAATTCTGTTAGCTCTTTTTGGATTAGTTGCAATACTTCGCCAAGACCAGAACCTATTTGTTCTCCATCTTTATTACTTGGTATTATGTTAGTCAACTCAGTAAATTCGTCTAATGCGTTTTCCAGATCTATATCTTCTAAATCTTCACCTTCCCAGTTTTCTTCCATAGAAGCCAGTCATTCTCTATTAGTATCATGATTGGGGTATAGATACTATCTTTAAAGCTCGATAGTTAAATTACTCGCAGGATTTCGATTCGCATATAAGAAATATTTAGCAAAGTTCCACCGCTCGAAAATAACTAATAATTCAATCAATATATTCTCGAATCAAATTTGAAACTTCTCAAAACTTTCTAACTTCATTCAAAAATATTTCTTTTCGATCATTCTCTTTCTCTTTTCTCAATTCTATTTCTTTCTAAACTAATCTCTAAAATAATTTTCTTCTTTCTCTCATTTCTATATCGATCTGGATTTGAGCCTTCAATTCAATCCAGATATATTCAGCTATTCTCTAATTCCTATTACTGTATCATATTTTTGTGTGTGAATCTGTTCTTTGCTTCCAACTATCCAGCCATCCAGTTAATCGAGAAAGTCCATTCAGTCGTGTTTATTTGAGCTTAGAATCAATCTGATAGCCATACCAAGACTGTCGATCGATATTGGTACGAGTAAACTGATTCAGTCGAGAATACCCCTTTAAGTAGGTCTAATCATTACCACACTCGAATTCAAGCGTTTCAGGGGTTGTATTGCCAAAGCCTGCAACATATGACTATTATTTCTTCTTCTTCTCTTACTAGTGGTTAGTAACTAGGTGTCCATTCATATTTCTCACAAGCTGATTTGATATGCTTGTTAGTTAATGATTCATCATATCGGTCCCCAAATAATTTCTTGAACCATTCTCTTGTACCTTCGATCCCGTCAATTGAGATTCTTCTCAGCATAACAAGTAATCTTTCTCCATGAGAAAGTGTATCAATACCTTCTTTTTCAGCTTGTTTCTGTAATTTGTAAGACCGGGTGTTATTCTCTGGTGTATCTTTATCTCCAAAATTTGAAGGATTGATTCCCGATTCTCCTGTTTTATATCCAAAGGCTTCTAAGGTTTCTATACCTTCTCTAAAGGTCTTAGATCCCCCAATACATTTCGATTCAAATACTTTCGGTTTGAATATCCTGCTTTTTCTACTCTGTCCACCAATTAGAACAAAGAAATCTCCTTTCTCAATTCCTTTCTTATCGAACTTTTTGTAATCTGGTTTTGATAGCTGTATTGGTCGAAATTCTCTATCTCTTGCCTCAAAATCTCTATTACAAGCCCAGAAATTGTATATTTCACAAGGAACAAACGTTTGGGGTTCTCTTTCGTTACTATTTCCGTTCGATTCTCTTTTCTCGGCAAAAGAACGGCCAATTACTTTAGCAACTAACAAACTTCGATTCCCGGTTTCTCTTGAAAGAGCATACGGACTTACTTCATAATTATAGTATGACTCATACTTTCGTTGGGACCATGATTCTGTAGGATCGTCTTTTTGACCGGAATTAATGGGTTTATTTTCGCTTTTTGGTGTCCAAAGATAATCTTCGGGAGAAGTGAGTATATCATTACCGAACGTATCAAATAATACTTCAGCAAAGGTTTCAGGCTTGCTCACACTTTGAGAAGCTTCTTTGATTATTCGATCCCGACACCATTCGGGTTCAATTTCAACTTTTGAAAAGAAGTTATTCCCTTCATGCGTTACACCCGGTAATCTAAACTGTCTCTTTTTCGTGTAAATTTGAGCATCTAAATCATACTGAAACTGCTTTGCTAAGTCTCTTAGATCTTTTAATTGCTTCTGCTTTGCTAATTTCGGAATATGCGCATGGATAGACCTATTTCCCGAATAATACCATTGAATTTTGAAGGATGGTACTTTGAGATATTCCCTACAGAATTCTTCAATCCAGTCTATTTGCTCTTCTAATCCTTCAGAAGAATCAGACTCGATATAAATAGGGTAGTACTCCCTTCTGTCGTTTTCTACCTTATCCTGTAATTCCTTTGCTATATTACTATCAGAAACAGCATATGGATTTTCTAAGGAATTCAGTCTGTTTCTTTCTTCTTGATTGAGAAAGTAAATTGGAGAAGCGAAAGAAGCGTTATCAGGAATTGAATTATGAATTTCTATAAGCTCAGGTTCTTGCTTTGCATTCTCATCAGCAAATCGAACAAAAGGCTTAAATTCGTTATCAGATTCGATACGACTTTCAAATTCGTTAACTTTATAAGTTTGAGTATCTAAATTATAACTAGACATTGGTTTTCTCCCCGATTTGTACCAGCAAATCGGTTTTTTCTAAAAGGGCTTACAGATATTTCGAGACTATCTTTTATAATTACTAAGTAAGTACATTTAGTGTACAAAGAACATAAGCCTTTTGTGAGGTTCTTTGCCCACTAACCTACATATTTGTACACTGGTTTCAAATTCAGTCTACCAACACTATCCATACATTGAATTCTAACCCGAAGAATGCTCATCCACGAAATCGCGAAGACCTACTGACACAATATCATTATAGAGACATTCCTGATCGTAGACTTCAATTGTGATGTCGCTATTTCGCTCGGTGGTCTCTGCTGCTTCGACTCCACCACTCGTGAATGAAATCGCTGCGACAGCCGTTTCCGGTACGTCGTGTCTCACTGCGACTCCAACGGCATTATCAACAGAACGAGGTCCAACTCGGTTTTGCTTCACTTCGACAAGCCGTTCTTGATTCGGTCTTTCAAGATGAACATCGTAGCCATTGTCACATGTCGATTGTGTACGAGTCGTATTCCATCCTTTTCGATCGAATATATCTCCGATTACTTCCTCGAATTCATCGTGATCAAGTTCAGTCAGCCAGTTATGGAACCAGTTTGGAACCATAGAGAACATCTCTCAGCAGCTACATTAAAACGCTATTCTGGAAAAAAGAAAATTCAAAACATGTTACAATCATCGTTATGATTCGTAGCCTTACATCATGTGCAATTATCCCATTCGGTCGAGGGCGTTTCTGCGGTCTTCTACGGGAGCTTGATCGTACTTGAAGGTGGTACGTGATGATTGGTGTCGAAGCTGACTCTGCGCCGCTGCAAGTCCCTCCTCGCGGGCCATATAGGTTCCAACCGAGTGTCTGATGGAATACCAACTTAACGAGCGGTTCTCTAAACTAATATCTGCAATCTCCGCTATTTTTTCCAGCACGTATTTCAGAGACGATGAACTGTAAGGGTTCCCGTGTCGGGTCAGCCATAATCGATCACTCTCCTCATATTTATCGTATAGCTGACGTTCCTGAAGCCAGTTCTGTAGCAATTCTGCTGTCGATCGGCGTAACGATACAATCCAGTTCTCTCGATTTTTACTCGATTCCTCTTTGGGAATACGAAGAACTGCGTTTTCGATATCTACCCACTGTACCGTTGCCCGTTCTACTTCGATCGGACGTAATCCGGTATCAAGTGAAACGCAGATGAGCGAAGCATATTTGAATCCCTCTGCTTCTTTGAAGTCAGACGGTCGTACTGACGAGACTGGTTTGTCGCAACGATAGGAGAGGTATTCCTTCCATCGTTGTCGTTCTTCTGGAGACATAGCTGCATAGGCAGGAATCGAATCCCATTCGAGTGCTGCTTCTCGAAGCCGCTGGCGTTCGTCTCTCGTAAGATAGTCTTGCGGTGCTGTACCTGTAGATCCAGTAAAAGAGATCGTTGGTTGCCATTCATCGTTCTTCCACCGAAAGAGCATCTTCAACGACTTCTGGATATTCGACTTATGGCTCTCACTGTAGTCATTGTAAGCCAATTCCTGTGTATAGGCGTCTGCATGTTCCGTCGTGACAGCAGTGGTGTACCCTCCGTGGTTATCCCATACCCACCGATAGAAAACATCAGTATCGTGAGCGCGTCGGGTTACTACATCGTATGAGTATCCCTTCGCTGAATCGGGATCTTTCCCCAAATGAAGCATCCAATTGATTAGTTCCTCTCGATGGTGTCGATAGTCGGTTTGTTGTTTGGTATTCAGTTGCTCTCGTGTAGGTTCAGGGACGAGCACAATCGTTCCTCTCTCGGTATCGATCGTATCCTCATCTGGAGCACACTGAGTATCGAACGAATTGTTCTGGTCTTCCGTCGTCATTAGTCCTGATACCTCCGTGAGATCGCCGGACGTGTACTCGATAATCCAGTCAATCGAGGGTGGATTAGCATCATGGTTTGATTCTCTCTGGGCAAGAGCGAACCGAGAATTGAGTGAAATCACCAGATGTATACCCTCTGCAACCCATATTCGCAATCGTTGACGAGGTGGGGTGGCAGAGCGGCCTAATGCGGTTGCCTTGAGAGCAACTGTCCTTTCTGGACTCATGGGTTCAAATCCCATCCCCACCGTTTTTACGACGAACAACACGTGAGAAGCGACGCGTGGATGGTGGGAAGCGAATCCCGATCGATCGCACCCACAGATTCATTCGTCACGGTGTCG
>LFCJ01002297.1_pt1 | contig 13748 bp, 16 predicted proteins | sample 643141 | NCBI WGS metagenome assembly LFCJ01 (sample SAMN03766243, study PRJNA286221) | soda lake metagenome | biome: soda lake; feature: Kulunda steppe; material: water; isolation source: sample B1-Br-g2 brine of Lake Bitter-1 | place: Russia: Kulunda steppe | collected 2010-07 | reverse complement strand
CCCCACCCCCTTCCTCCAACCCCGTTCAAGCCCACCCGCCGCCGCAAGGACCAGCACCAGCACCTCCACCTGCCCCTGTGGCCCACATCGACCTCACTGCCCCACATCCCCTCAGCCACCACAGCCAAATCAGGCTCCTGGACATGTCGTCTGCCAGCAGGGCTGCTGCTCTGGGCAGCCTTAGCTTGAGGGCACGCGCAGCCCCACATGATTTGCAGAGACCCGGCCCCACGACCCTCTCCATCCCCACCTCCCCCACCAAGGCGTCCCCCGCATCTGCGCCCCACCCAGCTGCTGCGGCGCTGACAGGGGCAGGTGCTGGTAGGGGCGAGGCCGGCGTGCATGCACTGCAGCCGGCGCACGGTCCCCACCAGCAGCAGGGGCAACAGCAGGAGCAGGGTGCGCATGGTGACGGATGCGCACCTGCTGCCGCCTCCCCCAAAAGCCACCCTCTGCAGGACGCGCCTGTGCTGCAGCCACCCGGCGCTGAGGCTGCGCTTGGCGTCAAAGGTGCGTGCATGGCATGCCATGTATGTGTTGTACATGGGACCTGGAGCTGCGAGTTGCAAGCAATTGGCATGGGGCTTTGAGGCAGCTGTGTGTGAGAATGCGGGCTAAAGACATTTCAGTTTTATGGTGCTTTGCAAATCAACGTAGGGACGGCATCCGCAAGCGAAGTTGCAGAGGAATATGTGCTTGAAGATGCGGCAGCCATGGCAGGTGGGTTGGCATTTAAAGGCAATTATGGCAGCCTTGTTTGGAACTCATGTAATGAAAGCGTGAAAATGAATGAATGGTTTGGGGAATGGTTTGTGAAAGCGTGCACTCTCACACAAAAACGTAGGATGGCCGCGTTAAGGCAAAGCAGAAGTTGCTCCACCTCCCGTGAGCCTGGCCATGTGGCCTGAGGGCAAGGGAGGCAGGGAGCTTTAGTATGCTCTGCAAAAATCCTGTCTCGCATCCTGGACTCTTGCTTGTCACCTCGCATTCCACAGTCACGGTGTACTTGAGGGCACCTGAGCGCTTCCAGGCTTCCTCATTCCTTGTCCACGCTTCTGCACAGGGCCACAGCAACAACATGTTCTTTCTAGCCCATTTCCTTACGCCATTTTCCATCTTTCATCTCTTTCACAGGCCTCCTAGAGGAGGAGAATGAGAGCGGCTTGGTGGAGCCGCAGAGGGGGGGTGATGATGCTGAAGGTTGCATGGTGCGCACAGGTGTGTGCACCTGGAGGTCCACCTGTTTGCCAGCATGCAGAGCATTCCCATTCGTTCAGCATGGCTCCTTTCCAACCGATTTCGAACCTTTAACATAAGGTCAAGGGCTCCCATCTTCAAGATGGAATGTCTTTGCATGGGCACAGCTACTTTTCTTCTCGTCACCACATAGCCTGGTTTGCTCGTCAGGCTTGGCCCCTAAAGTTGTGCGTAAGACCATGCTTCAATTTTACAAAGATCAACCTGCACGCGTAAGCCTACTCTATGTTAACCTTCCCAGGACCCAGCCTGTGCCTACCTGAAGCAGGAGTTGTTTCCAGGCATTGCCCCCCCAAAGCTCTTGATGCACCCTGAAGCCCTCCTGAAGCCCTGGGGATGCATCCCCTGCCCTTGCGGTGTGCATCCAGCACAGTGGCACTGTGCTGTGGCAGAGGTGCCCACAATCCATGCATGTAGTGTGTGCGCATGCCTGGCCACCCCTGTGCAGGCGCGCAGGCTGGCTTGGTGCCTGTGGCCTCCTTGGCTCAGGGCCTGGGGTCTGCGGGATCACTACCAAGTGCACATTTATGTGGACCCTCCAGCACAGCCCCCTCAGGCGGGCAGCACCCGCAAGCAAGTGCCTCGGGCAATGCCATGGGCGGCAGGACAGAAGGAGCGGCAGCCTCCGGGCTGGGGCCGGGCGGGAGTGGTGTGGTGCAGGGGCACAGTGTTGGAGGGCCGGAGGGTGTGCGGGGGGAAGGGCAGATCGGGGAAGCGCACCCTGGCTTGAAGCCGCAGCCGCTCATCCATGGGGCCCTTCAGGTGCGTGCATCAAAGGAGCTCTGCGCACATGCCTCGACTGCATTAAGTTGGAGCTGCTCATCCGTACGGAGCATTGCAGGTGTGCGCATGCGCTGACATTGCTTCACCTGGGCTGCAATCACAATTTGAAAGGGGGGAGGGGGGGCAGCTGTGCACTAAAAGCCCTGTTTCTGTTGCACCTTGCCATCCGCTTCACACTGGGATGGAGATGTCCCACACTAGCCCACGTGCTCTTATTACTGCCACAAGTAAGCGCATAATTCCTCAGCCGTACATGTAAGCTCGTGCAGTTTGATGTGCAGCACGACTGCGCTGAAGCAAGTGTGATATTGTGTACAGCTGCACCTGCGTTTGCGGATGTTGTGAACCTCGGTGCAAGCCACAGAGTGGCTGGCTGCAGAAGCAGCGACACCACCTGTGCTTCAGATCCATGAATTGCAGCAGCACACTGGCAGAGGTGTTGTGGATGTGCAGGACCTGCGTGAGGAGGTGGGCGTTGTGCACCTCGGGCTACACGCATGTGCCCAGGGCAGGCTGGTCACGCAGTGGCGGCACCAAGTCATGGCAGTGGTGGATCCCAGTGAGTGCCCCGCTTCAAGGTGCTGCAAAGTGTGTGTGCGTGTGTGTGTGCATGCGTGTGTGTGTGCGTGTGTGTGTGTGCATGTGTGCGCAAGTGCATGTATGTGCGTGTATGTGCATGTGTGTGTGCATGTATGTGCGTGTGTGTGCATGTGTGTGTGCATGTGTGTGCGCGTGTGCGTGTGTGTGCACGTGTGTGCGTGTGTGTGTGTGAGACAGAGCATCATTCAGCCGTGGTGGTGTCGCGCTGAGCTGCTCGGAGCAGGGAAAGCTATAGTGCAGGAAGTGAGAGGTGTGGGAAGGGCATCATGCAAAGAAGGGTTGTACAGGCTTGTGCGTCTGCTCCCGTTCCTTCCCCTCCCCCTTCTGTGTTGTACAGTGTCTAGGTTCTTCGACCCCTACTTGCGCACAACTACGCACCCCTTGCTCAGTCATACACGCTTCTGCTCCCTTTTGAATCCTTTCTTGATATGAGTGCCTTATGATAAGGCTTGGTTCAGGTGACAGGCCTTTTAGGCTTCAGCTAAGCTACCCTCCTTTGGCAAATTCAGCCACATAACCTTACCTAGCTTTTGAATCCTTATGAAACTACACACACGCCCAACAGCCCTTGCCCAGCCACTACTCCCTGCTCCTCACCTTTTGGCACACCTGCGCAGGTCCTCAATCCGACGCCCTGCTCGTGCAGCTCAAAGAGGCTGCGGCGCTTGATGGTGGCCTGCCTCACCCCAGCCCCCCGCACACTGCCCTCACCCTCAGTGATGTCACCAGCAGGGGCCCCTGCCTGGCTGGCGACACGCTGGTGGTGCGCATCAGCAAGCAGGAGCTGACAACGCCTGTGGGCGGGCTGGTGGGTGGTGCCTGCTGGAATGCGTGCTCACAGGCCTTCCAAACTTGCTCAGGAAATAAAAGCAGCCAACACTATGAAGCAGGAGCTTGCGGTACCCCTGTGGGTGGCTGGTGGCTAGTTCCATCCTGCGCAAGTGTGTTCCTGACGTCTCCATGAGTTACACTCGAATTCAGTAAGGGCTGATGCCAGCAAGCAGGAGCTGAAAATGTGGATAGGCTGACCTGAGCAGGCTGACGGGGGGCAAGCATGCCAGCGCTTGAGCCTTCTACCACTTTGAATTCAGCAGAGCACACAAGCATGCAGAGGCTGCCTGCCCCGTGGGCGGGCGCAAAGGTGCCGCTGCAAGCAGGCCCTTGTACCCTGTGCCTTGCCTACAAGTCCTTCAGATCACAGCCGCCTGCGTGCTGCCAGCAAGCCTGTGCTGCCTGCCTGCCTGCACCTCTCCACCTTCATGCCCATGGTCTGTGTACGCTGATGCTTTAATCATGCCCATGGTCTGTGCATGCTGATGCTTTAATCATGCCCATGGTCTGTGCATGCTGATGCTTTAATCATGCCCATGGTCTGTGCATGCTGATGCTTTAATCATGCCCATGGTCTGTGCATGCTGATACTTAAATAATGCTGCGTCAAGTCCGCACCCATGCTCCGCTGATCATCTGTCACCACTCGCTGACTTGCACCAGTGGCCTTTTGGTCTCCGCGCTGACTTGCACCAGTAGCCTTTTGATCTCCGCGCTGACCCGCACCAGTGGCCTTCTGGTCTCCGCGCTGACTTGCACCAGGAGCCTTTTGATCTCTGCGCTGACATGCACCAGTGGCCTTTTGATCTCTGCACTGACATGCACCAGGAGCCTTTGAATTTTTGCGCGACTTGCACCAGTGGCCTTCTGGTCTCCGCGCTGACTTGCACCAGGAGCCTTTTGATCTCTGCGCTGACTTGCACCAGGAGCCTTTTGATCTCTGCGCTGACATGCACCAGGAGCCTTTGAATTTTTGCGCGACTTGCACCAGTGGCCTTTTGGTCCCCGCGCTGACTTGCACCAGTGGCCTTCTGGTTTCTGCGCTGTAGGTGACGTCGCTGCTGCTGCATGCCACTTCCCCGGCGCAAAGCCTGGGGCCCGAGGACATACTGTCAACCATGCCCGACTGGACTAACCTGCTCATCACCTCAGCAACACCGCTCACCGCCGCCATGGTGGAGGTAAGCAGGCTGCGCTCATGCCATGGTGGAGGTGGGAGCAGGCTGCTCCCATGCCATGGTGGAGGTGAGCAGATTTCTCCCATGGCATGGTTGAGGTGAGCGGATTGCAGCCATGCCATGGTGGAGGTGGAAGCAGGCTGCAGCCATGCCATGGTGGAGAAGGGAGCAGGCTGCACCATGGTGCAGGTGAATAATGCTGCCACGGTCAGCAGCCAAGGAGGCGAACAGCTCATGCTGTGCCCCCGGTAATGCCTCACCACTACCATATGGTCAGCAACATCCACCGATGCCATGGAATGTGGTGCGTATACAATGCGGCTTAATCCACCGATGCCATGGAGGGTGGTGTGTGTACAATGCGGGTGTACAAGGCAGCGCTCCTTATAACACTGCCATGGTGGAGCTTGTATCACTGCCATAGTGGGGGTACGCCGCTTGCAACACGCTCTTATCCTCTGTCAAAAGTGTATTCTGCTGCTCTCCGCTTGCTGCTTTGCACCTCATTTCACCAGATTGCAGCTCGCCTGCTTGATTGCGTGCTGTGCGCCAGATGCGCACTTGTGTGCTGTGTGCCGGATGCGCACGTGTGTGTGCTGTGCAGCCTGGCCTGGCACTGGCCCAGATTCCCTCAAAGGAAGGATATGCACAAGCCTACTCCAAGTCCTGTCCCCCTTGCAGGGATGGCCAGGTCATTGCACCCACGCATATACCCCTGGAACGCCTGCATAATCAAAGGGTGTCTATGTGCAACCTTTGACGAAGAGGAGCTCCTGCGTGCACGCGCGCCACACGGCCCCCTGCAGGCCTTCCTCAAGTGCGGCGCCAAGGCTGTGGTGGCCCCAGGGCCTTGTTGTTCCCACAGCACGGCCGCCTCGCCCAGGCCTGCCCCCCTGGACCCTGCCAAGCACGTGGGCATGTACCAGAGCAGGAGCCGCCCCCCTTGGGCCCAGGGGACTGACAGCATGCACGATGACCACCACCACCACCACCACCACCACCACAGCTCGGCCCATGGCCACTTCACGGAGGCCATAGGCACCCTGTCCCAGACTCCAATACACATGCATGCACACTCACAGACCCTGTCCCAGACTCCAATACACATGCTTGCGCACTCACAGCAGCAGCAGCTGCTGCTGCAGGAGCAGCACCAGGGTGCATGCCCCCAGCCCCAGCTCCTGCCCTTGCTAATGCGGCAGCTCCTACAGGCAGTTGTGTCTGGCAAGCAGGTGAGGTGTTAAGATCCCTGCCACCCATGTGTATACTTCAAGTTTCAGCTTTTTGCAAGGGCATGTGCTTCTGGCTCTCCCTGGGGAGATTTGTGTGCAGTGTGCAAACCGTGGAAAGACAATCCACATGCCCTCACGAGGTACACACAATGCAGCTGCAGTGCACCTTCATGAGCATGGGTCGTGCATTGAACCAAAGGCCTTGCTGTGTGACAAGTCTTTGCGGCTAGACCCTCATGTGCAGGGGTTGGAGGGGCGTGTTTTAAAAATTACACCACTTTTTGCCAGATGATGTGTGGCATGAGGTGCATTGAATTGTATCCTTCAGCACACTTCTGGAGGTCTCGATGCTGACAGTCTGCTCTGGTTTCTAATTCTTGTTCTGACAGGTCATGGAGGCATTAAGGAGTGCAGAGGAAGCTGTTCCGCAGCTACAAGGTTACCTGGCAGTGTATCACCTGTAAAAACAGCTGATTTTGCACCTGCTAGCAAATATGGCGTTTAGGTATTAGCTGCACTTGTAGTTATTGACCGATTGGAAGCGCTCTGTTAGTTACATTTTGAAGTTCAAATTTGAAAACACTGTGTGTAATGTACCTCAGGCAACCCATGTCTTGGACAGGCGTCACTGAGAGAATCAAGCACGTGGGTGCCTTAGAATTACCTTGAACACGACCCTCTTGAAACCACGATTGTGAAATGGCATGCAAAACAATCCTCGCATGGCGAAATTATTTTTGGTGCGAGTTTATGTTTATGAGCCTTTGAAACATCCCAGACCTGTAATGTGATCGACAGCGGCGGTTTAGGCCTATGTGCCATTGTTAGAACATCAGCGAGATCTGTTCGCCGGTCTATACACATCAAATATTGACAGTACGAAAGAAGGCATATCTTCAACAACCATAATTTTTACTTTTTGATTCTAGGTGGGGAAATGCATTCGTCGGTCAGCCAAGGATGTGCTGCCAACGCAAGATCATGCACATGCGTTGATTGATGTGATGATTGTCACATTTTCCTTTTTCATTTGCTTAGATTGGTTCAATTGACGAGACAATGAGCATTTTGATGTGCTAATGTTCGGGCGCCTCGTGGAGGTTACATAAACCGACCCATGTCACTCTATGGCAGGGTGCAGATGTGCCGCCCAGCACCTGAAGTGCGCGTCAAACAAGACAGCAAAGCCACAGGAGACACACCCGCCACAACTCCCGTCACACTACAGCTTCTGAAAGCCATGCTTGCAGAAATCCCGAATGCAGATGCCAATGAGAAGATCAAACTGGTTTTTGAAGAGAAAGATGGCGACAAAGCCCTTGAAATCCACAGGGTAAGCCCAGTAGCTAATCATGATCATGATCATGCCCGAGCGTCCAACTCCCAACCAGGGCACCCCGATTGCTGTGTCAAACAGATCAGTCTTATTTAAAAGGAGGTCTCCCTGTAGATCTCATTTGTGTACAAACTATGCAATTTGAACCACACGGCCACCTCAAAGGTTTCTATATCTTACCCAGATCATTGTACATTGGCTGCTACTGCGACGATGTACTAGCTGAGAAATCATTTTGTGTTTAAATAGGCGGATTAATGCCAAATTATACCTGCCGCTGCAGGTCAACCTCAGCCAAGCAAGCAGCATCCTTCGGCAAAGGCTGGTTGAGAACCCCAGTCTTCAGAGCATCAAGGTGAGAAAGCCACCTTTTGGCCTGCACTCCTTTTAAGTGTTGCGCAACCTTTGATGGCCATAGACTGAGTGAGAGGATAAGCACATTAATCAGCCAGTAATCCAACACCTATTCTAAATGCGCATGACCCACATCCAGAAACTGGATGTGGCTTCCTCCCCATGATCCTTGTAATGTGGAAGTGATGACGCACAGCGTTACCCCCTTTATCGCCCACCTTGTAGGTGCAAGGTTCAGAGGCAGTGTGGAGCAGACTTTGCTTGTACCTCTACCCAGTCTCTTTCTCCAAGATGCCCTCCATCTCCCCGGAGGAGTTTGTGGAGATCCTGCCTATTGCACACAAGTATGATTTCAAGACAGCTTTGGAGGACTGCAAGGCAGCCGAGGCAACCTTTGACTACAGCAAGCATTCTGCAGCGCAGCTGCTGGGCATGCTCCAAATGGCAGAGGAGCTACAGGTGAGGACAGAGGTTATGCGTAGGAATTGTATGTATGAAGGTGAAGACATGCATGCGTTCACCAAGGAGACAAAGAAATGAATTCGTAAAAAAATCGTATGCATTTATTTTGAAGCTGGAAGTTGTTTTTGATGAGTTGTGTCATGCTGAATCGCACTTGATTCACGCTTACCCGTGCGCCAGCATCTTTTGAACAAAAAAGATACCAAGAAGTGAAGGATCGAGGAGCCTTTAAGCAGAGAAAATTATTTCAAAGCATTTGAGGTGTAAGTGGTTTTAAACGTGGCAAACGTGGAGGTTCAAGCAAAAGCTAATTTGTTCAAGACATTCAGTTGGATTTGTGAACCTGCTTGCTGGTACTAGTCACGATAGACAGTGTCCTGCCTGTTACATGCAGATGCCTGATATTGCTGCAAAGGCTGTGCAACGCATTGGCAAAATTCTGAAGATGGACAGCTCCTATCCTTATTATGGAGGTTTTGACCACCAATTTGCCTGTAAGACAAAGGACGATTTGCGCAATCTACCGAAGCAGCCATCCAAGCTGAGCCAGATGACGCAATTTGTGCTCCTTCTTCTGATTGAGGCAATCTAGGTAGCACGGCAAGGTCAAGACAGTAGAAGTGCAAGAGGAGGGCTTCAAGTATTGTGGGCCTTAATAATAAAACTTGCAATTGTCCAACGTATACACAGAACTTGAGTTGTTGAACATATATGTGTACATACATATGTACACATATGTATATGCAGTCCTACAACAACATTTAAACATACGTTTCCGTGTGTTGCGTGGCTGCCATGAGGTCCAAGCTTTCAAATTTTCTTATAGATTGAGTGCAATCGCTGCTTCTTAGCCTGATGCCACGCGCGTAGAGGTCTCTTATAATGTCTTGTTAATACCATTTGTCCCACTCTGCTGCTGCTCTCAATTGACTGTATGTACTCCATCAATTGACAAGTCTTGCTGTAAGTGCCCCACATATTTTTTATTCTAGCATTAAGTCCTTTTTAGAGGAAGACCTGGTGATGCAAGGATGAATGCAACCGAATGCAATCAGAAATACATCGGCAAGCATTCCTTGTGAAGGGCCAAAACCAGTCACCCACATCAGGCCGATACTTCAAAGAGTTGTCAATCTTTGCTTAAAAGGCTTGAAGGACATGCCGTGCATTCCTGCGGGTGTATGCTTTGGCCAGTATGTCAGGAAAAAGCAACATGCACTTGCGTTCAGAATGGTAAATTTGCTTATTCAACTGAGATAATCCAGCAAGTGCCCCTTGAGTAGAGGGTGTCCTCCTTTTACGCTGTGAGTCTGCCTGGTGCTAGTTGCATGAATCCTCAATACCTGCCACCAGTTTCAACCCTGCCAGAAGTCTCCCTTTCATCTGAGATGGCAGTAAAAAATTGCCATACACCAGAGATAAGTGGAGGAACATGGAGCCACAAAAAGAGCTCTGCTTAGACATGTTAGACATGACAATGATATTAATGTGTGAAGGAAGCTTGTATACGGCCAGGCGTTCGAATTGTCCAGCAAACAAGCAATGGTATGGCCACTTGCCACGTGGCAAAGTAGACAAAAGCACTGCTCTTGTTGGCTGCCCATGCAGAGGTATTCCTCTTGAGGCACTGAGCTCTGCATCCATAACCACACTCAGCATCAAAAGGTTCACAGGGCAGGGTCTGGGGCTCTGGTATGTTGAGGAGTCCTACAGACGTCATTCATATTACTCTTGTTTGCTGTAGCTAATAAACTGTGACCTCTGCATCCCAGACACAATATTTGCCTGCACTTATCAAAAACCTTATTTAAGCACTGGGCAAGTGCACCTATTCATCTGAAATATCCTCCTTGCTCCACCCTCTTCACTCATAATAGACCGCGTCCCCAATTTTCCATCTGATGAGCCACCAATTGACTTTTGTGCGCACAGCAAGAAAGCAAGCCAGAGGATGTCACTAGGCTGTCTTTAATTTTCTTATACACCATCTGGAGCCCAACAGCTGCCAGCTGCCAGCAGTGCGCCTACTTCATCTTTCCAAGGTTCCTCATTTTTGTTTGCCTGAGTGCACCTTTTAACAAGGTGTGGCAATAAGTGCCTAAGGTCTGGGGTAGGAGGATTGGAAGCTGATGGAAGCTATATTATTTGCTGCATCGGTGTGAACTCTTATGAACGCTTACTCGTTCTATTTGTTTTCCATATCCATGACTTATTTAACACAATCAGCGGCAGTGAAAGTACTCCCTGCATCAATTTGATTTAGGAAAGGGGTCACCCAGGGTCAAGAAACCATGTGGGCACCAAAAAAAGAAAAAAAGAAGTCAATGGAGATAATGAGGGTGACTTGCAGTACCCCGTCCCTGTCCTTGATGATTAGAGGTCACATAATTTTGGTAAGCACACCAAAACCTGCTAGTTCTCCAAGTAGGGAGCCTGCTATCAGAGCTTTTATGACAATTCTACCTTGAATCTCACGAAATCCACCCTCGTGGAGGAGACTCACAGCTCTTCGGGCCAATGTGTCTCCTTTTCCTTAATTAGTGTAGGGAGTGGTTTCACTGCCTACGTAGTTTTTCTTCCTTTCATGAGAGAATTGCATTGCAGCACTTTAAAAAGAATAGAAACTGAAGTCTTGAAGATGCCATGGATTATCCATAATACAAAAACCATACAAACGGCAAATGTGCCCCTGCCATTGCTCACAAATCTTTTTTAAATTTCTCTTACGTGATGGTCTACTTCCTAAAAGTTGGGAAAAGACAAAGATTACACCTATACACCAAAAAGCTGAGCAATTTCTACCTCAAAATCTCAGGCTAATAGCCATTAATGGATGTGTTTATAAATTGTACGCTAAGGTGGTGAGACCTACTGACTGTACAGGCGTTGGTCAAGAATCAGATCTCTGACACACAATTTGGATTCTGTCCCACAAATCGGCCAATCTACATCCTATGTCACGTCCTTACTGTAGCTAAACTTGAAGAGAAGAGGCTATTTCATGCCTTCCTTGATCTCACTGCTGCCTACAACAGCGTCCAAAGAGAGAAACTCTGGGCACACCTTCAGAACATTTATGTTCCTTAGAACTTGCTCTCGGTTGTGAGGGCCATGTACCAAGTACCCTCATTGACTGAGACAAGGTGTTGGATGAAGTCATGGCAACTCGAGGACTGAAGCAGGGATGCTCGCTGAGCCCTTTACTTTTCCCTCTCACCACAAACAACTTGGGCAAGTTCTCGAATACACTTGACCATGGGGCAATGACAGCCTTGCAAACAACCAAAGTTTCCCACTCTGAATACGCTGACGACATTGCACTTTCAACCAATACTGCCCATCACCTCCAGCTCCAACGCGACAGACTCCACACCTACACAGCCTGAGAGCTGATGATGAATGCGCACAAGACCAAAATCATGGCCTTCTTTTGCTCCATCCCATTACAGTTTTGCTACAATGGCACTCCGCTCAAGATTTTGCAAGAATTTAAGTATTTGGGCATGACCCTCCAGCCACAATGGGAGGATGATGAATGCCTCAAACCAGATGGCATGCAACTTTGCTGGCGCCATAGCCAGAGAATGGAGGATTTGCTCACCCAACTCTGGGGTTTGGGTATCAAGAACTGGAAGCATGCCATGCTCTGGATTTTTCAAGACTTTGCGCTCTCTGCAGGTCTATATGGATGCCAAGCTTGGGCGACAAATACTCCCACGTTCAAATCTTTCGCTTAAATTATAGCCCACTCCACATATATGCAGCATACATATATGCTTTATAGAGATGTATTGGGTGTGAAAAGTAGCACAAGTACACATTGCCTACTGAGGGACATAGGCCAGATGCCCCTGTATTTCTACTGGCTTTGCAGAGTTGCTCGCTTCTGGAACAGCCTGTTGACTGCTAAAAATGCCTTGCTAGAGCAAGATCAATAAGGCTGATTTACTGCTGGCACACAGAAAAGGACATTCGAGGTCTCTTCGCAAAGTATCTGGAGCTGACATGATGTGCACATATCTGCTATCATGAGCCGTTTAAAAATCAGCATAAGTGGCTTTGAACAGTTGCTGCGCGAGCAAACCATTTGAGAATGGAGAGATCTGGAGCAATTTCATCCATATGATGCACATGCTTCCAGCAGGGTCATGAGGACATATCACACTCATTTTGGTGTCCTTCGGAAGTCGGACCAGCTGGTGGGATGATCAGAAACGTGCATCCACACCAATTCTTCCTTCTTGCCTATGAGCAAAAATCCCCTAACATCTTTCACACGCTCTCTCCAGACTCAGACTCTCTGGTCACAACCTGAATGTTGAGCGGCTCCGGCGACAATAGCACAAAGTTCCTCACAAGCTTAGAATCTGCAAAAATGCAACTGCCAGTGGCACTGTATGCAAGATGACTCATCTCTTTAAAAGAGCACTACTACTTTTAGACTGCCCAAGTGCGGACTTGACAGAATATACGTCAACCACTACCACCTCTTCTGCACCCTTTTCAGTAACCCAAGCAGGCTAAGAAACTTTGTGAGCCAAGCAGACATCAAAGGCCTGGCCTTGTTTGTGCATGAGTGCCTAGAATGCTGTTTCAGAACACCACCTTTGCTTATTTCAGTAGGTTTTTTGTTGCAGGCCTGCTTCAGCTAAGCTGCCCTTGTTCAGCAGGTACAGCTTTTTAACTTAACCTAACCATGGATTATCCCCGTGGCATGCCATGCAGTGCATAGAGGGAGTTATGTACTTGGTGCTGGCACCAGGCAGACCACCCGCCATCGTGCCCATCTGATTCAACTGCTTTTTAACTGGATTCAAGCTTGATTAAAACCAAGCACAACTTTCCGACGATGAGAAGAGGAGCTAAATGGGTATAAGGGCCCCGGGGTGTAGGATGATAAAGTATGGAGGGACATTGCTGACATGAACCCTCTGGAAAGCGACAACGAATAAGTGACTTATCGTTCTTGGTTTGCCTGTCCCCGCCTAGATATTCAAGCTGATGCACGCACTCGCATGCAGAATGGGGGCACCCCTCTGATGCCAACACACTATCTGTTCCTTGACCTCCCTTAGCATGTTATGAGGTACGTGAGCAGATTTTGTTTGCATGCACATCTTCTGGCAGTAGAATCTCCGTCTGATACGGTGGAAATGGCCACTGTGGCAAGTGTTCCTCAGGACAGGCTGCGCTGTTGTTCAAAATGAGGTGCATGTTTTTTTTCACTGTCAAGACTTGTGTGCCACAGTGTGTTCTCTCAGACAGAAGTACTCGTTCCTTTTTTCCCATTCTTTCTTTTCCATGGAGGGCTCTTGTATTTTGCATTCCTCGCCTAGTCAGATTGTCTTTGATGTGCTTTATCAACAGCACTGTGCCGTGTTGTGAAAACAAACTCTGCCATATCATCTCGGACATTGTGAACTATTTTTTGGCTGGCGAAGACCAGAAACAAACCAATCAGCCTGACGGCCAGGCTGGCAGTTAACCCTAAATTGAAACCTGTAAGGGCCCCGGAGGTTCCATCTGTGTAAATTTGGTGGTGTGATGTCCTAGAGGCAACACTTTCCTCACCTCAGCAGACACAAAGAAAAAGAAAAAGAAAAGACTACGCTGACAAGGTAACCCCTGTTTGCGTGAATTAAGGAAGAAGTTTACATCTGGTGCAAGCACCAGGCAAACCTCCACCATCAAACGAGGAAAAAGGTCATTAGTGGG
>LFCJ01002296.1_pt1 | contig 13749 bp, 14 predicted proteins | sample 643141 | NCBI WGS metagenome assembly LFCJ01 (sample SAMN03766243, study PRJNA286221) | soda lake metagenome | biome: soda lake; feature: Kulunda steppe; material: water; isolation source: sample B1-Br-g2 brine of Lake Bitter-1 | place: Russia: Kulunda steppe | collected 2010-07 | reverse complement strand
GCGTCGACCTGGCGCTGGAGGACCGTACTCGCGATCGGTGCGGCATCGTAATCGCCCGCGGCGATCGCCCGGATGCTGTTCTCGTGGCTGCCCGAAAACGAGACGTCGTACGCCTCCCCCGGTTCGACGCCGGCTGCGGTGAACAGGGCAGCGGGTGCCTGGTGGCCGGAGTTCGAGGACTCCTCGACGTGGGTGACCGACCGTCCCTCGATATCATCCAGTGAGTCGACGTCGCTGTCGGCCTGGGTGATCACCCAGAGGCGGTAGCCGAACTGCCCGTCGGCGATCTGGATACCGAACGGAACCGCACCCGCGATGTTCACCGCGAACGCCGTCGCACCGGTGGCGAAGCCGGCGATGTGTAGTCGCTCGGCGTTCATCGCCTCGACCTGGGCCGCATAGGAGTCGAGTGGGTTGACGACGACGTCGCGGCCCGTCTCCGCTTCGATGTTGTCGATCAGTGGTTCGAGCACGTCGGTGTAGGCGTCCGGATCCTCGGTGGGAACCAGCGAGAAATCGAGCGTGTCGGGGTCGAGCCACTCGCTTTCGTCCTCCGGCGGCTCCATCGGCGCGTTGCCGTACCGGGGCTCGTCGCGTGGTTCCATCTGCTCGAGCAGCTCCTCGGTTCCGATGTGGAAGTCGTCCGCGAGGAGCGTCGAGACGAGCTGTGGGAACTGTGGATCGTTCGGGTCCCAGTCGGGGAACGACGGGTCGTCGTCTCCGCTGGTGCCGTCACCTCCGTCGCCGCCGTTGCCGCCGTCGCCGTCGTCGCCCGGCTGGCTCTCGTCGTCACCGAGACAGCCAGCCAGTGCCGTCGTGAAGGCGACTCCCCCTCCCAGCAGGTACTGTCTTCTCGTCGGCCGGATTCGGTTGGCGCGGACAGGATCCGTCATCGTCGCAGAACGGTCGGGAAGCAAATGTAAATCTTGCTATGAATAATATTTTATGACACGTACCGGTACCGAGAGCACCGTCTCGGGGGGGAGGGGTCCGGTCCGATCCGTGTCTCTATATACTCCAGCTCCTCACTGAGCGGGTCCCACGGCCCGACGCCGGTCCTTCCGGCGTCAGCCGACCGGACGCCGTCGACTCGTGTCTTCGACGCGTCGACGGCCGCCCGAGTCGGCGTCCCGACTACCCGACCAGCCGCTCGCCGATCGCCGAAAGCTCCTCCGTCCCCGACGGCTCCCCGTCGGCCTCCGGCAGCCGGAGTACGTCGAGTTTGGGGAACGCGCCCTCGATCTCGGCGAGCCGGTCGCGGTGATCCCGTGACCGGGAGAGACACCGCGAGCACGCCGGATCGGGATCCTCGAGGACGCGGTTGACGACGACCGACCGAACCGGCACCTCCGCCTCCTCGAGCCGGTCGACCAGCCGTTCGGTCTCGGCGACCGCCATCCGTTCGGGGATCGTCACCACCCGAAACGCCGTCCGCTCGGGGTCGGTGATCACCGCGAGCGCCCGCTCCATCCGTTCTCCGAGCGCGACGAGCTCGTCCTCGCCGTCCTCCCGGCCGCCGAGGTACGACAGCGGCCCCATGGTCATCCGCCGGGCCGAGTCGGCGATCCGACGGACCTGTCCGCGCAGCGACCGGGTCGTCTCGAGGGCCAGCCCGAGCACCTCGGGGAGGTCGAACAGCCGGAGGGTGTGGCCCGTCGGGGCCGTATCGAAGACGACGACGTCCCAGCGGCCGTCCTCGACGTACTCGACGAGGAGGTCGAGGGCGGCGAGCTCGTCGCCGCCGGCGGGCGTCCCGGCCGCGAAGATCCGTTCGACCTCCGCGTCCTCGAGGCGGATGCCCGCCGCACGGAGGTCGGCCGCGAGCGCGGTCGCGATCCGTTCGTACCGCTCGGCGCGGGCCGCCGGGTCGACCTCGACGGCCTCGAGGCCCGGGCGGATCGAGCGCGGCTCGCCCCCCAGTTCGATCCCGTAGGCGTCCGCGAGCGAGTGGGCGGGATCGGTCGAGACCACGAGCGCGTCCCGGCCGGCCGCCGCGAGCGCGAGCCCGGTCGCGGCCCCGCAGGTGGTCTTGCCGACCCCGCCTTTGCCGCCGTAGAACAGACAGTCGGTCACGGCTCCCGTACGTGCTCGAAATTCCTAAACCCACCCCCTCCCGGGGCCCGTTCGGGGGCGTCCGCGCCGGCGGTCACACCGGGTCGTCCGGCGCGTGTGCCGTCCGCATCCGTTCGGCCTCCGTGGCGTACCGCTCTCGACGGTCGGGGTCGTCGACGGGTTCGAGGTCGTCCACGTCGACCTCGGTGGCCGCGGTGACCGGCGAGCCGGTCCGCAGGGCCACGCTCGATCGCTCCCGGCGCTGGAGCCGCCGTCCGTCGGGGGTCGCGTAGACGATGGTCACGAGGTTCCGGTCGTCGAACGAGCGCTCGACCAGCCAGCAACGCCGGGTGTCGGCCATGGGGGCCCGTTCGTGGCCGACGGACCTGAATCTGGTGGGGCGTTCGCGGGTCGAGGGCGGCCGATCAGTCGGCCCGTCGCTCGGGCGGGACGACGGCGTCGTCGTTGGCCGCCGACGGCTGGAGGTGGTCCGTGGCGTACGCGACGGGCGTCTCGACGTCCGCGGGGCGTTCGTACCGCCCTTCGAACAGCGAGACGAACTCGCGGGCCAGCCGCTCACAGCCACCGCGGGTGGTCGTGGTCCTGACGACCGTCCGGGAGGCGAACTCGAGGTCCGGGTGGATCGTCACCGACAGCTCGTACCCCGGCCGGCCGTCGAGCGACGCCGGGGCGATCTCCAGCCGGACGTCCCCGGAGTCGTGGGCGTACGTCGTCGGTCGGTCGGCGTCGGTCGGCTCGCGGTGCCACGCCGGTGAGAGCGTCTCGGTCATCGGCCGTGGATAGTTCCCGGTGGTATAGGAGCCGGACTTTGGTGGCAATACTGTCCAACACGTCCGGGGGACGCGCCCGGATTCGAAACGTCGTCGCCCCTCGGTGGCCGTCCGTCCACCGTAGACGGCTCTCCGCGGGAGTGGGTGGACGGGTGTCAGTCGCCGTCGGCGGCCGGGCTGACGCTGCCGGTCCGGTAGCCGGCGAGGTCGAGGGTGACGTGGTCGAAACCGACCGCCGAGAGCGCCTCGTGGGCGGCCTCGACGAAGGCCGGATCGAGCGCACGCTCCAGCTCGTCGGGGGCGACCTCGATCCGGGCGAGTCCGTCGTGGTCCCGGACGCGAAACTGCGAGAACCCCCACTCCCGGAGGACGGCCTCGGCGCGTTCGACCCGCGTGAGCCGGTCTTCGGTCACCTCGATCCCGGTCGGAATTCGCGAGGAGAGACACGCCATCGACGGCTTCTCGGCGACCGAGAGGCCGTAGCGGTCGGCGATCGCCCGGACCTCCCCTTTCGTGATGTCGTGGTCGAGCAACGGCGAGCGGACGTCGAGCTCCTCGACCGCTCGCAGCCCCGGCCGGTGGCCCGCAGCCGGATCGTCGGCGTTGGTCCCGTCACACACCGTCTCGATCCCGAGGTCGCGGGCGGCCGCGTACATCTCCTCGAGTCGCATGCTCCGGCAGTGATAACAGCGGTCGGCGTCGTTCGTGACGAACGCCTCACTCTCCAGTTCGGAGAACTCGACGACCTCGTGACGGATGCCGATCTCGGCTGCGATCCGCCTGGCGTCGGCGAGTTCGGCCGCCGGGAGCGTCTCGCTTTTGGCCGTACAGGCCACGGCCGCCTCGCCGAGGGCGTCGGCCGCGAGCGCGGCGACGACGCTCGAATCGACGCCCCCAGAGAAGGCCACGAGGACGCCGTCGTGGTCGGCGAGCTCCTCGCGGGCGGCCTCCAGCTTCGCGTCGAGGGTGCTCATCGGCCGGCTTTCGAATCGAGCGGACAAAAGGGCGTTGTCGGCCCGCGGCTCGATTCCCCGGCCGACGTGCCCGCTCACTGGCGCAGCCGGTCGGCGATCGCCGGTGCGGCGGAGACGGCGCTGGCCGGTCCCTCGACGGTGTCGGTGCCGTAGATCGTCTCGACGCCGGCACGCGAGAGCTTCACGCGGGCGTTCCGGACGAAAAGCGGGTGGACGCAGGCGACGAAGACGCGTCCGGGCTCTTCGAGGTGTTCGATCGCTTCACTCATGGTCGAGCCGGTGGCGACGATGTCGTCGACGACGACGACGTCCCGGCCGGCGACGTCGACGTCGCTCGGGGTGACCTCGACGTCGGTGCCAGACCGCCGGCGCTTCTCGAAGTGGTCGACGTCGCCGGTCCCGTAGCCGTCCCTGACGGTCCCGGCGAGCTCGGTCGCGCCGGCGTCGGGGGCGAGAAAGACCGGATCGACGAGCCCCGCGGGTAGCGGTTCGGCCAGCCGTCCCGCGGCGTCGATCGCCTCGGCGGTCGGCTCGAAGAACCGGCGGACGTCGGACTCGTGTGGGTTGACCGTGAGCACGCGGTCGGCTCCCGTCGAGATCGCCCGGGCGACCGCCCGCGCGGACACCGGCTGGCCGGCCTCGAAGGCGTCGTCCTGACGGCCGTAGCCCATGTACGGCAGGACGGTGACGACCTCCTCGGCGCCGGCCTCCCGGGCGGCGTCCTGGAGCTGTAACAGTTCGAGGTGGGCGTCACTCGAGACGGTCGAGGCGACGACGATAGCCCGCTCGGCGGCGAAGTCGGGGACGGCCGCGAGGAGTTCGCCGTCGGGGAACCGATCGTACTCGACGGGGGCGAGCTCCTCGCCGAGCTCGGCGGCGAGCGCCGCGGCGAGCGTCTGGGACGCGGATCCGCTGACGATCATGTCCGAACCCACAGCCCGGGGGGTAAACCCGTTTTCGCTCCGCCGGCTCGATCCGTCCGAGCCGTCGGCCCCGAACGCGACGGCTACTGGCCGTCGACGTCGGGCTCTCCGCCGCAGTCGGTGTTGCCGTGGATCGTGAGCCCGCCGTCCCGGTCGACGACGACGAGCAGCCCCAGACAGTCAGGGTCGTTCCACCGGTCCGGGCTCGCCTGGGTGAGCTCCTCGCCGTCGAGCCGGACCGTCACCCGGAACGAGCCGGCGTCGGTCGGCCAGTCGCCGTCGAGGCGGACCCCACCCTCCCGGCCGTCGAGCTCGTGGGTCGACCAGTGGTCGATCTCGCCGTTCCACTCGACGACGACGTCGACCGTGTGGTCGTCGGCGTCGAGGTTCTCGATGGCGATCGTCTCGAGGCTCGTTCCGGCCTCGTCGGCCGGCTCGTCCTCTGTGGCACTCCCCGAACAGCCGGCGAGCCCGACGGTCGCGACGGCACCGAACCCGACGAGGGCACGTCGTCGCGTGAGTTCGCCCATGCCGGTTCTGTGCCATCCAGCGGAATAACCCTTCGTCAGACGCGCGTCAGCCGCGGGCCGGGACCGAACAGCCGACGACGTCGCGGATCCCGAGGTGGCGCGAGCGCCAACCGTCCCCGTCCCCCGCGAGGAAGGTGCCGTCGGCGGTGACGGCGTAGACGGTCTCGCCGTAGGCGACGTCGGCGATCGGGGCGCCGACCTCGAGGCACTCTCCCCACTCGCCGTCGGCGAGCGCATAGAGCGTGTGGCCGGCGGCGGCGTGGGCGCGTTCGAGCCGTCCCGGCTCCGAACGGGGGTCGGCGGCGACGACGTCGAACGGGCCCTCCCGGTCGCACAGCCAGCCGTTGCCGAGCCGGTAGAGCCCGTCGCCGGTCGCGGCCAGCGGGACCCCGGGGGTAGAGACGTCCCGGACGGCCGTCAGCCCGGCGTTCCGGAGGGTCGTCCCCCGGAGCCTGAACAGCCCCTCGTCGGTGGCGATCAGCTCGCCGTCGATCGCGGTCACCGTCCCCTCGAGCGCCGCGAGCTCCTCCCAGCCGCCGTCGTGGCCGGCGAGCCGGCCGTCGGGACCCGCCGCGATCGGCCGGCCGTCGGCGTACCCGACGGCGACGGCGGGGCCGAACCCCGTCGGCTCGAAGGTCGGCTCGGCGTCGTGGACCGGATCGGCGACGAGCACGTCCTCGTCGGTCGCGACGGCGAGCGTGCCCGGGCCACCCGCGAGGTCCCTCGCGGGCTCGCGGCTCACGAGGTCGAACTCCCCGACCATCTCCGCCGCGACGCGCACCCGACAGACGCCCGTTCCGGCGGCGACGAACGCCTCGATGGCCCCCTCGCGGTCGGCGTAGACGCGTTTCTCGTCGATGCTGAGCATGGTGGACCTCGTGTGGCCTCCGCGAAAGCGTTTGCCTAGTCTGTCGCGACGTACGTCTGTGTGCTTAGTCCATCGCGATGTACGTCCGGGTGTCCGCGACGCCCTCTAGGGGCTGGATACCCGAGGAGACGGTTTCGAGCACGTCGTAGACCTCCGGGGCGTCGAGCTCGACGACGACGTCGTAGTCGCCGGCGACGATGTGGGCCGTCACCACCCGTTCGAGTCCCTCGATCGCCGGCATCATCCCCTCGGCCCGGCCGGCGTCGGCTTCCACCATGATGAACGCGTGAACCATCGCTCCGGGTGTGGTACACTCCCACACGACTAAAACGTTCCCCCGGTGGGCAAGGTTATTGACGGCTCGGGTCGTACCACGTTCCATGCGGTTCGTTATCATTGGTTCCGGACGGGTCGGGGTCCGGACGGCGCGGGTCCTCAGAGAGGAGGGTCACGAGGCGACGCTGGTCGAACGCGACGGCGATCTGACCCGGCGAGCCCGCGCCGACGGCTTCACGGTCGTACGCGGCGACGGCTCCCGCGAGGGGGTCCTCGAGGAGGCCGGTATCGAGTCGGCCGACGGCCTCGGGGCGCTGACGGACGACCTCAACGTCAACTTCACCGCCTGCCTGATCGGTCGCCACCACGGCTGTCGAACCGTCATGCGGATCGACGAGGAACACCGCGAGGAGATCTACCGAAAGTACGCCACGGAGGTAGACGACGTGGTCCACCCCGAACGCCTGGGCGCGATGGCGGCGAAAAACGCCCTCCTCGGCGGCTCGATCCGGGCGATCGCCGACGTCGCCGGTGGCTTACAGCTCGTCGAGCTCACCGTCACGGAGTCGGCCCCGGTCAAGGGGTACACGATGGGCGAGCTCGAGCTCCCCGCCGACGCGAGGCTCCTCGCGTTCGGGAAAGCCGACGACGAGCTCGGGTTGCCCACTCCCGACGAGTCGGTCGCGGTCGGCGACCGGCTGGTGGTGCTCGCGGAGTTTCCCGCCCTCGAGGACGTCCGACGGCTGCTGATCGGGGAGATGCCCACGCGGGCGGTGGCCGGGGGTGAGCGCCGATGATCACCGCTTACGTGATGGTGAAGGGAAACTCGGGGGACGCAGACCGGATCCGCTCTGCGATCGAGGCGGTCGAGGGCGTCGAGTCGGCACACATCGTCGCCGGCGACGTCGACTTCATCGCGAAGGTGGTCGTCGACACGCCAGCCGCGGTCAAAGACGTCACCGCGACCCGGATCCAGGGGCTCGAGGGCGTCGCGGACACCCGGACGTACATCGCGATGGAGTGACGGACCAGCCGGTGTCGCCCCGTCCGCGCGGATCGACGCCGACCGGCACTTAAAATCCCTGCATATTGGCTGTTCGCGGTGATTCGTCCGGAGCCCCTATCTCGACCGATGAGTCATCCCCACGCGAGGAACCCGCCGGACCGAACGGACGGCACGCACGGGTCGAACGGTCACTGCTCGGGCGGCAGGACGTCGAACGAGCACGCCTCGGGCGGCCACCCGGGCGCGCGGGACTACGACCGGGCGCCGCTGGTCGTCACCTGGGAGACCTCCCAGGCGTGTGATCTGGCCTGCGATCACTGTCGGGCCGAGGCCGACCCCGAGCGCCACCCGGCGGAGCTCTCGACCGCGGAGGCGATCGCCCTCTTCGAGGAGGTCGCACGGTTCGAGCCGAACCCGTTTCTGGTGCTCTCGGGCGGTGATCCGCTCCAGCGGCCGGACCTCTTCGAGCTGCTCTCGGCCGCCGTCGACGTCGGCGTGACGCCGTCGGTGACGCCGGCGACGACCCCGCGGCTCACCGAGTCGGTCGTCGACCGCTTCGCCGAGGTCGGCGTCGGGCGGATGGCCCTCAGCGTCGACGGGGCGACCGCCGGGCGCCACGACGCCTTCCGCGGTGAGGAGGGCACGTTCGAGATCGCCATGCGGGCGGCCGAGCGCGCCCGCGAGGTCGGCCTCTCGATCCAGCTCAACACGACGGTGACGGCCGAGACCGTCTCCGACCTGCCCGCGATCGCGGACCTCGCCGAGAAGCTCGGAGCCGCGATGTGGGAGGTGTTCTTCCTCGTTCCCGTCGGTCGGGGGGACGACCTCGCACAGCTCTCCCCCGGGCGGGCCCGCGAGGTCATGGAGTGGCTCTACCGGCGCGGGAGGGAGGCACCGTACCGGCTGATCACCGTCGAGGCACCGTTCTACCGACGGGTGGCCCACGAGGTCCAGCTCGCCGAAGGGGAGACCCCACGGGGGGTCGGCTCGACCGGCGCCGGAAACGGCTTCGTCTTCGTCAGCCACACCGGCGAGGTCTACCCCTCGGGCTTCCTGCCACTGTCGGCGGGCACGGTCCGCGAGGAGTCTCTCGTCGAGCTCTACCGCGAGGCCGACGTCTTCCGTCGCCTCCGCGATCGGTCGTCGTTCGAGGGCCCCTGCGGGGAGTGTTCGTTCCTCGAGACCTGCGGTGGCTCCCGGTCGCGGGCGTTCGCCGCGACCGGCAACCCGGTCGGGAGCGACCCGCTCTGCCCCTGGGTCGCCGACTGACCGACCCAGACGACGGCTCGCAGACCCCTTCAGTCGTGTCTGAAACAGCGTCTCCCGGTGAACGCCATCGCCATCCCGTGCTCGTCGGCGGCCGCGATCACGTCCTCGTCGTTGACCGACCCTCCGGGCTGGACGACCGCCCCGACGCCAGCCGACGCGGCCTCCTCGAGGCCGTCGGGGAACGGGAAGAAGGCGTCGGAGGCCATCACGGCGCCCTCGGGACCTTTCCCCTCGGCGTGCTCGTCGGCTTTCATCGCCGCCAGCCGGACGGCGTCGACCCGGGAGACCTGTCCCATCCCGACGCCGACGGTTTCGGTACCCGTCGCGAGGACGATCCCGTTCGACTTGACGTGTTTGAGCACTCTCCAGGCGAAGGCCATCGTCTCCAGCTCCGCGGCCGTCGGGGCCCGCTCGGTGACGACCTCGAGCTCCTCGGGCGTCACCGACGAGCGGTCCCGTTCCTGGACCAGCCGGCCGCCGACGATCGGCTTCTCGGTGAACCGTTCGGTCGGCTCCCCGAGCTCTCCGACGTCGAGTACGCGTAGATCCTCCCGCGCACACAGCACCTCGAGGGCGTCGGCCTCGTAGCCGGGGGCGACGACGACCTCCTTGAACGAGTCGACGATCGCCTCGGCCGTCTCCCGGTCACACGGCCGGTTGAGCGAGACGACGCCGCCGAACGCGCTCATCGGGTCGGTCGCGAGCGCCCGGTCGTACGCCTCCGCGAGCGAGTCGGCCGTCGCACAGCCCGCGGGGTTCGTGTGTTTGATAACCGCCGCGGCGGGCGTCTCGAACTCCTTTACCAGCTCGAGGGCGCCGTCGGCGTCGTTGTAGTTGTTGTAGCTCAGCGCCTTCGCCCCCGCGTTCAACTGGTTGGCGCCGACGACCGACGCCTCCCGGCAGGTGTGATCGGCGTACACCGCAGCCTCCTGGTGGGGGTTCTCGCCGTACCGGAGCCGGTCGAGCCGGTCGGCACCGGCGAGCCGTCGGGCCGGCAGCCCGTCGCCGTCGTCGTCGCCCGCGATGGCTACCGTCCCCGCTTCGCGGTCGACGGTCACCCGATCCTCGGCGAACCAGCGGACGGCCCGCGGATACGCCCGGAACTCCCCCTCGTAGAGCACCCGTTCTTTGAGCGTCCCGCGGTCGTCGCCCGCGTAGACGGGGACGGGCTCCTGGGTGACGATCGGCCCGCCGTCGATCAGCTCCGTGATGACCGCCCCGTCCTCGTCGGTCGCGTCCGTGACGACGTGGACGGTACAGCCGGTCACCGAGACGCCCGCGTCGATAGCCGCCCCCCAGGCATCCTCGCCGGGGAACGCGGGCAACAGCGACGGATGGACGTTGAGCGTCGTCGGCGCGGCATCGAGGAAGGTGTCCGAGAGGATCCGCATGTAGCCGTCGAGACAGACGAGCTCGACGTCGTGGCCGTCGAGGGCCTCGAGGATCGCCGTCTCGTGGGCCCGCCGGTCCATCCCCTCCCGGGGGACGACCTCGGTCGGAATCCCGCGTTCGCCGGCCACCTCGAGGACGGGGGCCTCCTCGCGGTCGGTCACGACGACTGCGAGTTCGGCGCCGCCCGGCCGCCCGTCATCGATGTTCAGCAGGTTCCGTCCGCGGTTGCCGGCCAGCCCGGCCACTCGTGTCATGTCCGAACCCGTGCCACCGACGATCAAAGCGGTTGCGGTCCCGCCTGCGGACGTCCACTGATCGGCCTGCGGCGTTCCGAGGAATCGGCTCGCACGCGAGGAGCCGGGGGGACGTGGCCGCGAGTCCCTCCGATACGCTTTTCAGCCGCGGCCGGGCACGGTCGAGCATGACCGACACCGACGCGCTGTACGCCGTCTCCCCGCTCGATGGCCGGTACGCCGACCGGACCGCGCCGCTGTCGCCGTACGCCAGCGAGGCGGCGTTGATGCGTGCACGTCTCCGCGTCGAGGTGGAGTACCTCGTCGCACTCGCCGACCTGGACGAGACGCCCCTCGGCCTCGATACGGCGACGCGCCAGCGGCTTCGGCGGCTGTATAAGAGCTTCGCCGAGGAGGACGCCGCGCTCGTAAAGAAACTCGAGGTGTCGGGCCACGGTCCCTACGAGGCGACCAACCACGACGTGAAGGCAGTGGAGTACTTCATCCGCGAGAACCTCCCCGAGGGGGCAGACGCCGCTCCGTGGATCCACTTCGGGCTGACCAGCGAGGACGTGAACAACCTCGCCCACCGGCTGTTGCTCCGGGAGGCCGTCGACGACGTGCTTTTGCCCACCCTCTATGAGCTCCGGACGACGCTCGCGGCGATGGCCCGCGAACACCGGAGCCTCCCGATGCTTGCCCGGACTCACGGCCAGCCGGCGACGCCGACGACGTTCGGGAAGGAGCTGGCCGTCTACGCCTCGCGGCTCGGTCGAGCGACCGGGCGGCTCCGGGAGGCGACCGACGGCCTCCGGGGGAAACTGGGGGGTGCCTCGGGCACCTACGCCGCCCACGTCGCCGCCTGCCCGGAGGTCGACTGGCCGGCGTTCGCCCGCGGCTTCGTCGAGGGGCTCGGCCTCGAGTTCGAGCCCCTGACCACCCAGGTGAACCCCTGTGACGACCTCGCGGCGCTGTTCGACGCCCTCCGGGGAGTCAACCACGTCCTGCTCGACCTGGACGTCGACATGTGGCTGTACGTCTCCGATCGCTACCTCGGCCAGGAGGCCACGGCGGGTGAGACCGGCTCCTCGACGATGCCCCACAAGGTGAACCCGATCGACTTCGAGAACAGCGAGGGCAACCTCTCGAAGGCCAACGCCGACCTCGTCTTCCTCGCCGACTACGTCACCCGTTCACGGCTCCAGCGGGACCTGTCTGACTCGACGGTCAAACGCAACGTCGGCGCCGCCCTCGCTCACTGTCTGATCGGCTACACGAAGGCCGCCGACGGCCTCGCGATGGTCACCCCGAACGAGGCGGTCATGCGCGAGGAGCTCGAGGCCACCCCCGAGGTGATCGGCGAGGCCGTCCAGACGATCCTCCGCCGGGAGGGGCTCGACGACGCCTACGAGCGCGTCAAGGAACTCACCCGCGGCCGGCGCGTCACCATCGAGGAGTTCCGGACGCTCTTTGACTCCCTCGACGTCGACGAGGCGGTCCGCGCGGAGCTGCGTGCGCTCGCCCCGGAGACGTACACCGGCGTCGCCGACGGGCTGGTCGACGACCTCGACGTCGAGAGGGGACGCCGGTGAGCCCCGAGGCCGGGGGAACGGAGGCGTCGGACGCGAGCACCCGGACGCGGTCGCCAGATACGTAGACGGCGTCCGTTCGGCTGGTGAACCACAACTCGTTATAAGCTCGGGACGTAACATCTGATATGTATTACCCAACTCGGCGGGGGCTGCTCCGGCTCGCCGGCGCCGGTGCCGTCGCCGGGCTGGCCGGCTGTCTCGGGGGCGACTCCGACGAGGGCGACGAGTCGAACGGGGAGGAGCCCGACGACGAGCCGGAGGTCGTCGGCAGCGACGGCCTCGTCTACGCGTTCACCCCGGACGCGGTCGCGATCGTCGATCCGGAGACGGCCGAGGTCGTCGACCGGATCGAGGACGGGATCGACGACGAGCGGTGGGCCGATCCGCGGATCACGGCCGACCACGGGGAGATCTACGTCGTCGAGGAGTCCATCTCGCAGGCGTACGTCTTCGACACCGGAACCCGCGAGCTCGTCTCGACGGTCGACGTCGGCCCCGGGCCGAACCACCTCTATCACCCGACCGACGGGGAGGTCTGGGTCCACGCTGACGACGAGGGGGCGTTCTACGTCGTCGACGTCGACGAACACGAGGTGACCGAGATCGTCGAGACCGGCCTCGACGGCGAGGGTCACGGCAAGCTCCTCCACCACGAGGCGCTCGGCTCGACGGCCTACGCGACGAACGTCGCCGATCCGGGCGTCGCCGTCGTCGACCTCGATGCCTACGAGCGGGTCGACTTCCTCGAGTTCGGCGAGGTCGGGGGCACCCACTACAAGGCGTTCGCACCCGACGTCGGACTGCTGTACGCCGAGTACGCGACGGGGACCGTCGTCGTCGACACGGCCACCGACGAGGTGATCGACGAGCTCCCCTACGCCGGCGCGATGTTCCTCTCGCCGGACGAGCGCCTGCTCGCGATCGTCGACGGCGAGACGGTGACCGTCCTCGACGCCACGAGCGAGGACGCGACGGAGGTCGGCACGGTGGACGTCGAGGGCGAGCCCGCAGCCGTGCGCTTCTCGGCCGACGGCGACCACGCGTTCGCGGCGAACCCCGGGACGGACGACGTCGCCGTCCTAGACCTCGAGGCGTTCGAGGTGGCAGACCGGATCGACGCCGGGGCCGTCGACGGCCGGAGCCGGCCCGGAGTCCTCGGCGGTGACTACGTTTTCACCTCCGCCGACGTCGACGGGACCGTGACCGTGATCGACGCGACCGACCGCGAACTCGTCGGCCGGGCCGACGTCGGCGAGGGCGTCGGCCCGATCCAGTACGTCGGCGACTCCGGCGTCGGCTACACGGGCCGATGAGCTCCCCGCCCGGCCGGCCGTCGGGCCCTACCCACCGCACCGTCGACCGTCGTCGGCTCGCTGTCGCCCTCCTCGCCGTCGTCGTGGTCGCCCTCGCGGGTTCGGCCCTCGCGGCGCCGGTCGGTGCCCACGCGTACCTGAGCGACTCGGATCCGGACAACGGCGAGCGCCTCGAGGTGGCCCCCGAGTCGATCGCGCTCTCGTTCACCGGCGACGGCGTCGTCGAGGCCGAGGTCGCCGTCCGCGGACCCGACGGGGACGACGTCGCCGGTGAACTCGCGATCGAGGTCGACGAGCTCACCGTTCCGATAGAGGACGCCGGCGACGGAATGTACGTCGTCGAGTGGGAGGTGCTCGCCGAGGACGGCCACACCACGACTGGGACGTTCTTCTTCTCGGTCGGCGACGACACCCTCGACCACGAGGCCGTCCTCGAGAGCCACGAGGGGGACGACGACGGGGTCTCGGCCGTCGAGGCCGGGGCGAAGGCCCTCCTGCTCGTCGGGCTCGTCGGACTCGTCGGCGCCCCG
>LFCJ01002295.1_pt1 | contig 13750 bp, 8 predicted proteins | sample 643141 | NCBI WGS metagenome assembly LFCJ01 (sample SAMN03766243, study PRJNA286221) | soda lake metagenome | biome: soda lake; feature: Kulunda steppe; material: water; isolation source: sample B1-Br-g2 brine of Lake Bitter-1 | place: Russia: Kulunda steppe | collected 2010-07 | reverse complement strand
GGTCTAGGTAGCAGGATTGAGCGCACTGGACCATTCACTGTTTCGTAGCCACTGCTACGGCTACGCTACGCTACGGCTACGGCTACGCTACGAAATGGTGGCCGTAGCACCGTAGCGTGCAACCCTGCAAGCACTGGAATATTTAGCATAAGTTTGTAGGAACTCAATTCAGCTTGACCAGAGGATGAGTTGAGCATGCAACCATAGTCGACAAATCAACGTGTTGAGGGCTCCTGTGTGTGAACCAGGGTAGCTAATGTTGAACGAACAATTATTAGCCTGTCCAGCACAATTGTAGCCAATATCTCAATCACTGACAAACCAGAAAATTTGGTGCGACAAGAGATATCAAGGGGCTTTTGAAACACCTGGCTAAATTTGGAGTACAACCGGCATGCATGACAGCGCCTGCGCTTTGGGCCATCATTGTATCCATTGCAACACATCGTGTGGCTCAATTCCTGTTGCTCACTTGTGACATACGCAAAATAGGGATCAGCAAGTAAATGTGTGGCCAGATCTTTTACGCTCAAATTGCAAATTTGATCAAATGATCTACACATCTCAGACGTTATGTTGTAAGCAATTTGAAAAACTGGCCTTAGGTCAGCCTTGCCACTTAAGCAACGAGGCCTCTGTGTGGCTTGCACAATAGCTCGATCAAACTGCACCTTTTTGGTGCCTGCACAATATACTGGGTATTGAGACTCTTGAAACCATTTTTCAAAATCGAGAGGCACAATATTCCCATTCTTCGTCGCAAACATGTTACTATTTGGTCGGCGGTCGGCATTAAGTGTCAATGCGTCAAGAATGACAGTGATTGCAAGGGCGACTTGATTTAAAGTACTAACCACTTTTAGATCTGGCCGCAACTTAGCTGCTCTCAGACCTGGAACCCATTGTTGGATGTGGCCCAACAAAAGAGTGTTGCCATTGAAATGCTTGCGCACACAAGTATCAGGCAAATATTCGAATTCCTCAAGCTCCCAAATGCGCTTTAAATGTGAAAAATCTGTGAACACAATTCCTGATGCAGGTATCATCACTTCGGATGCCAAGCGTGACAGCTTAAGAATGTTTGCAGACAGAACTTCACCAAAACCTACATCTCTTACTGGCAGCCTTCTTGCACCATTCCCTGGATCTTTGATCTCGAGCACGTTAATATTTGCACGGAGCTTGCATGAAAGTTTTACTAAGGCACAAGGCTGACTTTTTGAGCTTGGATACATGATCAGGGTAGGAGAGAAAGAAGACCTCTTGTACACTGCCCTTACTTGGTCTGAACACGGAAACAGAGTCGTGTTGAGGAGCCAGGTGGTGGCACCTGCGCATGGAAGATAAGGGTACAAGTCCTTATCAGACTGCCCGCATCCAGCAAAACACTACAAAGACCCTGTAATAGAGCACGTTTTATTCATCTAGTATGAACCTTACTGAGGTGATAGAAAGCTTGTCATGCACGTACACATTTCTAAGCTACCCAGAATGAGGTAAGACATTTGGCCATGTTTTCCTGGGATGGAGCAGACATGGAACAGATGTTTGAAAGAAAACATAATGAATGCATTCTTAGCAGCAGGCCGTCTGAACAGAGGATTTTTTTATCCCTTGCAAACTTCTGTGTACAGCCTTTGACAGAAAGAGCTTGCAATTAGTGTTATGAAGAATAGGGATTGCTGCCTTTCCCTGGCAAAATTGTTGATTCCAAAGTGACAAAAAAGCACGGCCTCTATAGCAAAGTTACTCGACCTCATTTATTTTGCTATCTGATATTTTAATTAACACACAAGTTAGCCAAACCTCAGCTCTTGAGGGGCCTCTCAGTCAAAAAGGGCTGGAACCACTGGAGCATGCTGATAATCTTTTGGGGATGAAAGTGGCCCTGTATGATCTGAGTGATCCATGGCGCTTTTCTTAGCTTATAGCGAATTCTAGATAGAACCAAATTCTATCAGCAATAGCATCATGCCTACCTTGATCTGCAGACGAAGCACTGTGCATTAGCAATAACAAGAGACCAGGGACGATTGCTTTTCTGTGGTTGCCACACATTGCTGTTGTGCTGAGCAGGTCTCTTAAACACGCGTTGAACCTGCAGTTGGAATTTGCATAATGGGTGCGTGCTTCGGAATTTTATCAGGTATTTTATCGGGGGGGCTATCTAAGCAGAATTTTAAAGACATTCCTTTTTGCTATAGCATGCCAAATTGTCAAAAGACAAGACTATTGATAATATTTAAGCTGAAACCAATGATTGTTGGGGCCATGGGTGATCAATTTATAATTTTTGGCTTATTGTTATTTTTGCATAAAAAACAAAGATGATGAGCCACTCTGCCCTATCCAGAGAAGATTAAAATACCACCACAGTGCTTCCTTATAAAAAGTGAGAGCTCCGTCTTGGATACCGCGCTTGCCAATCGATAGGGATATGTATCGCTACATTCCCCCCTGCCTAGGTACGGACGTCCTGGCCGAAGCGGGGAGTCGGTCCATATGCATCCTTGCCCAAGGGATGCGACGGTCTAATGTCTTGGTCTTGCATCCTTGCCCAGGGATGCGTCTGTTCTGGTCTGGCGCTCAAGGATGCTTGGGCACCTTATCCGATACCAAATTGTAAAAAGACAGAGCTCCGTCTTGGATATCGCGCTTGCCAATCGATAAGGATATGTATCGTTACATTCCTCTATATTCCAGGACAAACATGGATGCTGAAGTCCAGGTACGGAAGGGGTCAATTGTTTTAACCAATTTCACACCCTTACTTGGACTTTAAGAGTGAATAATGCAATTGCATCTCACCAACCACTGGGTCATATTCCTCCATTTTCTGGTAATTATTCTCATATTGCTTTTAAAAAGACAGAGCTCTGTCTTGGATACCGCGCTTGCCAATCGATAGGGATATGTATTGTTAGTTACAATTTGTTACATTCCCCCCTGTCTAGGTTCGGACGTCCCGGCCGTAGCGGGGAGTCGGTCTTTATGCATCCTTGCCCAAGGGATGCGTTGGTCTTATGTCTTGGTCTTGCATCCTTGCCCAAGTGATGCGTCTCGGTCTGGTCAGGATTGCCAAAGCGGGTCGGTCGGCGAGGATCGAATCCAAGCCCCGAGCGTGTCTGTTCTGGTCTGGTCTGGCACTCAAGGATGCTTTGGGCACCCCATCCGATACCAAACTGTAAAAAGACAGAGCTCCGTCTTGGATACCGCGCTTGCCAATCGATAGGGATATGTATTGTTACATTGCTCCTCACAGAATTTGCAGTCTGTGTCATGTTGCAATTCCATTGCTGCATGAGGGCGTCAAAGGAAGCTTCAAGGATATTGTGGTTGATCTTAGAAAGCCGAAAATCAGAAATGTGTGTGGTTTCCAATAGCCAGGCCAGGAGAAGATCGAGGTAACATCATGGATTTTTTATGAGAGATCATAAATTATTGTGCATGGGAGTGCACAGGGTTCAATACTGCCGCGGTCTCTTGCCCATGATGGTCTACAATCACACCAACACTATTTGTTTGGTTTGCGATAAAAAAGCGTGCCTCCCATGTAAGACTCAGCACCTATAAGGCAGTTTGGCTTCTGCTGATTGAACTGTATCAAAGTTAATCAGACTGGAATCTGTGGCTATCTTGGGGAAACCTTTGGAACTGCATGCATTCTGGACCTATCTGCAAGTTATCATGCCCTGCGCCATCACATATAATGAACAAGAATATACATAGGTAGCGATGAGGCTTTCTGAATCGATAAGAATGATAAGCATTAAATTTCAGGGCAATAATCTTCATAAGATTAAACCTTGGGCCTCAAGATAGTGACCGTACGATCCCTCCAAAGGAATAGAGAAGTCTCTTGAAATCAGCCTAGCAGCTATGCCAGAGAAGTTATGCCCGAGTAGCTATGCGTTATGCCAAACATTGAGAAGGTAATGCCCCAACCCCAGTTCCATACCAAAATTTCCATCTTCGCATCACGTTTGATTTTTAATTCTAAATAATTTCAGTTCATGCTTCTTCTCAAGTCCGTGCACCCAGGAATAGAAGGGTGGGGTCAATCTAATTTAGCTATTAAGTAGCAGTGTCTTTACTTCCTAGGAACCGATAAAGATCAATGGCAGAGGTTGTCTCAAGAGCTGGCACTGGCAAAAGTTTGAATGCGTGCTGGACCACGTAGATGTGATCTGACTCATGAAGAGATTTTTGAAGGGCTTCACACTGTAAGGCCCTGTTCACACTGGGCCAATTCACCCTCCAATTCAACCCCACAATTCAGGGTTAATTGAATTTGCCAGTGTGACCGCTCTCAATTCAACCTCCCCAAAATTGCTCAATTCAGGGGGGGTCGATTGGGAGGGGGGTCTCCCAAAATTCTTAACCTGCGCCGGGAGGGTTAGGAGGCCCCCGCGGAAGGTGCGCATCATAGGAATTTACCTGGAGAACTTTTGTAGTGCTGGTTCCTGAGAAAACTTTCACTTATTTTCAAACATTAGCATAAAAACATGATATAATTAAATTGCTCAACAGGCAGGGTCAAACAAGTGTTCCGTATGGGCAGGTTGGCTCATGCAGCCTCAGCTGGAGTAAGCCAGTGGTGTGCCTGAGGGGAAAAGGGCTTTTGATCCATCAAAGAATGAGTCTACTCCAAACTGGTCCCTGATCAAGGACAGGGGCAGGTGAAGGGGATCCCGGAGAAATCTCCGGAGAAATCTCCAGAGAAATCCCTGTGAAATCTCAGGAGATCATGAGCACAATGAGGAAGAGGATTTCATGCATGAGAGGGCGTTGACTCCCTCCCCCTCACAGCAGGATCACGCACACACTCAGCAGCACAGCCCACAGGCAAGCCCAAAGAAGCGCAGCACCCAGAGCATGCAGCCCCAGCTTGGGAAGTGCAAGCGTGGCCGTCCCTCCAATGTTGAGAGAGCATGCGCAGCCAGAGCAGCCACAACAGTAGCGGCAGCAGCAGCACAGGCACCTCTCTCAAAGGTTACAATGCAAAGTTGTATTTGTTGAGCGAAGGCAGTCTAGCTTAAGCCTGTCAAGACTGCGACCTGAACCTCAATCTAGAATATTCTTTAAAGTCGCCTAGTGCCATAGACAGAGTGCCTCAGACTGAGCAGCCTGAGCTGCGGGGAAAGCGTGGAGACTTGCTAAAGAAGACACAGGAGTTGGCTTTGTGGCTGCCTTGAGACCCATGCAGATGAAGGAAGCCGGGGATGATCCACAGGTCAGGATTGCCATCCAGAGGACCGCAAGCTTCTAAGATTCAGTGAGAATCAGCACCATAATTGTCTGGGATCACTGCGACCCAATTGTGTGCAGACACTAGAATTTCAAAAACTGCCATACAAGTTATGAATTTTTACAGCTTGTCCTAGTAGACCACCCTGTATTGGCGTTGAATTCCCAGTGTGACCGCTTGCCAATTCAGCTCCCAATTTCCCCTGAATTTCTGCAGTCAAAATTCAGTAGCAAATCAAGCACATGGAATTTCAACCCAAGGATGGAACAGCAAGCTTCTTTAATTGCCCTGCAAGCTTGTAGCTTGAAAACAAATACCTGGGAAACTTTGATGAATATCGGGGGGTTGAATTGACCCAGTGTGACCCTGGCCTAAGGGCTGTGGATGGCTCCACTCACTCACAAAAGGATGTGAAGCTGAATCTTGGCTGTAGGTTGCCAGACATATTAAACTGCCGGCAATTTGACACCTATAGGCACCCTCAGGGTGATCTTGTCTTCCAAAGAGACTTACCAAGACTCGGCAAGACTTGAAATGCCAAGGGCCTAGATAGGAGATTGTTGCTGGAAAGTGTATTTTAAAGGACCTTCTTTTGACATGATAATGTCCAGGGCACCACAACATATGGTGTGCAGCACATATACATGATTTCAAATTAATTGTTATCTTTTTCATGTACGCCCTGAGTCGTTCTCTTTGATTCATTTTTTTAATTGAAACCCCACCCCAAAGCGGTTTGAGCGTTTAAACCTGCATAATTACATAATTAGCAATTTCAGTGAAGCCCTTTATTTTGTCTTGAGTGGCCAACAGAATATTTAATAGTTTAGTCTTTAGTCTCACACATCACTCCATTTGCTTGAGGTGTATTAAACACAATAAAACTAACCAATGATCACTGGTACCTGGTTTGATTGCACAAGCAAGTTGCAGACACTTTATCCTCTGCGCTAAAATGTATGCTTGCCAAATGTGTGCATCATGGCAGGCAGTCATATATTTGTATGACTAAGAAAGAAAGGAGTGAAGACGGGAGTCTAACATATAACCATGCTACTGGCTCCTTATCAACGCTGCCAAGAATAGTTCAGTTTCCTAAATTTTCAGCATAACTAGGGTATGTAGCATTGCCAGCAAAAAGCACCGGATACAGCACCATATATATAAGTTGCACACACAATTGCAGTCCTGTCTGTTGCAGGGATAATTAAAAAATATGATACTGATCCTTTAGCAGAGTCACTTTAAGGGGGGGCGCCTTCCAAGTTTGTGAGAATCTGTAACATGAAACTTGGATAGGCCCGCAACAGGCATCATGTACCCAATGTTCTTTGCTCCTTGTCTATAGTTTGCCATGATAGTTTGCTTTGATAGTCCCAAGTTGATAAACCATCTATTGACCTGTTACAGCGCAGCCCTGCATACAGGAAATTATATGTGGCTCAGTGCATTGCATGGCAGCTGTTCTTATCCAGACACCCAAACCATGGGGTTCTGCACATGCAGACTCCCAGGTGACTGATATCAATAGCAAAACAGGATTCTGCCAATGGTGCATCATGCCATGGATGCTTAACAAACCTCAAAGACATGGAATCATAGACTTTGTGGATTTGGGTGCGATTCAGTTCATAAGTGTATTGAGCAGCAGCAGACCAACACAACAATTTCGTGCAGGCGTCAAGCGCCCCTTCTGATAGAGACTTTTTCTGCCAAGTGCGCCTTGGATGTCAGACAAACCTCAAATACTTTGGAGCTCTCAATTTCGTGGGTTTGGATGCATATACATGTGTTCATCAGCTTTTCAAGTGCCCAATATTCTTTTCCGATTGGGATGCATCTGTATACACCCAGAGATGCTTGTTTTCGTACTTACCTGTACCCTGACCTTGTTCAGAGCTGCAACATCCCCCCCAAGCTTTGCAAAAGTTGCTTCATAAACCTACAAACCACAATTTGTGTTCAATGTTTGCATTTGTCAATGGAAAGCTGCCCATCGTAGTCTACATCAAACATGTTTTAACATGCTGCACAGCCCACTGCACTTGATTCATCTTTGATAAGTCATCTTTTGCAAAACCCCACCCAATCAATGCCACTCACACATGCTATTAGGATTGTACATGAATTCCAAGTGAAGCAAAAGTCTGCATGTACCTAGGAGTCGTATCAGACGCCTAAACAAGGTTGAGGGAGGATCTGAGTGCGTACATCCTGCCAATGCACTGGAAGTTTTTGGTGAAACTGAGGGCCTGATGCAACTCCTGTGCAACTATTTGCATGTTCGAATATCCCACTGTTTTGGCTGCAACCTCTTCAACCTACCAGTGAACAGAGTGAATAAGAGGGTGCTGCTTCGGTTGTGAAGTCCTTGGGATATCACATTTAGCTGAGTAATAGGTTTATTAATAAATTTATAAACACGTGGAGCCCACTTTTGGGAGCAAGTTCGTGTCATCCGAGGAGTGCCTCGTAACTGTACAGCATACAAAGAAGACGGTCAGGAAATCAATACGAGTTACTTCGCATGATTTTTTTGGGTGTAATCCAGACATTATTGTCTTGGATCATCAAGTGCCAGAAGATTCAGGATTTGCGTACATACAAACACAAACATTGCATAGATTAGTTGAAATCATGACAATATTGTCGATTCATGGATGGGTAAGGTGCTGTTAAGAACTAACATTGCTGGTAACTAAGATTTGGTGCAAAAAAGCACCGTTGGTCCAGTATAATATGTACTGGAGGTCTAGAGGGTCTTGGACAGGTCTGGACGCCCTACAGTAGACAGGGCTTGTGGTTATAAGTGGCAGGAAGTCTACGTATCATTACACTTCCCCTTGTCTAGGTGTGGACGTCCCGGCCAAACGGGAAATTGTCTGGTGAAGTGAAAATCGCCTATGTTTACTGGGGTTGTTTTTCTCTGCGGCTTTGTCCTGGACCTTGTCTGAGGAGGGTTTGCACAGAGTTGCAGCGTTTCAGGATTGCGCGGATCTGGAATTCCTGAATTGCAGCATTGCACAGAGTTGCAGCTTAGTGCTGCCATGCACATGCATGCCTGGGCTCTGGGGGAGCATGCTCCCATGGCTTGCTATTGTTCCTGCTGCTGCAGATCCTGAGTGCTATCATCTTGAAAGGAAGGAACCATACTCCAGCATGAGCATGTGCACACACATGTTTGCGCATTTGCGTGCACATTGAAAAGGGCTTTATGGACTGTACCAAATGCAAGTTTCGGGCACACCTGGCTAATTAGGCTTATTAGGTCTCTGTCAATTGTCCTATTGGCTCGACACCCAATTTAAATGATATAGAGAACGTTCTAGAAATCAATAAGATCTTGTACATGTGGTGCTAAAACGTTAGCTCCTGGGGCTTAAGCTATTGGGCTCCAGTCACACATCATGATTTTGTGCTCACCCATTAGCGATTGTGCACACCATTGCCCAGAGCATATGCACATGCATGTTGTGTGCGCACGCATAGCAGCACATGCACCAAGCTGCTTAGTTTGTTCTATTTGCAAGAGCTGAGCTGAGATGGCTCAATTATGGCTGCAATGGCTACATCAAGCAAAGAAGGGGAGCATCTTGAGGAGTGACTTGACTCTCCTGAACTTCCCACTTGTTAGCATCCTCCCTTGACTCATCCTCTTGACCGGGTACCCTGCAATTGTCTGAGAGGTAAACTGACAGGAATGTCCAATTCTGTTGCCCAGCTCCGCGACACTCCTGTAATATCCTATGATGCACACTGTCTGCATATCTCTAGAGGCCTCAAGACCGTTTTAAAAAGTTTGCAATTAATACGGCCCTATGGGCCATTAATATGACCCAGTGGGAAAATGAGCCATGAGCCACTTTCACCTTTTAAACACTAAATTCTCTGACTGACTCATTATCCCTGATGATTCATCATTTGCAGTTAGACATGCTTGCTTTACGCATTGACCGGTGTTGCAGGCCCAGGCCTACAATATTTTCTGTGCCACAGTGTTGCTCAATGGCCTATCTTGGTTGTCACACACTCCTGGACAAGCCTATCCTTACTTGACCAGGAGCTCTGATTTCATCTAAAATGCCATTTGATTTAAGCATGTCACTCGTGTTGGGCTGTGAGGCTTCAGTTCCAAAACTAGTTTGGGTTACTCCATGTTTATTTTTCATGCTGTCCAAGTAGAAGCTGAAGACATGTGCACTTGCTCCTAGACATGCAAAGAGTAGAGCATGCGTGAACCTACTCCCCGCCACTTCATAACATGTTAGAAAATTTTTAACAAAATTTTTAGTGCCGAAACACATAACAAGACGTAGAGGTTTAAAAGCAAGCCACTTCACAAAAACATGGACGTGTTGATTCCCATGGCGTCAATATCAATGCAAAATTATGTTCAAAAGCTGCTTTGCCAGATTCTGAGATCGTAATCTGAGATTTTTAGGGAATTGTGCCTCGGATCAGTCGACACGTTCTAGAAGATATTAACTACCCATAATTCATAGACGATAAATTGCCAAGACCCTCTGGCAAGGGGCCCGGCATGCAGATTACCTGAAGATTCAACGGATACATTGGTGTTAAAGTAGAAATCAGAGCCAAACATGACATGAAAAAGTGCCAGAACGAGGTAGGATTGATTATAAGGGCAGGAGCAATTTGAGTTTTGTCCCATTGGATCATACAGAATCAGTTGCACAGGTTAAATGTTTTGCACGGCATTTCTTACTGTTCAACAAGGACAAAGAGGAAAAATATTGCATTGCACTTTTCAGGACAAGGCTGATTTTACCCAAGCAAGGATTGCCTCGTACAAATCTGTGTATGCAGGTCTCCTGATCTGTGCCCACTTGCATGCATGCCCCTGCAGGAATGCTATCAAAAACAACATCCAACTTCATGGCCCTGCTTTTCTGCCTGTGTTGGAGGAGTAGTAAGTCCAAACCTGCTAATCCTTGCACTGAGCAAGTTCTCTTAGACATGCGCGGAGAAATAAAATGGATGCATACATCCAATTTTGTTGTACTCAGCACACCAAATTCTTCAAATCCTACATTGATAGCAAAATTTCCTACTGTGGGGCATCCAACAAATATCAAGGCTCACTTTCATGACCACGAGTATGAACTTTTGGCATACGCCATTGATCTTGTTTTGCGACTGGGAGTACGACCCACTGTGAGACCTTTCCTTGCTTTGAGAAAAAACAATGGATCAGACATGATGATGTCGTTGGCCATGGGTAAAGGACTTGAGGCTTTGAAAAGCTCAGAGGTACCTTGTTTACGAGCCTTGCACAACAATGATATAGTGCCTGTCGTTGCTATGGATTACATAAGTGGATTGAGCGACATGCAAAGTGGGAAATTCAGATTGCATGCAAGCAACAAGTCTGTTACAAGCGCAGCAAATGTCCATTTTCTTTACGAGATCCTTGGAGCTCATAATGATAGAGAAAGAAAGAATTGTTTTATTGACAGCAATGGCCAATTCTGGGCGCTGGACATAGGGCATGTGACCTTTGCGCACTTCTTCCAAGAGAGACACACTGTTTTGGCGTGCCTTTCAAGAGTGGCAGATCTTAGGATCAATGAATTGAAATGCAAGGCCTGGAATGTGATAGCCAACAAGATCCTAGGTTTGGATTTGGCACAAGTGGAGAACTCAATGCACAAGCTTTTGAAGGCCCACCTCCTCCCAGGTGTTACTTACCTGCGTGGAGACCAGAGCAGCGCATCTATTCAATCCACTTTCAAGCAGTGCCTTGCTGAATTCTTTTTTCCAGGGGCCTCCAGACGTATAGCGTCTATGATCATATCTGACTGTTTATTTAAATCTAGTTGTTTGCATGGCTTTCTCTCAAATAGCACCATTTACTTCTTCCCAGACAAAGTACAGAGGCAAACGACTTGTGTGCTTGACTTATCTGCCATTTGGGCCAAAATTATTCGTGTGCGTCTTAGTGAGTATGCATCAATGCTTCGTAAAAAGCTTTCTTACTGCTGAACACATTGTACCCCTGTAACAGTTCCGTGGCTTCCTATGTAGGATAAATTGAACTTATTTGTATATAACGACCAACAAGGCATCAAAACAATTGATATCAAAATTTTCAAAGGTGGGCTCAGTGCAAGAATTGTCTAGCTAAGGTAGCCCAGAAGAAAATGAGTTTTAGCTTCTCAAAGAGGGCATCCAGATCCCATGGATCCTTGAGTAAAACCAATAGGTATACTTCAATAATGAACTTTTTAATGCATGACACCAGAGTGCCCTCCCCATAGCCGTGGCAGCAGGCATAATAAAGTGGTGCAGGTGTGTTCTTTGAGGAGTGGCAATGGAGCTGGAGGCCCTACCTATGGCATTCCTGAGTTGCACGCTTAGGGCAACGCTACAATTGACTAGGTTAGTTAAGATTACATAGCTGTACCTGCCAAACGAGGGCAGCTTAGCTGAAGCCCAACAGCCTGTATCCAAAACCAACGAAAGGCAAGCAAGGTAGTATTAAGCATCGCATTCTAGGCACACGTTCACAAACAAGGCCAGGCCTTTGGTGTCTGCTTGGCTAACAAAGTCTCTAAGCCTGTTTGAGCTACTAGAGGGGGTGCGGAAGAGCTGGTGGTGCTTGACGAGCAGGATCGCCAAGTCAGCACTTGGGCAGTCAAGAAGAACATGCTCTTCCTCTTGCAAACAGTGCCAGTTGCATTAAGTGCAGATTCTAAGCTCGGAAGGAACTCTCTGCTGTTGTTGCCAGAGCCGCTTGATATTGAGCTTGTGACCAGAGAGTCTGAGTCCCGAGAGAGCGCGCAAAAGATGGTCAGTATTTTGTCGTAGGTAAGAAGGAAGAGTTTGTTAGGTTGCACGCTTCTGATTTTCCCACCAGCCAGTCTGACTCCCTGTGGGCACTCCAAAATGGGTGTGATTTGTCCTTATGACTCTGCTGGAAAGTATGTGCATCGTGTGGATGAATCAGGTCCAGATCTTTGCATTCACAAAAGGTTTGCTCCCGCTGAAACAGTTCAAAGTCACTCATGTAGTACAGTTGACTAGACACGAGCCTTCAGCCCTGCTACCGAATCCACTCATCAACTGCTTTTGTAGAAATGAGAAGGAAAGACGAACATGTAGGCAGTGAAAAACACTCCCCACATCAATTTAGAATTGGGCCACCTAGTGCCTAGGCACCGTATTACCCCTCCACAGACCAGAATAATGAACAACTGAGCATGAAGCATCACAGCAAGCTTGGTAGCTTTCTTGGGATCAAGACCACAATTCTGAGAGCCCCCATGCTGCAGGGGCTGTAAGTGGTCCCAACCACTCCCAGGAGGAAAGGGTGGAGGCTTGCATTAACAGCAGCTCGGCATAGGTGTTGACAAAGCACACAGTGCTAAAAGCTTTGAGCTGGCTCCTAGGCCTGTTATCTTTGCTGTACTTGAATTCCACTTAATGGATATGCCGCTGATTGGTGCGAGCTGACTGGAGTTCCAAGCCCTAGACAAAGAACTGATACGCTGTTGCTGTAGCTGAAAGCCCCCCTTTCCCTCTGCAACCTGCCATACTCCTTAATGCATACCTGGGGTCGACATCAGGTACATCTAGACAACTAGCAGTGAGTCATTCCTTAGTATGCAAGTGGCGCAGGAAAAGCCAACCAGGGATATTCAAACCATTTGGAAAAAGCATCCCGCTAAGGAGCCTGCTCCTAAAGCTTTCATGATAAGTCTACAAGCAATGTTTTGGCGCACATTCATCATACTGGGAATCGTCGGGTGCTGACATCCTGATAGAATGTGGAAGGCACCGTCTTTTTGATGACAAAGGGGGCATCGGAGACTGGTAGAGGTCTTTAAGGCAAACAGCGTGTTTCTGAATTTGAGGTGTTGCAAAGAGACTTCACAATCTTGAAGTAAATCAAAGATACAGGCCACCTGTGCATAAGTGAAAGAATGTTTTCCCTCATCTTGAAGGACAGATTGAGCATTATCCAGAAGGGTTGCTGATATTTTAGTGGGCTACGGAAAGTAAAGCCTGCTCATGCTAGTAGTAACCAGTTAGAGGGTTTGTATGACTAAGCTTATGATTAGAGTACATACGTGCATTAAGAGTATCATGAAGATTTAAATAGTACTGCACTGGAGCTGGGTAGGTGCGTTTCCCTAGTAGGCTAGACCCATCCGCTCGGGTATCCGCAGACCCCCCCCCAGGACTCCGCCAGGTCAGGCCGGCGGATACCCCCTGCGGATATCCGCGCGGGCTACCGCGCGGACGTCCGCAAGTTTTCATACCCCGCGCGGGTATCCGCAGGGACCTAAATCAGCGGGTGGCAGGGGGGTACTGCGGATCCCCGCGCGGACATCCACGCGGGTACCCGTGAACTGTACAGCCCATCCAAGCTAGCGATGTTGTTTGAGATGTCAGCATCTTTACATTGTAGAGTCCAATCGAGTCATGGCGGGTCCTTGCACAAATTTGTTCCTGGCCTATGTTCGTGCACACTCTGCTCTC